>Ga0213862_10000131_pt1 | contig 30936 bp, 20 predicted proteins | sample PICome_7_FD_160092 | JGI IMG/M metagenome (GOLD analysis project Ga0213862, IMG submission 160092) | Coastal seawater microbial communities near Pivers Island, North Carolina, United States - PICO266 | ecosystem: Environmental > Aquatic > Marine > Coastal | place: USA: North Carolina... | reverse complement strand
TTACAAGTAAATAATATGAATCAATCTCGATTAGAGAAAAAAGCATTGAAAAATTATTTTGAAAAAATAAAATCAAATGTTCAGTTAGACATGATAGAATCTGAAAAACTTTTGAAATTTAGAACTAATCACGCCCATGCTTGCAACGAAGTTTCTCAAATGCTCATTGACAACGATTTTTCAGATCAATTGAAAATACAGCAATCTATTTTTGATATGATTATAGAAAAACAATTAAATTATAATAGATCTGCATTTGAATCACTTAAAAGTTCTGGGTTTTTAAGACATCTTCATAAAAAAAGTCTTGAAAAATTATTGTACAGTTATTATGATCAAGTAAATGAAATAGAAATGTTTGAGATAGATCAACGAGATTGGGCTAATGCACTTGAATTGGAGTTAGACAAAAATGGTTTTATATATGAATGGACTCAAATAGGAGAGAAAGTTCATAAAAATTTATTTACTCAAATATCTTGGTATACAAAATCACTAAAATCTCACGATGGTCATAAAATTATAATGAGACTTTTGTTTAGAGGTGGTTCAAATACTTCTCTTCTTACAGGTCTATATGAAAATCATATACAAAGTTCTAAAAAATTATTAAAAGAAATGGATTTGTATTTAGAGGAACTGTAATTTAAACTATATATATTAACAAAAAAACCACAAATAAAGTTGTGGGTTTTTTAAGTATATTTTATTATTATTTTTAATCCTTAACTACTACGATACTTTTATTGCTCTTCTGATTTGGTAATTAATTCTAAATAAAATTGAATTTAGGAATACTTTATTAATTGCTTTTTACAATCAATATACCTATATTAGCTAATAATATAATATAAACTACATAAAAATTTTAACATGAAAACACATAAAATTACAACACTATTATTAATCATTCCTTTTCTAGCAATGTCTCAAAAAGAAAAAAATGGGAAAGTTTACATAAAACATCCAGCTATAGAAATCGTAAATGAATTCAACAAAGCATATGTGGAGGGTGATGTTGAAACCTTGAAAAGTCTTGTGAGTGAGGATTTTAAAATGTGGAATTCTATGAACAATAATCCAAATTATAAAGGGGGAGATATTAATAATTTAACTGGCCAATCTTCTTGGATGAGTAAGAATTTTAATGATATATCTTTAAAGGATAGAGGTTCTGCTTATTCGGATGCAGTAGAATACAAAGGAGATGGAACTTACGTATATACTTTTCAAATGTTCACAGCGTGGGATAAAAAAAATGGATTCAAAATTAAAACACCTCGAAATGGCACATATATCTTTGATGAAAGTGGTACTAAAATAAAAAGGTTTCTATGGTCAGATAATCAGGCTGCTTGGGATAAATGGAATCTGTCTAGAGAAACTATAAAAAATGGAACTATTTACAAAGATCATTCATTAATTGGTAAAGTAAGAATGGTATATTATCACTTAGCTAAAGGAAATATTGAAAAAACGTTTCAAGATTTTAGTGAAAATGCACGAATTTATGATAGTAATTTAACAGATAAAGACTACAACTCTTTAAATGAACAAATAGAAAATGTAACCAATGTATTGGAAAAGTTTGATATTATTTCTATTGATGAAGTTGGTTATCCTGATTATTTAGATTACGAAGGTAACGGAGGTGTGGCATTATCTTGGTGGAAATTTACTCTTAAGAATAAGAAATCTGGAGAAATAAAGAGGATGAATATTCACAGTCAAATGTGGTTTAACACAAAAGGAAAAATAGGAAGAGAAGATGTTTACTACAATGCAAATCTTTTAAATTAAAAACTAAACAATTTCACCCTAACAAATAAATCTAAAATTATGAAAAAATTACTTTTAGGAGTTGCATTACTAGCATCTCTATCAATGACAGCTCAGTATTATTCAATAACTTATGTATCCGTAGCTTCTGAGGATATTGAAGAATTTGAGCGAAAGGAAACAACGTATTGGTCTAAAGTAAAAAAAGCAGCCATCGATAGAGGAGAACAAACCCTTTGGATGTTGGCTCGAAAAGTAGGAACTGCAGGAAATAATGATGTTAATTATGCCTTTGTTAATGGCTATCCATCTCTGGAAGCTATGACTAATACCTCTTGGAATCCTGAATCATTAGGGTTTGATGTACAAGATGCTATGTCTCCATATACTGTCTATGAAATTCACAATTATAAAGTGTTAGATCAGATTCCTGGTGAGGGAGGAAAATATTCTGTTTGGAATTATGCTCGTCCAAAAAATATGAAAGGCTTTGTGAGTGAAAATCAAGAATTATGGAAGCCAATGATGGAGAAATCAATCAAAGAAGACAAAACTGGATTAACAAATTGGGGTATTGGTGCCAAAATCTATCCAATGGGGCAAGATGAAAGTACCGTAATGACTTGGGATGGTTACAAAACTCTTGTTGATGCTATGAAAGCTTTAGATGTATCAGATTTTACACCACCATCAAAATCAAAAATGTCTGAATATGATCCAGACGGATTTAGGCTTCGTGTAATTTGGCAACAAGTAATGGCTGTTCAACAATAAAAAAACTTGAAATTTTAGAAAAATGAAAAATATAATAGTATTACTCTTAATGGCAACTGTTTCTATTTCTTGTAACAACAGTAATGAATCAGAATCGAAAAGCACTCCCAATCCAATTGGAGTTGAAATTCCTAATGACAGTTCAAGAATATCTCTTTATGGAGGGGATATGAACACCACAAAACTTTGGGAAACCTATATTAAAGCACACAATGAAAAAGACCTAGAAACTATCAAAAACATTAATGATGATGGTTTTAAGGGGTATCCACCAAATGGGGATGTAATTGATGGATCTGAAGCTCATATTGGATTTTTAGAGGAATGGTTTACCAATAGTAGCCCTAAGTGGAGAACTAAATATATGATTGCAAATGAATTTACCGATAATAAAGGTGTGTTAAATCAATGGGTAACTTCTGGACAGGATTTAACTGATATGGTCGATGGTGAAGAGGTAACCGTTCATCATGTTCATGATGCTCTATTTGTAAATGGAAAAATAAAGATGATTTATGTGTATGAAAGAGCAAAAGCTAATGAGTAAACATCAACCTTGTTTTTAAAACTTATAACCTCATCTATAGATGAGGTTATTTTTTTAGAATTATATCTACTTTTCAATATAAAAAATATATCTTCAAACCCTATTTATCACTAATTACAACTTATCACCTATGATGTTATTCTTATCATTTTTTGGATTTACAGCTTTAGTGGCTGTCATTTCCTACTTAAAAACTAGAAATATCAAAGAAACTTCTTCAGATGGATACTTTCTTGGAGGAAGGAGCTTAACTGCAGGAGTAATAGCAGGATCACTTTTACTTACCAATCTATCAACTGAACAAATAGTTGGTTTAAACGGATCTGCATATCAAAGTGGATTATCTGTGATGGTATGGGAAACTCTAGCCGCTATTGCAATGGTGGTAACAGCAATATTTTTATTGCCAAGATATTTAAAAGGGGGATTAACAACTGTTCCTGGATTTTTAGCAAAACGTTTTGATGTCACAACTAAGACACTAACCTCTATTTTATTTCTATCTGGTTATGTTGTGGTATTGCTTCCAGTGATTTTATATTCTGGGTCATTAGCAATTAGCGGTATGTTTGATATCCCTCAATTACTAGGAGTAACTCATACCCAATCTATTTGGATTTGCGTATGGGGTATAGGAATTATTGGATCTATGTATGCCGTGTTTGGTGGTTTAAAAGCTGTTGCTGTATCGGATTCCATAAATGCAATTGGATTGTTAATTGGCGGCCTCTTAATTCCAGTTTTTGGGTTATTAATGATTGGTGATGGGAGTCTTTTAGAGGGGCTTTCTGTTTTAACCACAGAAAATCCAGAGAAGTTTAAATCTATGGGTGGCCCTACTGATCCTGTACCATTTTATACCATATTTACAGGAATGATGTTGGTGCAATTATTTTATTGGGGGACTAACCAACAAATTATTCAAAGAGCTTTAGGAGCTAAAGACCTTAAGGAAGGACAAAAAGGATTATTACTTGCCTCATTTATAAAAATATTGGGACCTATTATTGTAGTGCTACCTGGTATTATTGCATTTCATCTATTTCAAGGAAATCTAGAAAGTGCAGATTCTGCATACCCTATGTTAGTTAAAGAAGTACTTCCTTCAGCTTGGGTAGGTTTTTTTGCTGCAGTATTATTTGGAGCTATTTTAAGTTCTTTTAATAGTGTATTAAATAGCTCTGTTACCTTATTTGGAATTGATGTTTATAAACAACACATCAATAAAGAGGCAGATGAGAAAACAATTGTAAAATATGGAAAAATCTTTGGTGTTGTTTTAGCGATTGCTGCTATGTTTATTGCTCCGCTGATTGCTAATGCTGGAAGTTTATTTGACTATCTCCAAGAGATTAACGGAATTTACAGTATTCCTATTTTAACCATTATTGTAGTGGGTTATTTAACTAAACGTGTACCAGCTATTGCTGCTAAAATTGGACTAGCTTCTGGTTGTTTATTATACATAGCTAGTCAATTTTTTATGCAACCATACTTTGTGTCCAATGCATTGAAATTAGCAAAAGATAACGGTATCAAAGACGAAGCTGCTCTAGCATTAATTGAGGCACAAGCATATCCTCACTTTTTAGATGTAATGGCTTTGTTGTTTATTCTAAATGTAGGGATCATGTTACTCATTGGTAAATTATATCCTAGAAAAGAGGAATTTGTTCAAGAGCATACAAAACAAGTAGATATTACTCCATGGAAATACACAACACAAGCAGGAATAGCAATTTGTGTTATAGTAATTGGAATCTACATTTACTTTGCTTAATAAATTTTTTAAGAAATCTGTTTTTACATAGATCTTTTAAAAGAAAAAATCCAAGGAAATAGTTGTGTCTCCTGAAAGGCATTATTCCAACTTTCATGATTTACTCCTTCGTAAGAAGTAAATTTAGTAGCCTTATTAAATCGTTTCATTTTACGAAACATTTGTTTTGAAAAACGATACGAAACTACATTATCTTTATCACCATGAAAAATCCAAAAAGGAGTTTTACGAAGTACTTTTGACCATGAAGGGTTTCCGCCTCCGCAAATGGCAAATGCAGCTGCAAAATAATCTGGCATTCTGGTTACCAATTCAAAAGTGCCCATTCCTCCCATAGAAAGACCTCCAAGATATCTTTTTGAAGGATCTATAGCATAGGACTTCTCCAAATCATATAAAAAAAATTCTAATAATTCTTGTGTACGGAATGTCTTTAATGTTTTTTTAAACTTGAATCTCTTTTCTAGTTTTTTGGAAGAAGTTTTATGAACACTAGCCCAATAAGAATTCTCAGAACATTGAGGAAAAACAACAATAGCAGGATAATTTTTTCTGAAAATCTCTGAGATATACAAATTACTACCGTGTATCAATTGTTTCTCGTTATCGTTTCCTCTTTCTCCAGCTCCATGAAGAAAAACAAGTAGTGGATACGATTTTTTGGGGTTATAATTATCAGGAAGTAATAACCGATAAGGAAGTGTATCTGTTTGATTTACATATATCTTTTTTTTAAATTCTTGTCCATAGATGATTCCTGCAAATAAAAATAACCATAAAAAATAAGAAAATTTCATGCCTCAAATATAAAAATTTATTCAAAAAAAAAGCTGCAAATAAATTGCAGCTCTTGAAAAGTTTAACTTTCTGTGATTAAAAATCTCTTGCGTATTGGGTCATAGAATTAATTTTCCCATCTAAATCAAAGTAAAAAATTTCAAATAATTCTTTCTCCCACACTCGTCCATTTTTAAAAACTCTTGTTTCCTTAGACATTACTTGAACTCCAGAGGCAGCATCTGTATTGTATATTTTTAAAGGAACAATTGCATAAGGAACCCAGTTTACAGATTTATAATCATTAAAAAGACCAGCCATATCCTTTTTTTTCATCTTCGTTGCTTTTCCTTTATAATCATTTAAAACTGAAAGATCTGCAAAAGGTTTTGCAAACTCGTCTGCATTCATATCATTATAATCTTTTATTAATTTTTCTATAATGGCTACTTCATTTCTATCTGAAAACACTAATGGCCTTCCTGAATATTCATTATTATCTTTCCCAATAAATTTTCCACCATAAGATTTTCCAAAGTTTGAAGAATCAATAGATTTCCATTGTCTAAATGCATCAACTTTCCCTTCTTGATTGAAATTAAAAAATTCCATAAGATCTAATTTTTCATAAGAACCATTTTTATAATGACGTTCTTCTTTAGACCATGCTAATACTTTTGTGTCTGGATCTCCTTGAAGTTTTACTGGGATAATTACATAGGGTTTCATGCTAATTGAATCCATTGATTCTAACCATTCTCGTGTAGTTTCCACTCCGTTTTCACCAAGGAAATCTGCATCATAATGTTTTACTAACTCGTCTGTATTTTGCATGCTATATGCCTCTGATAACATCTGTAGTTTTTCAGACATAGCATTATCTCCAATACTATATGTTTTACCATAGTTGTCTCCAGCTACTAAATTTTTTCCTCCACTTGAGTTACAATTAACAAATAGAACTGTAGTCATTAGTAAGAAAATTCCTTTAAATAATAGTTTCATAATATGAATATTTTAGTTTTTAAAAGAAAGTAATTTATGAATTTTTAATGGATTATCAAAATATCATTTTGCAGTCACATTAGTAAAAGACAAAGTTAATTTCTTATATTTATAGATATATAACATCAAATACATACGAAAAAAATGAAAACAATTTTTAAATTATCCTTAATCACATTGCTATTATTTATAGCTTCATGTGCCCCTGGAAATGAAAACAATCCTAAATATGAAGCTAATTTAGAGATTGCTAAGAATTTTATGTTGGCGCACGGAACTGAAGATATAGCCGCTCAGACTGCAATGATTCATGATGATTTACTTTGGCAACCACCCATGTATGGCTCTAAGCAATATGGTAAATCAGAGCACATAGAAGCTTTAAAGATGTACCAGACTTTATTTGATAATATTCAATATACTCCTGATAACTGGCTACCAGGTGTTCTTGCAGAAACTGGAAAGTTAGACGGAAGTGTAAGAACTTATGGAACATGGACTGGCACACATGTAGAAACAGGTAAATCTTTCAGCCTCCACTCTTATCATACTTTTGATTTTGTAGATGGTAAAATAGCTGCTGGAGGAGATTACTTTGATTTTGGAGGTTTCTTTGCTTCATTTGAAGATGCTGAATAATTAATTTTTTTATTATTAAAATGTTAGAATGGCACAAAAATCTTATTGATCAGATAAGAATTAAATGGAAAATTTCATACTACCAATTATATTGGATATGCTTTATAAAAGGTGTGGTAATTGGTTTAATAATTATGCTATTGGTTAAATAAGTGCTTTTTAATTAATAACACTTTTAAATCTATTTATGAATTTTCTAATAGCGTTATCTGTAATATTATTTTTAATGGTCATTTTATGGCTAGTAAGTATTCCGATAAAAAACGTAAGTATTGTTGATGCTTTCTGGGGAATGGGATTTGTGTTGGTTAATCTAACCTACTTTATATTAGAACCACATATCTTCACTCGTACTATAATAGTGCTACTATTAGTTAGTATATGGGGAATTCGCCTATCTGCATACTTATTTAAAAGAAATTATGGAAAGCCAGAAGATTTTAGATACCAAGAATTTAGGCGACATTATGGAGAGGATAGATATTGGTGGTTCAGTTTTTTTCAAGTTTTTATTTTACAAGGAAGCTTAATAATGATTGTTTCTCTACCACTGTTTGGCATTCATGGAGAAACTTCAAGTAACGAACTAAATAGCATAGATTATATAGCCCTATTATGTTGGTGTATCGGATTTTTATTTGAGTCTGTTGGTGATTATCAATTAACAAAATTTAAGAAGAATCCGGCTAATAAAGGCACAATTCTTAAAACTGGTTTATGGCGGTATACAAGGCATCCAAATTATTTTGGTGATGCCACAGTTTGGTTCTCTTTTGGACTGTTTTCGATAGCTTCTGGAGGGTATTGGCAGATTATTGGCGCCTTCGCAATGATCTATTTAATTATTAATATTTCAGGGGTTGCTATGCTAGAAAAATCGTTGAAAAAAACAAAACCAGGGTATAAAGAATATATAGAATCTACTAATGCCTTTATCCCTTGGTTTCCAAAAAAATAGAAGCATGCTAGAATTTATCAAAAATAATATATGGCTCATCGCTTTTTTTGTTTGGGGGTTACCCTTATCCTATTACAGAAGTAATTTTAGAAAGATTGTCTATCAGACAAATGATTGGAAAATTAATATTAAACCCCTATTTGTAAAAGAGTTAAAAGCTCTTTTTGGAACTATGTATTCAGAAAATTATTCATATATAAAAGCGAGAAATTTTTATCGCTTTTATCTACTAGTCTATTTATTTTTATTTTTGTTGTACCAAATTTATGGTACATCTTGATTCATTATAGCATCAATCTCTACTTTTGATATCATTGGATTTGCCCCGCTACTTTTAGCTACTAGAGCTCCAACTGCACATGCCTTGTTAATAGCAATCTGTGGGTCTTCGGTCTTTAGTAAAGCATCTATTAGTGTAGCTAAGAATGAATCTCCCGAACCCACAGTGTCTACAACTTCAACTTGATATCCTTTACTATAAAAAAATCTTTGATCATAAAATAGAATAGCTCCTTTCTCTCCTAGAGTTACACATATAGATGCTGTATTGGTTTTCGTGGCCACAGACACAATAGTTTGTTCAATAGACGCTCCTTGGATACCGAGACCCTTTGAAATTTCAGTGAGTTCATCATCATTAAATTTTATGAAATTAGCAGCATTCATAAGAACTTGAATTGAACTCATATGGTAATGAGGAGGCCTAAGATTGACGTCAAAAACAGAAAATTTTGAAAAAGGGAGAAGTTTTACAAGGGTATTTCTAGAAGTATTACTTCTTGCTACTAGACTTCCAAAAACAAAAGCTTCAGAGCTCTTTACTAATGATATAAGTTTACTAGTTACTTTAATATTGTCCCAAGCACAAGGTTGATTTATTAGATACGAGGCACTACCGTTTTTATCTAAAGAAATGGCTACAGTGCTGGTTTTATATTCTTTATCTGTTTGAAGATAATAAGAAATTGAAAATTTTTCAAGTTCAAGTTTTAGTTCTTTTCCAGATGTATCATCCCCTAAACAACTGATAAGAGAAATGTCATTTTGAAAAGATTTTAATCTCAAAGCTACATTTAAAGGAGCTCCTCCAATGGTTTTATGTGTAGGAAAAACATCCCATAATACTTCCCCAAAACAAACAATCTTAGTCATAATCTTTCATTAATGATACTGATAGTTCCTCAAGTGTTCTTCCTTTGGTTTCTGGCACATAAAATTTTACCCAAATTAATTGCAATAGCATCATGAACGCAAAAATTGCAAAAACAACTCCTGCACCAATAGAGTTAAATAATGAGGGAACTAACGAAGGAATTATAGCCGCTAATAACCAATGTACAGAGCAACCAAATGATTGACCTTTAGAACGTAAATGATTTGGGAAAATTTCTGAAATAAAGACCCAAATCACTGCTCCTTGACCAACAGCATGGGAAGCAATAAATAGAAATAAAGAAATCGGAACAATGAGTCCAGACCAGTCATTAAAAAAGCATAAAGAAACTAAAGTCAAAGAGATTATATATCCAATTGATCCTATATATAAAAGCACCTTTCTACCCAATCTATCAATCAAAAACATCCCTAAAAGAGTAAAAATAAAATTAGTAATCCCAAGACCAATAGTTCCTAAAGATCCTGCTTGCTCTTCCAGACCTGCTACTGCAAAAATTCTATTCGCGTAATATAATATGGCATTGATTCCACTAAATTGATTAAAAAATGAAATGAAAAATGCCAAACTTAACGTTATGTGATATTTTTTGGAGAAAATACTTTCTCTATCATATACCTTGTTATTTGAGGCAACAATCAAAGCTACTTGTTTTTCTATAGTATCTTTATTGTGATATAACATTGAAAAAATTGATTTAGCGCCTTCAGTGTCATTGTTTTTAGAGATTAACCATCTTGGGCTTTTAGGAATAATCCATACCAAAAGGGTATAAAAAACAGCAGGGAACGCCTCAATTCCAATCATCCATCTCCAGGCTTTATCTCCCAAAAATTTGGCCAATAAAGCATTTGATATAAAAGCAATTAATATTCCAAAAACAATATTAAATTGGTAGGCGGCAACAAGGCGACCTCTTTTCTCTTGAGGTGCAATTTCAGAGATATAAGACGGAGCGGCTATGGTTGATGCTCCTACTCCCAATCCGCCTATAAATCTGAAGATTCCAAAAACCCATGGATTCACAGCTAAAGATGATCCAATCGCTGAAATTGTATATAATAACCCAATCAAAAAAAGTGTATTCTTTCTTCCATATTTATCATTAGGAATAGCTCCTAGAACAGCGCCCAAGACAGTACCCCATAATGCAGAACCTACGATGATTATTCCGTGAAATAAATCGTTTCTCCCAAATAGGGTATATGTACCCCAAAGTTGTTGAATATTTTGTTCTGCACCACTGATGACGATGGTATCAAATCCAAAAAGAAATCCTGCCAAGGATACTATAAAAGACCAATAATAGAGTTTTTTTGTCTTCAATTATTTACTTGTTCTTAGAATGTTTAGGACTTAATAAATAATACTCCCATGGTGTTAATTCCATATTTTGAGAAACGAAATCAATATTTTTCTGAGCTAGCAAGTCATAAGAAATTCCATCAAGATTCGCAGAAAATTTCTGGGTCTGCTCAGATAAATTTCCAACAAAATACACTTCTTCTTTTCCTTTAGTTCTTTTAAAAATAAGAATGTGGTCATTATTAGTTTCTATTCGTTGATATGCTGCGCCTTTTTTACCTCCATGAAAAGCTATATGGTTATTTTTTAAATCTCCTAATTTTGCGAGCAAATCCCATGTGGCTCCTTTGGTTTTTGGAATACTATCTTTTTCAAAAAACTTTAAACGATGATTCAAATCATATTCTTGACCACTATAAATTAGAGGCATGCCCGGTATAGTATAAACAAGAGTTGTTAAAATTTCACTAGCCTCTCCCATTCGTTCTTTGATAGTTCCATTCCAAGAATTTTCATCATGATTAGTCACGAAATTCATATTAAAATCTGATGCCTCTAACAGTTCATTTTGTTTGTTCATATACGAGTCAAAATCACTTACGGTAGCTTCTCCTTTAGCTATACTATTTAAAATATGATGGCCTTCCCATGCATATTGCATATCAAAACCATTTCTAAAAAGCTCGTGTTGTTCTGCTTCTGCCAACATAAAAATGGGTTTAATTTTTTTCAACTCTGTAATGGCTTCATTAAAAAATACAGGGGGTACTTTATGAGCAACATCCATTCTGTAGCCGTCAATATCAAAGTTTTCAACCCAATATTTTAAGTCTTTAATCATCTCTTGCTGCATGTCTAGGTTATCATAATTAAGATCTGCAGTATCTGTCCACCCCCAAGATTTTCCAGTATCTGGGTTAATGGGATCTATGATTTCGCCTTTTTCATTTTGAGTATACCATTCTGGATGATCGGTAATCCAGGGATGATCCCATCCTGTATGATTTGGCACCCAATCTACAATGACATATATTCCATTATTGTGAGCGGTATCTATCATTGCTTTAAAATCATCTTTATCACCAAATTCTGGATTGATGGCTTTATAATCAGAAACCGAATAATAACTGCCTAAATATTTTTTACGCTCTTCTTTATCCTCAATTTCACTAGTAAAAGTTCCATCCGTTGCCTTTCTTTTTATCTCTGAAATTGGATTAATCGGCATTAGCCATATTACTTTAACCCCCAATTCTTTGAGCGTTGGAATATCTTTTGTAAATGCTTTAAAAGTTCCTTCTTTAGAATATTGTCTAATGTTAGCCTCATAGATAACTGCCGTTTCTAATACCTGATCAGAAATAGGAGCTATGAGTTTGTCATTTTTGTTTACCTCTGCATCTTTTTGGCAAGAAAAAAATAGAATTGATAGTGCTACTACTAAATTTTTTATTTTCATTATTACTGCTTTTATTCAGTTTTATGTATCAGTGTTTAATGTTTCGTTTAGTCTTAGGGCTAATAGGGCAGCTATCCCAAAAAATACCCCTGCAAATAACATGGCATAGACAGCATTATCAGATAACAAATACTTGTAAATAGGCCCAAAAGTTACTGTTTCTATACCCATTGGAATAACAATCATCATGTTTAAGATCCCCATATACACCCCTCTTCTTTCTTGAGGGACAATTTTAGAAACCATGGTATAGGGTATTCCCATCATGGCTGCCCAACCAATTCCAAATAAGATCATAGGTAATACTACGAGCCAAGGATCTGTTATAAATGGAATACAGAACAGTGCTAAAGCGGTTCCAAAGAGGCTCATAGCATACGTTTTTTTATTTCCAAACTTTAAGGTTAGAGGAACTAAAATCAAAGCAATAAGCATAGTTGTTGTGTTGTATGTAAAACTCATTACTGAAGTTTGAGATGTTGCTTCAGAGATAGAATAGCCCATTGTTTTCATAAAAAGTGGTGTTGAAAATTGCCAATACACAAACAAAGCATACCATTGAAAAAGATACACAGCACCAATTTTCCACATAAATTTTGGCATCTCTTTCACTGCTTCTCTAATTTCAACGAAAGGCTTGGCCATTTTATTTACTAGTGATAATTGTTTAATCTTATTGATATCCTTCAATTCCTCTTCTGAGGGAGGAATCTCAGCTGTTTTGAATACTGACCATAAAATGGTGGTTAAAGATAGAATAGCACCTATATAAAAAGAATAATAAATCCATTGTGGAATGGTTCCTGCAACATCTGCTTCTTCCCCAAATAAATATTGAAATAACAGAATTGATCCTGTAGCTAGTAATGTTCCTAGCCCACAAAATAAACTCTGCATTTGATACCCTAAACTTAATTGTTTTTCAGGTAATTTATCCCCTACAAAAGCTCTATAAGGCTCCATAGCCACGTTATTACCAACATCTAAAATCCAGAGTAATCCAACAGCAAACCAAAGAACCGGACTATGAGGAAACATAAACAAACAAATACTTCCAAGCAAGGCACCTATCAAGAAATAGGGTTTACGTCTACCCCATTTTAAAGACCATGTCTTATCTGATAGTGCTCCAATAATAGGTTGAACTATTAACCCTGTAACTGGGCCTGCAATATTTAATATAGGTAACATATCTTCTGAAGCTCCTAAATATAAAAAAATAGGATTGATTGCTGTTTGCTGTAATCCAAAACTGTATTGAATTCCTAAGAACCCAACATTCATATTAAAGATTTGCCAAAAGGATAAACTTGGTTTCGATATTTTCATATTGGTTAATTTAATATTGATTTTAAAACTTCAAAACTACCGCTTGATAAGGCTTTAAAGTAATGGTGTTTTTATCAACTGAGAACTCATTATAATTATTGATTAAAACTTTTTTACTATGATCAAAATTAGGTAAACTGATACTTGATTCTGATTCAGAAAAGTTTAATAGAACTATCATTTTCTCATCATCCAAAGTTCTACTGTAAGCATATATTGTTGGGTGCTCTTCTTGAATTATTTCATAATTTCCATACACTAATAACAAATTATCCTTTCTTAATGCTACCATTTTTCTAAAATGATTCAATACAGAGTTTTGATCGTTCTCTTGATTTAGGACATTAACTGTTGTATGATTTTTATGAACAGGCAACCAAGGGGTTTCATTCGAAAATCCAGCATTTTTTGATGCATCCCATTGCATTGGTGTTCTTCCGTTATCTCTTGAAAGTAAATTTAACTTTTTTAGATAGTGTTCTAGATCTTCACCATCTGATGCTGCTTTCTTATACCCATTGATGGCTGCAATGTCTTTGTATTGTTCAATCTTGGTGAAACCAATATTTGTCATTCCTAATTCATCTCCATAATATGTGTAGGGTGTTCCTCGCATAGATAGAATAAAAGTATTCAGTAACTTGGCAGAATAATCCTTAAACTCAGGCTTATCACTACCATATCGATTTATAAATCTAGATTGATCGTGATTCGATAAATAAATAGCAATCCACCCTTTTTCAGCAAATGACTTATCCCATTTTGTAAACGATTCTTTAAATTGAGCCAGCGTACATTTCTCTAATGTAGTAACCATGTCTGTAGCTTCAAAATGATAGGCCATTTGCAATTCATTACGATCCTTGTCTACTAAATCGTGGGCGTCTTGTAAAGTACTTCCTACCCCCTCTGAAACTGCAAAGACATCATACTTACTCAAAACTTGTTCATACATTTCTTTTAAATAACTATGTATATGAGGTCCCATCCCATGATATTCAATCACACTAGGCACATCTACATCATACCCCTCAGGGAAGGGAGGAAAAGTAATGTCTTTACTTACATATTGAAAAGCATCTAAACGAAAACCATCTACACCTTTTTCTGCCCAAAATTTCATAATATCATAAACCTCTTGGCGCACTTTTGGATTTTCCCAATTTAAATCAGGTTGTTTTTGAGAAAAATAATGGAGATAATAGGCGTCAGTTTGTTCATCATATTTCCAGGCATCACTGTTTTCATCAAAAAAACTCCATCGATGATTTGGTTTCCCTTTTTCAGCAGGCCACCAATGATAATAATCTCTATAAGAATTGTCTCTAGAACTACGAGATTGTTGGAACCATTCATGCTCATCACTACTATGGTTTACAACTACATCCATGATAAATTTCATGCCACGTTTGTGCAAACCTTCAAGCAATTCATCAAAGTCTTCCATAGTGCCAAACTCTTTCATAATAGCACGATAGTCACTTATATCATAACCATTATCATCATTTGGAGATTCATAAATAGGGTTTAGCCAAACCATGGTAACACCTAAACTTTTTATATAATCTAATTTTTGAATGATTCCTCTTAAATCACCAACACCATTTCCGCTAGTGTCTTTAAAACTTCTTGGGTAGATTTGATACACAATCCCCTCTTTCCACCAGCTTCTTTCTTGTAGTGAGTTATTAGTCATTATATGTTTATGTATTTTAAAGTTTAATTATACTGAAAGTCCAACTAAAGTATTAAATTCTAGTGAATACAAAGTGTACAATTATTCAGTGAAAAAAATTGAACAAACTCTAAAAAATTGAACAAACTCATTTTCTTAGAATATAGTAAGTTGCTAGACACTAGTCTTTTATAGGTAGGTATATTTGAGCCTCCCATTTCAATTCATCACCTCCAAAATTTGGATTGCTATAAAAAACTTCCAGGGGTTTTTTTACTATCTCAATGTCATTATTTCCTGCATAATCTAACAATGCATACCAAGCTCTATCAGAGGTAATATAGTTTCCATTATAGGACGCTTTTAAAGCTTTTACTCCACTATATTGTTTATACTGAATTCGGGGATCTATTGGAAGAGAATCACTTTTTATGACAGGAAAACAAAAATTATAAGCAATACTATCATTTTGAGTGTTCCAATTTGTTATTTCAACAAAAGGTGTTCCATTCATTTCAATATTTTCAGCAGAAAGGACAGAAGTTAATAGGGAATAATTTTGCATCATTCCTCTGGCTTTTTCAATTTGCAAACCTTTCATTGGAATATAAGCACAATAAGTAGTTCTAGTACTATCTATACCAACTACACGTACTCTAATTTTGTTTAAGTGCTCTTTTAGCTTATCTATAAAATCAGTGATGGTGTTCTGTGTTCTTTTTTCGAAATCTGTAGTTCCAAATGGAATAGAAATTTTATTAGCAAAACTATGATCAATGTCTGTTACGTAAACATTTACTTTAGAAATAGAATCATTTACTGAGCTTATAGACCAATCATAATTGAAGGTCGAGTCTTTAACTATAATCTGCTGTGTTAAGTTTTTAAGATTTTCTTGTTGAATAGGGCTTGAGTTTGCTAGACTTGTATTCCAAAGTTTGATAGATTGATTAATAGTCCCTGCAGTTGTTTTTACTTTAAAAGTAACTAAATAATCATAGGGTTTTATAATGAAATACCATAGTAAAAAACCAATTGTTAGAAATCCTATAATAGTACTAATTTTTTTCATTTACCTTTAAATATTGTAATAAATAAAATATATGAATTGTTATATTCTACTTGTTTAACATTGTTAATTTTTCAGTAACCAATTCTCCTATTTTTCTTCCTTGGCCTACTCCTACTTCTACAGCAGCTCTGTAATGAATACCTCCATACATTCTACTAATTGCAGCTTCGTCTGCAGCATGTTTAAATGATTTATAACTTCGAATTGGTAATCCAAAAGGAAGTTCAGTATCATCAGCAAAACTAAAATTATCTCCAAAAATTGAGGTCAAAACTGTTGATGCTGCACCAGACACAACAGAATGACCACTTGTGTATTCTGGAAAAGGAGGTGTTTGTAAAATAGGTTTCCATTCGTCGTCAAAATAGGTGTTAATTAATGTTTCTGGTCTAACTAAATTACTTCGATATTTTTCATCCCAACAACTAATAAATGCGTCAGCAATAGCAATAGATGTCTTTGTGTAAGCAAAAACTGTTCTATTAAAATCTGCCTTTTCTTTTTTAGCAGCAATTTTTGTGATACCAATCCAATGAGCTCCAGGAGTTATTTTTTTTACAGCAAACATCAAATGTCCACGAGTCACAGATACGTATGGATTACAATCCCAAAATTGAGCAATGGCAATTTCTTCTGAGCTGTCACCCTTTTTGGTAATTTCTTTACTAATCTCGTAAACCTCAACAAGTTCTTTGTAAAAGTCAGAATCTTTATTCATTGAAAATTTTGGTGGAGGCACTGGTTTAAATTGGTCTGCTGATTCTAAAACAAAAGACCGTATTTTATCCCAGTGAGGTTCTAAACCATCCATATATGAAGGAGGTGTAGGTTGCCATCTCCCCTCATCGTTAGAATCTACACTAAATTTTGGCATCGTTCTAGTTTGTGCATAATTATCTTTATTCATCCAGTCTGTAATATATGCTGCAACCTCCAATCCGTAAGCTTTTGACTCCCTGAATTCTCTAGGATTAGTAGCTTCCCAAACATTGTATAAGCTATCTCTATGTTTTTCTATTTTAGCCTCAGAAAAAATCAACTGTTTGCTTAAATGTATATGTGCAATTAATGCCGCAAGTGGATAATTTATCTTGGTTGGTTGGTTTGGAGAAGGAATAGCTCCTAAATGATTTATTTGATTTTTTAAAGAAGAATATGTAGAATCATTCTGAGCTAATATTTCATAAGCTGCTATATTTGGATATACAAATACTCTACTAGCTACTGGTGGAGAAAATATATCATGAATCATAACTTCTACTACTTTGTCTATAGACGTGTGAAAATGATCTGTAGTAATTTCTATGGGTGCTGAAATCTCTTTACAAGAAAACAATACCAAAAGAATTGCAGTTGTTAGTACAGAAGTTTTGAATTGTTTCATAATCTTTATTTATTCTATTAATTGATATACTTGAGCCCAATCATTATTGATAGTTGCTAAAACATATGGTTTATTATTCACTTTAATTATATCTAATTTTTTTACTGCTTTTAGGCTAAAATCTAATCCTATTTTATTTCCTAAGATAACTTGCTCTTCATCTATGATAAGTGCCCCTGGAAAAGAGTCGAATCTACCATGAAAGGGTGTAACACCAAAATAATTTCCTGCTGCCAAAATTTCATTTTCCCCATCAAAATCAAAATCATACTCTAAAAAAGAAGAAATTGGAGATACTTGAAGCTCGTTTATAAAAGGCACAAATTCAAATCTATTATTTTCATTTTTTAGATACCCTGATGCAAGCGTTTGTACCTCTAATATGGTCGCTTTATTTAAAATTGATTTTTCAAAAATTTCATCAATCGATTTTCCAGCCATGCTTTTATAGGTTGTAAACTTTTTTCGTAAGCTTACTATCTGACTGGCTAACTCGTCTAATCCCAACAATGGATAATAGGACCCGTTTTTATAATTGCAAAGAATAGTCTCAGTACTTCCGTTACCATCAAAATCTGTATAATACATTCTTAACGGATGTTTCTTTGTTGCTTTAAATTTTGAGTTTTTCCCCCAATTTCCAAGAAGATAATCCATATCTCCATCTTTATCGATATCAAAAGGGGTAATCTGTTGCCACAACCCTTTTAAACCCGAATCAATAATTTTTTCTTCCTTAAAAGACCCTTCTTTATTTATAAAGAACTTTGGACTCATCCATTCTCCAACCAAGATAAGATCTGTAAAACCATCTGAATTGTAATCTTCCCATATAGCATCTGTAATCATTCCTATATTCTGAAAAGGCTGATTTTTTAAAAGAGAAAAAGACCCTTTATTGTTTTTTAAAATATAGTTGTTTGGTATTGCTCCAAAATTATTTGACACAGAATTACTTCCAATAAACACATCTAAATCTCCATCATTATCATAATCATGTGCTTCAATAACTGACGCATTTTCAAAATATTCAGGCAACTGCTCTTTTGTAAAACCAGTATTAGTTTGAATAAAATAGGCATCTAGTAAAGGTTTCATTTTATCATAAAAGTCTGCACCCCCAGTTCCAACTAAAAGATCATTTATGGCATCATTATTAAAATCTGCAATGAGAGCTACAACATCTTCATTTATGGAATCATTTTCAAAAATTTGAATCTTTTTCTCCTCATAAAGCCCTTCCTTTTGAAGATAAACTTTAGCTGGATTAAACTTAGATCCTCCAAAATAAACATCATCTTTACCATCATTATTTATATCGCCAACTGCAACCGCTGGACCTCTGTCTGATGTTTGATAAGGAATTAGTTTTTGACGATTAAAATCTGTATAATTATCTTCTGAATGACTAAAGTTAAGTCCTAAATTGTTTGAAACCTTTTTAAAAATTGGTGTCTCTTTTTTTAATAAAGTTGAATAATTAAAAGGCTTTGTTTTTTCTGGACTAACAACTATTTGTTGATTAATAGTAATATTTCTTAGAGTTTGATATGTTTTGTTTGGCCAAACAACTTTAATAGAATCTACTTGTTGAACAGCACCATATCCAAAGTGTATCATTGGCTCTGAAGAAGATTGAAACCCTCTCACTGTATACAATTCTTTAAATTGTAATTTTCCTTCATGGTATGAATAAACTTTGGTTCCAATACCAAAAGTATTAGGTGCTGGGTAGTCAAACTTTAATTGAAGATAATTTGATAGATTATCCGTTTGATTTATATATAATGATACTTCTTCATTAATATTACTAACTACCATGTCTATATCTCCATCATTGTCTAAATCACCCAGAGCTGTAGCTCCTGATACCCCTTTTTTATTTGAAATCCATTGACCAGATTTATCCTCAAATTTTAAATTCTTCGCTCCTTTAAACATATAATTGTGAGCTTCTCCTGATGGCATCATTTGTAAGGCCTCTTGATCTACTAACTTTGTATTATCAATTTTCTTCTGAATTTGATCATTTGAAATAAATTTGATAAAGTCTAAATCATTAGGTCTTTTTGAAATCCCATTAGAAATAAACAAGTCTTGTTCTCCGTCTTGATCAAAGTCTGCAAATAAACTACTCCAACTCCAATCTGTGGCTGCAATTCCACTTAGCAACGCAGTCTCTAAGTAACTTGAATTTTGTTGATTTACATACAGCATATTTCTAGTAAACTGATAATGATACCCAAATTTTTGAGTTCTTAGTTTTTGAATTTGAATATTATCATCTCCTTCAGATGTTTTAAGGACTACTTCATCCTCTGGAAGCATATCTAAAGAGATAATGTCAGGTAAACCATCATGATTAATATCTGCTACGTCATTTCCCATGGAAAATCTGCTAGTGTGTCCAAAGTAATTTTTTAATTGATCAGAAAAGGTGCCATCTCCATTATTTATGTAGTAATAATCATCTTCATGAAAATCATTACCAACATATATATCAGGATATCCATCTTGATTAAAATCTGCTATAGAAATACCCAATCCATAACCATTAATTCCACCAAAAATTCCCGCAGCTTCACTTATATCTGTGAAGCTTCCTCCGTCATTTCTGAGTAATTTATCTCCAGTTTGCTCGTTTCTTTTATAACGTAAATCTACTTTACCAAAAGATTCTTGAGTGTGAATAGCATGGTTTAATAGATAGATATCTAAATCTCCATCTAAATCAAAATCTAAAAATGCTGCAGAAGAACTATAGGAATCAAAATCTAATTTATATTTTTCTGCGCTTTCCGTGAATGTTTCATCTCCATTATTAATAAATAGCTCATTGTACCCATAAAATCCATTAACACCAACTACAGCACACACATAAATATCTAGTAAGCCATCTCCATTAATATCTCCCATTACTGCTCCTGTATTCCATGAACTATTTCCTGAAACATTAGCTTTATTGGTAATATCCTCAAATTTTAAATTTCCTTTATTAATAAAAAGTTTGTTTTTCTCTTGATTTGCAGAAAGAAAAATATCTGTGAGCCCATCATTATTTATATCACCAAGAGCTACTCCTCCTCCATTGTAATAATATAAATAATCAAGAATATTTAGATCATCAGTTGGAGTAATTGTGTTTTCAAAAGCCAACCCTGTCTCTTGAGATGTTGGGTTCTTAAATAGCAGCTCTTTTTTATTACATGCATAAAAGAGTATTGAAAAAACAACTATGATTATCTTTTTATTCATTTATCAAAAATAATTTTGGTTTTTCATTATTAATTGCTGCTAATAGATATGTTTTACCACTTTTATCACTAATAGTTTTTAGATGCTTTACTTCATTTTTTATGACAAAACCTGAGGTATTGTAATTCTGCCATTTAAAATCAAGTGATCCGTCACCTAGTAGAACAGAACCATGACTAGCGTCTAATCTTGAGTATTGAGGTTTAAATTCAAAGTTATTTCCTGCCATAATAATATCTAAATTTCCGTCATTATTAACATCTGTACAAACAATTCCACAGACACAAGAAAGTTGAACACGACTTGGAAGTTTTTTCACACTAAAATTCCAATCACCTTCATTAACTGCAATAATTGATTCTGAAATTGTACTCTGCTTCATAATTGAATTTTTGAAAATTGATGTAGAAAATAGCTCATCAACAGACTTTTTTGCATATTCTGAAGCCTTTAAATTTTGCTTTTTTAAAGATACTAACTGAGCTGTTAATTCTTTTTTCATATGAATTGGATAGTCTTTTCCATTATTATGATTAGTCATAATTTGCTCAATTGTTCCATTATTATCAAAATCATTCACCCACATTTTTACTGGATTTTCTGAAGAAGTTTTATGGATTGTATTACTTCCTTGATTTCCAAGTATAAAATCTATATCACCGTCATTATCAAGATCTGCTGCCTCAACAACATTCCACATTCCAAATAAATCATCTAATGTTGATTTTTGTTTGATAAGCCTTCTTCCATTGTTTATAAAGATTTTTGGTGTATCCCATTCCGAAACAGTAATCAAATCTTTTTTACCGTCCTTGTCTATATCTTTCCATATTGCATCAGTCATCATTCCAGCACTCTTAACATCATAGGCAACTTTTTCTGTGGTATCTGCAAAAGTTCCATCACCGTTATTTTCTAGAAATTGATGTGTTGGGTCTATCCCATAAGTAGCCACCATACTTCTAGCACCTACAAAAACATCAATATCACCATCATTATCAAAATCGTAAGGAGAAATCACTGCAATATTTTTTCTTAAGGCTGGTAGTTTATTTTTTGATGTCTCAAAAATTCCCTTACCATTGTTAAGATATAATCTTACTTTATAATTATTTTGTTGTCCTATTTCGTTTCCACCAGACCCAATCATCAAATCTAAATTTCCATCACCATTGGCATCAAAAAAAGCGGCTGTGGTATCTTCAAATAAGGCATCTTTTTTGAAAGATTTTTGAATTGATAGCGCTACTTTTCCATCTCCTAGATTTAAATATAATAGCCCGGGTTGATTTTTAGCTCCACCAATATAAAAATCTTCGTTACCATCATTATTTACATCTCCAATAGCCAAAGCAGGCCCTTCTTGGGAGAGCATTTTATTAATTAGTCCCTCGTAATCAAAATCTGAATAACTATTTTCTTGATGTTTCTGGAGGTTAGTCTTTAAAACTTCTGAAACCAATTTCTTGTTTTTCTTGGGTAGTAAGGTTGATTGTATTTCAGTTGCCTCAGATTGCTTTAGGGTTAAAGTTGAATTTACTTCAATATTATCCCACTTTTGTGTTTTGTTATTGGGCCAGATAATACGCAATGAGTCAACTTTTGTTGCTTGTCCTAAGCCAATTGTCATTACATAATCCATAGAAGATTGAAACCCTCTTGAAGGCATTTGCTCTTGTACGTATATATTGTTGTTATTAAAGATTTTCACAGTACTTCCAATTGCAAATTTATTGGCTTTTGTACCTTCCAATTTAATTTTTAAATAACTATTGTTAGTTAATGAATCTGTATTGTTTCTATAAACAAAAGGCAACATATTTACATTATTAACAACCAAATCTAAATCGCCATCATTGTCTAAATCTCCGTAGGCAACTCCATTTGATAAACTGGGTGTTTCAAAACCCCATTCCTTATTTGCATTGTCAAAAGTAATGTCGCCATTATTTTTATAAGCATAATTAGGCTGAGGTTTTACAGGCATTTTATTAATAATAGAATCAATCGCTTGCTTTCTTCCTGTTAAAGCCATTTTTTGAATGATTTCATTAGCAAAGAAATTAACAAAATCTAAATCTGTTAAATCATGATTAATTCCGTTTGTAATAAATATATCTCTATTTCCGTCATTGTCCATATCAAAAAGTAACCCAGCCCAGCTCCAATCTGTTTTGGCAACTCCACTAAAATAAGCGACCTCTGAGAACGTACTATTCCCATTGTTTAACTGAAGTGTGTTTTGAATATATTGTTGAGAAAAATCTTTACTTTGTTTTAGTTTAAAAACATTATACCCTTCAAATTCCATCACAGACTTTACTCGCTGATCTGCCTCTGGCAACATGTCTGTAATAAAAATATCTGCATTACCATCATTGTTTATGTCTGCAATGTCTACACCCATGGCAGATAAACTTAAATGAGATGTCCAATTTGTAATATCCTCTTTAAATGTACCATCTTGGTTATTGATATATAGATAATCTCTTTCGTAAAAGTCATTAGAAACATAAATGTCTGGATATAAATCCCCATTCATATCAGTAACCATAACTCCTAAGCCAAAACCTATTAAGCTTCCATAGATTCCAGCCTGCTCACTAACATCTACAAATTTACCATTGTCGTTTCTTAACAACATATCTCCAACCCCTCTAAAAATTGCAGGAACATTTTCCCAATCTTGAGCTCTTTTATCTCGCTGTTCTGCATATCCAAGACTACTTACAGGAATGTTGCTGTTATTTAAAATATAAGCATCTAAATCTCCATCTTTATCATAATCAAAAAAAGAAGCATGGGTAGAAAATCCTGTTTTAGCAAGGTTAAATTCGGCAGCTTTTTCTGTAAAAGTTAAATCTCCATTGTTAATGTATAAATCATTATCGTGATTGTTACCCTTTAAATTTCCAGCATTACTAACGTAGATATCTAATAATCCATCCTGATTTATATCTACCATTACAACTCCAGTAGACCAGGGTTTGTTTCCTTCAATTCCGGCACTTACAGAAATATCCTCGAATGTTAGATTGCCCTTATTAAGATAGAGTTTGTTAGCAACCATATTACCTGTTAGGTAAATATCAGCTAAGCCATCATTATTAATATCACCAATAGCTACACCTCCGCCATTATAAAAGTTTCGGTATTTAAAAATATTAAAATTCTTTTGGTTTTTAACTTTGTTTAAAAAATCAATCCCTGTCTCTTTTGCGTCTAATAATGTGAAAAGAGTCTCTGTATCATTTATAGATAAATTATTATTTTTATCTGTACTACAAGAGTAAAAAACTACTGTAAGTAGCACTAGAATAATTGCTCTCATTCTAAATTGTATTATCATTTGTGTAACTTTATAAAAATAGGTACGTCGTTGTTTATTGAAATGACATAAAACATTTCGTTATTTATTGATAACTTATCTATGTTTCGTGCTTCACCAGAAATATCAAAATCTTGGTCTAAACTTTCATAAAAAAACCCTTTTTTATTATTCAACAAAATTAAGCCATGCGAGGCATCTAATTTACCCAATTGTGTATTAATATTGTAATTATTTCCCACTAAAAGAACATCTGTATAACCATCATTATTAAAATCGTCTACAGCAATATCATTTACAGAAGATATTTGTGCCATAAACGGCAATTGATGTTTTTTAAATGTATTATCCCCTTGGTTTTCAAAATAACTACTACCCAATTCAAAAACTTGTTTTTTAAAAGCTCCATTAATTTTATCTTTTGGAAGAAGCTCTGTAAAGGAAGCCTCTGCAAAATCTTTGTAGGATAAGAATTTTTTGTTTAAAAATGGGATTTGTTTCACCAATTCATCTTTTGATGCAAAAGGAGTTTCTTGTTTTTGATAAAAATAAGTAATCACAGGATCTATAGTCCCGTTATCATCAAAATCATTGCTGTATAGTGTTATTGGTTCGTCAGAAGTTGCTTTTAATCGAGTATTCAAGCCCCAGTTACCAACAATGAAATCTATATCTCCATCCTTATCAAAATCATTTGCTTTAATGCTATTCCACCATCCATTTGTTTTTTGTAATTGTGTATTTTTTTGTAAGGTTAATTTTTTACCATCATTCATAAATACTTTTATTGGCATCCAGTATCCAACAACTATAGCATCTAAAAAATTATCTTCATTCAAATCAATCCAAACTATGTCTGTTACATTTCCACTTTCTTTAAAATCAATTCCAAATTTTAATGTTACATCTTTGAAATTTCCTTGACCATCATTCTCAAAAATATATTGAGTTGGTGTTTTCCCAAATTGCCAGGGAACGATGTTTGAAAGTATTGAAATATCCATATCGCCATCATTATCAATATCTATGGCAGAAACTTTTGATGCATTAGTCTCTATTTTTTTGAACTGTATTAAATCTCTTTTAAATTTTCCTTTATTATTAATATATAATTTAGGTTGCAAAGGGGTTCCTTTTTTAAATTCATTTCCACCACTAACTACCAATAAATCGTTGAAACTATCTCCATTAGCATCGAATAAGACAGCATATACATCTTCATGTATTGCATCATTTCTAAATACATCTGATTGTTCTGATGTGAATTTTCCTTTTTTATTCTGAATAAAAAGTTGACTAGATTGAGATTTTCCTCCGCCAATAAAAAAATCTTCTAAACCATCATTATTGATATCAGAAACGGCTATATGTGGTCCTAAATTTGAACTAGCATAAGGAATAATTTGATCTCTGTTAAATTCTAAAGACTGAGAGTCCTTGTGTTTGAAGTCTATAATAGAATCTTTATTAACAAAAAAAGAGGATTGCTTCCCTAAAACCTCATAAGAATAATTTTTCAGAGCATTCTCATAATAAACTACAATTTCTTGATTAGGTTTTATATCTCTTAGTGTTTCATGTGCATTAGTACTCCATATAACTTCTAAAGAATCTATTACTTTTGCATCACCTAATCCTAGGTGTATTTTAGGTTCAACAGAAGATAAATACCCTTTTGTTGTGTAATTTTCTTCAACAATTACTTTGTTTTGGTAATAAGCTTTAACAGTAGTTCCAATTCCAAAAATATTAGTAGAATTTCCTTTAAATTTAATTTTCAAATAAGAATTCTGAGAATTTTGATCTGATGTATTCTCCAATACAAATGCATCCTCATTAATATTATTAATAACCAAATCTAAGTCTCCATCATTATCTAAATCTACTGATGTACCTCCATTACTATAGGAATTACCATGAGAAACCCACGTTGAGGTTACATTCTTAAATGTTTTATCTTGATTATTCTTATAAAAATAATTTTTTACTTTTTTTTGAGGGATTTGTTTTGATAATTCTAAATTTCTTTGAGATTTTTCTGTTGCTAATTGTTTTTGGATTTTCTCATTTGAAATAAAATTTATGTAATCCATGTCATTTGTTGCTCCAAGAATACCATTAGTGATGTACAAATCTTTAAAGCCATCATTATCATAATCTGCAACAATTGGACTCCATGACCATTCTGTTGCTGCTATTCCACTTAAATAAGCTGTTTCACTAAATGTACCATTTCCGTTATTATAATGTAATGTGTTTTGCATGAATTGAGGAGCATACCCATTTTTTAAATAATATTGATAGGTTTGGTAAGGAAATTCTAACCCAGATGTTTTATAGGTTGTTAAATTTTCAGGGAGCATATCAAGAGAAACAATATCCAGTTGAGAATCATTATTCAAATCTGCTATAGCATTTCCCATGGAATAGTGTGATGTGTGTCCTAGGTTGGTTTTATCTTTTGAAATTACTTCCGAAAAAGTTTTATCTTTTTGATTGATATAGAGATAATCATTTTCAAAAAAATCATTACCAACATAAATATCAGGGTAGCCGTCATTAGTAACATCTCCTATTGATACTCCTAATCCATATCCAATCTTTCCTTGAAATATACCAGATTGAGTTGAAACATCTACATAAGTTCCTTGTTTGTTTTCATATAGTTTGTCTCCAGACATCTCATCTACTTGACGTCTTATACCACCTTTACCATAATTACTGTTAGGGTACAAAGAATGATTCATTAAAAAGAGGTCTAAATCTCCATCTTTATCATAATCAAAAAAAGTAGCTTGTGTTGCTAAAGAAACGATGTCTAAACCAAAAAGTGATGCTGATTCTTTAAAAACAGGAATTCCGTTTTTATCTAAACCTTGATTAAGGTATAATAAGTTTTTCCCTTTAATAGAATTATGTTTACCAACTTTACAAATATAGATGTCTAAAAACCCGTCGTTATTTATATCTACAGTGGTAACTCCGGTAGTCCAAGGAAAAGGATTATTAATATGAGCCTCTGTTGAAATGTCTTTAAACTGTAACTCTCCTAGATTTAAAAATAATTTATCTTCAGTTTGGTTCCCTGTAAAATAGAGATCAGCTAATCCATCATTGTTAAAATCTGCTGCAGCAACTCCAGCTCCATTATAATAATAGAGATAATTTAAAATATTTAAGTCAGCAGTACTAGTGAGGTTGTTTTGAAAATTTATTTGAGTCTTATTTTTTTTTAGTGAAACAAATAAAGAATTATTATTAGTACAAGATATTAATGATAGAAGCAAACAGTATGCTATAAACTCTCTCATCTTGTAAGAAGTTATTATATTAAAAATAAATACGTTTTAGAAATAATTAAAGAGGGTATAAATACCCTCTTTAATTAATATAATATATATAAGATATACTTAGTATCCTGGATTTTGAACTAAATTAGGATTTGATAACAATGCTGTTAATGGAATTGGGAATAAGTTTTTATTTGTGTCTCCAACAGCTGCTGGATCTTTAAACTCCCAATCTTTAGTGAATTGACCAAATCTAATTAAATCGTTACGTCTAAAAAATTCAACATACAATTCTCTACCTCTTTCATCTATCATATCATCTAGACTTACAGATCCTAATGGTGTTGCATTTCTTATAACTCTTAACTCATTTACTTCAGCTAAAGCTCCACCAGCATCACCACTTCTTAACATAGCTTCTGCTCTCATTAAGTGAGCATCAGCAAATCTAAAAATGATTTCATGACTTCTAAAAGAAGAAGAACCTGTTCCATCGAATGGGTGGTATTTAATAACTCTAATTGCCTGAGTTTCTGAACTATTAGTTAAACTAAAATCTCTTGTGAAATTTAAAGGATTTCCAGCTCTATCAGATAATGGTTGTCCAGTAGCTGAATATTGCTGCCCAATTAAAAATCCATAACCAATACCGAAGTTAGTATCTTCTGTGGCGGATGATGCATTTGGAACAAACCCTCTTCTTTCCTCTTGATTGTTTAGAGGAGTACCATCTTCTAAACCATAGTTCTCATTAGTATCTCCTTCAAATAAGTCATAGAACTCAGCTAAAGTAGAAAACCCATTCCATCCTCCTCCTCCGTTGTCTGGAGTAACGATGTTATAGTGCATTCCATTCCAAATTCTATTTCCAATACCAATTTCACCATACAAAACAGTTTCTGAATCAACAGATGGCAAAAAGATGTCAAAATATCCTGATTGAAGTGCAAAACCGCTAGCTTCAACTGCGTCTACAGCATTAATTACTTCTTGGTAATTAGGTGTTGCTCCAGTATAACGCTCGCTGTTTAAAATTAATTTAGCTTTTAAAAAGTTTGCTGCTGCTTTAGAAGCTGCCTTTGTTGCATTACTTGGTGAAGTATTTGGTAATACTGATATGGCTTCATTTAAATCATTTAAAATATATGCATATGCTTCCGCTGGTGATAGAACAACAGGTGTTGATACTGGATCATCAGTTGCTTCTCTAAATGGATTTTGACCCCACATATCTAACACAAAGAACATATTAAAAGCTCTTAGAAACTTTGCTTCTGCAACTTGTTGTTGAGAAGAGTTACTTAATGGATCTATAATCTGCGTTGCAGCCAATACTTTAGAATTTAATTGATTCCAGGTACTTAATAAGAACCCGTGATCTACTTTCCAAGTATGATTGTGAAGTGAACGCCACAATCCATTATCTCCCCAGTCACTACCTCTTGTAGGAATTACCTGCTCATCAGTAGTTACTTCGTTTAAGGCAAAGAAATTTGCCTGATCTGTTAACATCCCCCATGTAGAAGAATATAACCCTGCTAAAGAAGCTTCTGAATCGGCTAAACCTGTAAAAGAAACATCTTGAATCACTGAATCTGTTGCTTCAAGTTCTAAATCTGAACATGATTGTAAAGCAACTATAGAAATAAGTGATAGTAAAACTATTTTTAAATTAAATTGTTTTTTCATTTTTATATTATTTTAAAATTTTGCGTTAACTCCAAAAGTAATTGTTGTAGGATTTGGATATGCTCCATAATCCATCCCAATAGAAGGTAAAGCACCTCCTGTTGCAGAATTTACTTCAGGATCTAATCCAGAATAATCAGTAGACAACCATAAGTTTTGTCCTGTTACAGAAAAAACCATAGATTTAAAGACTCCTTTTCCAGATAATGGCATATCATATGCTAAAGATAAATTTTGTAATCTCACAAAATCTCCTTTCTCCAAGAACCTTGTAGAGGCAGCAGCTGAAGCTCCTAACGCTTCTCCACTTGTTAATGTTTCTGGAGTTACATTTCTAGTTGTATTAAATGCCCCTGCTGTAAAGAAAGCATTTGCAGTGTTGTTATATACATAATGACCAAACTGACCACTAAAATAAGCAGACATTGACCATCTCTTGTAGTTAAGGTTAGTAGATAAACCTCCTGTTAAGTTAGGTAAAGCACTCTTACCTACAAAACTTTTGTCTTCGCTTATAATTGGCTGACCAGCATTATCAAATCCATCAAACTGAAGTAAGTAGTAAGAGAATAATGGGTATCCTTCTTGTAATCTCATTGCAAAAGCACCACTCAAACCAGGTCCGTTTACATCAGCAAAATCATATTGTCCTGAAAGGTTTTCAACCATGTTATCATTATATGCAACATTAAAGTTTGCAGACCAGTTGAAATCTTCACTTTGTACTAAATCATACCCTAATGAGAATTCAACCCCTTGGTTTACAATTTTAGAATCTGGAAGGTTTCTAAATTTTTGATCTAATATAGCCGGTTGTGCTTCAGGAACTAAGAATAATAAATCTTTTGTTTCTTTTCTATACACATCAAGACTTCCTGATAATCTATCATTATTAAATCCAAAATCTAATCCTGTTGAATACTGGATTGTAGACTCCCACTTTAGATCATTTCCACCAAATGAAACAATTGCATTTCCACCTAAATTAATATCTCCACCGTCATTAGGATTTAATCCAGTCCAACGAGATCTATTCACGTAGTTACCATAACCTACTCCTTCTTGATTACCAGTAATACCAGCACTCAAACGAAGTTTTAAAGTAGACATATTGCTATCACTCATAAAGTCTTCTTCATTTAATTTCCATGCAAAAGCACCTGATGGGAAATACCCATATCTATTAGCTTCTGGAAAAGCAGAAGAACCATCAGCTCTTAATGTAGCTGTAAATAAGTACTTATCTGATAAAGTATAGTTAACTCTCCCAAAGAAAGATTGTAACTCAGTAGTATTGTCGTAAGTATCAACAGCTAGAGATCTAACTCCTGAAGTTGAAGTACTTGGAGAAAAAGTATTGGTAGTAAAATCTAATCCATCCCATCCTCTAACGATAACTCCAGATAAATTAGGAGCATATGCGAATTGTTGATATTGATCAGTTATTTCACCCGAAATTCCAGTAACTACATCTTTCAATGTAGAACCCATCAAGTCCATATCTGTAGTTGAGAAACCCCATGCTCCAGAATACAATCCTGAACTTTGAAAACTTTGGTATGAAAAACCTCCTAATACTTCTAATTTAGAATCAGTATATTCTTTATTATATGTCAAAGTAGCTTCTAATAGTTCGTTTTTAACTTCTAACATATTGTAAGCACCTCTTCCATTTCCAGCTATACCACTTGATAGACCTAAAACATCTCCTGAAGTA
>Ga0213862_10000130_pt1 | contig 30958 bp, 27 predicted proteins | sample PICome_7_FD_160092 | JGI IMG/M metagenome (GOLD analysis project Ga0213862, IMG submission 160092) | Coastal seawater microbial communities near Pivers Island, North Carolina, United States - PICO266 | ecosystem: Environmental > Aquatic > Marine > Coastal | place: USA: North Carolina... | reverse complement strand
TAATGACATACAAGTTGATTATGCATTTACAGACATAGGTGATCAAAGTGTTGCACTATACTCAAATGTTTTTTCATTAAAAATTGATTTTAATATATTTAGGTAACTTATGAAAAAAATAGTTTTATTCTTATTGTTAATTATCTCTTCACTTAATGTCATTGCGACAGAAAAAAATTATGATATTAGTATTTTAACAATAGGTCCTGGAGAATCACTTAGTGATGCTTTTGGTCATAGTGCCATTAGAGTAAAGAGTAAATCACCATATTACGATTATGTTTTCAATTACGGATTATATGATTTTAATGATCCCAATTTCTATCCAAATTTCTTAAAAGGGTACCTTAATTACAGTCTAGGAGTAAGTGATTTTAAAAATTTTAAATCTAGCTATATTTCTAACAATAGATCCATTAAAGAGCAGGAATTAGAATTACCTGAGAGTATAAAAAAAGAAATAGCTAATCGCTTAATTTATAATGCAAAACCTGAAAATAAAAACTATTTATACGATTATTTTTCGAATAATTGCTCAACAATAATCAAAGATATAATCGATGAATCTCTATCTAATTATGATTATAAAAATAATTATATAGTTCAAGGCAAAGAGATGAATACCTACAGAAATTTGATTTATGAAAATATCAATAAAAATAGCTGGGGTTCATTAGGTATTGACATATGTTTAGGTTCTTTCATTGATCAAGAAATAGATGCCGAAAAAAATACCTTTTTACCAGAATATTTATTTGATTATTTAAATTCTTCTTATTATAAAAAGTTTGAATATAATGATACAAGACTTGTTAAAGAAGTTAACATTATACATAGCCCTAAATTCCTTCCATATTCAAATGTTAGCACTTTCTTTTACTCCCCTCTGTTCATATTTATAATTTTATCGAGTTTATTGATTTTTTTAAATTTTAGGCATAAAAAAAATAAAATAAATCACCTATTACTAGAATCAACACAACTTATAACATCAGGGATTGGTTTTTTACTTTTGTTTTTATGGTTTTTTACCGATCATTATGCTACAGCTTTTAATTATAATTTACTTTGGGCTAATCCTTTGAACATAATTTTGATTTTTAATGTTGTTAATAAAAAGTGGAAAATAGCATTACTCAAATTATTATTACTTTGTTTAGTACTAATAATATTGCATACTATAACAAAGGTTCAAGTATTTAATATCAGTTTATATCCAATTTTTGTGTTTCTAACTTTAAGATATTTTAAATTAATTCAATATTATAAGAATTTATGATTAGAAAATTGAAATATTTTTTTGATTTTTATTTTAATTCTACAAATCAATACTCAGTACATTCGCCTCTTGTTTTTAATTTAATTACTAAGTGTATTTATTTAAAAAAAAAAGAAAGTTTATTAAATCCTAATACATTAGTAAAAATATTATCAGATTATTTCCATGATAAAAATGATGATAAATACAATATCATATATTTAAAGAACATTTCAAGTCATAATGACAAATTACAAAAACAATTATCCATAGCAAAAAATGTGATAATTGTTATTGATAAAAATGAATTATATTATAATTATTCAGAGTGGATTAAATTAATTAACGGTAGTAAATCTCAAATTTCTATTAACTTTTACTATTTTGGAATATTAATTTTTAGAAGAAAAAAATTGTATAAACAGAATTATAAAATTAGATTATAATATTTGTATATTTATTTAAATCTCAATAATGAAAATATATACCAAATCAGGAGACAAAGGAAAAACATCACTTATTGGTGGCAAAAGAATTGACAAAGACGAATTACAGGTTGAAGCTTATGGGTCTGTAGATGAATTGAATTCAAATTTAGGTTTATTGGTTGAGTACTTAACTCAAAAAAATGATAAAGAATTTATTTTAGAAATTCAAAATAAATTATTTATCATAGGATCTCAACTAGCAGTTGATACAAAATCTTTAAATAATTTAGTATTACCAAGTTTAAATAAAAATAGTATTATGAATATTGAGAATGAAATTGATTTAATTGAATCACAAGTTTCGAAAATGACAAATTTCATTATACCAGGTGGTAGTAAAATTATTGCAACTTGCCACATTTGTAGAAGTGTATGTAGAAGAGCTGAAAGAAGAGTTATATCATTAAATAAACAAACTAAAATAGATTCATTAATAATTACTTTTTTAAATAGATTTTCTGATTATTTATTTGTGTTAAGCCGAAAAATTGCACTTGATACAAATACCAATGAAAAATTATGGATTACTAAATAAATAGCATTTTATTTGGTCAATAATTAGAAAAAATTATTTTTGCAAAAACAAATAGTATTAGTAATGTATTGGACTTTAGAATTAGCATCTTATTTGAGTGATGCCCCTTGGCCAGCAACAAAAGATGAATTGATAGACTACTCTATAAGAACAGGTTCTCCACTCGAAGTTGTTGAAAATTTACAATCGATTGAAGATGAAGGAGATTTGTATGAATCTATTCAAGAAATATGGCCTGATTATCCGACAGACGATGACTATCTTTGGAATGAAGATGAATATTAGTTTATAAAATGTCTCATTTTTTAGACATTTTTATACTACAATTAATACAATAGAAATAATACATATTGTATCTTTATTTTGTATTTAAAAAAACCATTTTATGAGTATTTTAAACTCTGTTCTTAAATTATTTTTGGGTGATAAATCCAAACAAGATGTTAAGACGATTTCTCCAATCGTTGATAAAATCAAATCTTTTGATGAAAAAATTTCTCAATTAACAAACGATGAGTTAAGAAACAAAACAGATGAGTTTAAATTATTAATCAAAAAAAATAATGAAAGTCTAAATAATTCAATTGACTCATTAAATACTGAAGTTGACAACACAGTAGACTATGATTTAAAAGAAGAAATTTATAATAAAATTGACAACTTAAAAAGTGAAATCTACACTTCAACAGAGGCCACACTAAATGAATTACTACCTGAAGCCTATGCTGTAATAAAAGAAACTGCTAGAAGGTTTACTAATAATAAAGATATCAAAGTAAAAGCAAATGATTTTGATAGAGCAATTTCTGCAAATAAAGACTATTTAAATCTTAAAGGAGAATTTGCTGTGTGGAACAATTCATGGAATGCTGCTGGGAAAGATGTGACTTGGGATATGATTCATTACGATGTACAGCTAATTGGAGGTATAGCTATGCATCAAGGTAAAATTGCCGAGATGCAGACTGGTGAAGGTAAAACTTTGGTAGCTACACTTCCAGTTTATCTTAATGCATTATCTGGAAAAGGAGTTCATTTAGTTACCGTAAATGATTATTTAGCAAAAAGAGATAGTGCATGGATGGCTCCAATTTATGAATTTCACGGTCTAAGTGTAGATTGTATAGATTATTATAAACCAAATTCTGAAGAAAGAAAAAAAGCATACCAAGCAGATATTACTTTTGGAACAAATAATGAATTTGGTTTTGATTATTTAAGAGATAATATGGCCAATTCACCAGATGATCTAGTTCAAAGGCCTCATAACTTTGCAATAGTAGATGAAGTTGATTCTGTATTAGTTGATGATGCTAGAACTCCTCTAATAATTTCTGGAGCAATTCCTAAAGGAGATATTCATGAATTCAATGAATTAAAACCAAAAATAGAGAACATTGTTTCTGCTCAAAGAAAATATTTAACTACAGTATTATCAGAGTCTAAAAAAATGATTTTAAATAATGATGAAGAAAATGGCGCCTTTAGTTTGTTCAGAGTCTACAGAGGAATGCCTAAAAACAAGGCTTTAATAAAATTTTTAAGTGAAGATGGAATTAAACAATTACTACAAAAGACAGAAAATTTTTACATGCAAGATAATAGTAGGGAAATGCCAAAAATTGATAAGGAACTCTATTATGTAATTGATGAAAAGAATAATCAAATTGAATTAACAGACAAAGGGATTGAATTTTTATCAGGTAAAGAAAATCCAAACTTTTTTATAATGCCAGAAATTGGTATGGAAATATCGAAAATTGAGGCAAAAAATTTAGATTCCAATGAAGAAGCAAAATTAAAAGAAGAACTTTATAGAGATTTTGGAGTTAAATCAGAAAGAATTCATACACTTAGTCAATTGTTAAAAGCTTATGCATTATTTGAAAAAGACATTCAATATGTTGTAATGGAAAACAAAGTTATGATTGTAGATGAACAAACTGGAAGAATAATGGATGGTAGACGATATAGTGATGGTTTACATCAAGCAATTGAAGCTAAAGAGAACGTAAAAATTGAGGCTGCAACTCAAACTTTTGCTACAATTACTCTGCAAAATTATTTTAGAATGTATAATAAGCTTTCTGGGATGACTGGGACTGCAGTAACAGAAGCAGGTGAACTGCTGGAAATATACAAATTAGATGTTGTTGAAATCCCTACCAACAGACCAATAGCAAGAGATGATAGAGAAGATCTTATTTATAAAACTAAGAGAGAAAAATACAATGCTGTAATTGATGAAGTTACTAACTTATCTAGAAGTGGTAGGCCTGTTTTAATTGGAACAACTTCTGTTGAAATTAGTGAAGTTCTTGGAAAAATGTTAGGAATAAGAAAAGTTCCACACAATATATTAAATGCTAAACTTCACAAAAAAGAAGCTGATGTAGTTGCTCAAGCTGGAAATCCAGGCCAAGTAACAATAGCTACCAATATGGCTGGCAGAGGAACTGATATTAAGCTTTCTGATAAAGTCAAGAGTTCTGGTGGATTAGCTATAATTGGAACAGAAAGACATGATTCAAGAAGAGTAGATAGACAATTAAGAGGTCGAGCAGGAAGACAAGGAGATCCTGGAAGCTCACAATTTTATGTTTCACTAGAAGATAACCTAATGAGACTTTTTGGTAGTGAAAGAATCGCAAAAATGATGGATAGAATGGGATTAGAAGATGGTGAAGTTATTCAACATTCAATGATAACAAAATCTATTGAAAGAGCTCAAAAAAAGGTAGAAGAAAATAATTTTGGAATCAGAAAAAGATTACTAGAATATGATGATGTAATGAGCGCTCAAAGAGAGGTGATATATAAAAGAAGATATAATGCTTTATTTGGTGACAGACTGAAAGTTGATATAGCTAATATGATTTATGACACCACTGAATCTATTGTAGAAAACAATAAAATATCAGAAGATTTTAAAAATTTTGAGTATGAATTAATTAGATATTTTTCGTTTACAACTACTATATCTAATGAAGATTTTAATAAATTTTCTGTTCAAGAAATTACTAATAGAGTATATGAAGTTGCATTAAAAAATTACATAACCAAAATTAAAGATAATGCTAAGTTGGCTTATCCTGTAATTAAAAATGTTTACGAAACACAAAAAGATAAATTCAAAAGAATTGTAGTTCCATTTACCGATGGAATAAAAACTCTCCAAGTTATAACAGATTTAGAAAAAGCATATAATTCAAAAGGAGAGCAATTGGTAAAAGATTTTGAAAAAAATATCTCTCTAGCAATTATTGATGATGCATGGAAAACACATCTTAGAAAAATGGATGAATTAAAACAGTCCGTTCAGTTAGCTGTTCATGAACAAAAAGACCCTCTACTTATATATAAGTTCGAATCTTTTGAGTTATTTAAAGAGATGATTGATAAGGTTAATAAAGAAATCATATCGTTCTTATTTAAAGGTGAAATCCCAAGAGAAAATAACATTCAAGAAGCTAAAGTCAAAAGAACTTTAAGCGGTAAAACATCTAAAGAGGAAATTCCAAATATGGATGAATTGAGCGCTAGAAATAGAGCAGCTGGAAATAATACTTCAAAAAGAGATATAGTTGAAACAATTGTTAGAAATCAGCCAAAAATTGGAAGAAATGATAAAGTTTCAATAAAAAATATTAAGACTGGTGAAAATAAACAACTTAAATACAAACAAGCTGAACCTTTAATTGCTAAAGGTGAATGGGTAATTTTTGAAAAAAAATAGTTAAATTATTAACGATTTCAAAAATAATATAATTGAAAAGCCAATTTCCAATCGAAAAGTTTGATGTAAATAAACTTGCTAATGGTATTCAAAGTGGTGATATTGTTTCACTTGCAAAAGCTATAACTTTAATTGAAAGCAGTAAGAAATCTGATAGAAAAAAATCAAATTCTCTTTTAGAGAGATGTATTTCTAATAAAACAAATTCAATTAGAATTGGTATAACTGGTGTTCCTGGGGTTGGAAAAAGTACATTTATTGAAAGCTTCGGAACACATTTATCTTCAATGGGTAAAAAATTAGCAGTATTAGCTGTTGATCCATCTAGTAGTATTTCAAATGGAAGTATTCTTGGAGATAAAACAAGAATGGAAAATTTAGTAAGAAATCCTAATGTTTTTATTAGACCAACTCCTGCAGGTGCCCATTTAGGTGGTGTAGCAAATAAAACCAGAGAATCCATATTATTATGTGAAAGTGCAGGGTATGATATTATAATTATTGAAACTGTTGGTGTTGGTCAAAGCGAAATTAGTGTTTATGAAATGGTTGATTATTTTGTATTGTTAAAATTATCTGGAGCTGGTGATGAGCTTCAAGGAATAAAAAGAGGTATAATTGAGATGGCTGATTCCATAATAATAAATAAAGCTGATGGTCAAAATAAAAAAGCTGCCGAATTAGCAAAAGCTGAGTTTAAATTAGCCCTGTCATTATATCCACTAAAATCATCAAAATGGAAAACTAAGATATCTACATGTAGTTCTTTAAATTCCGATGGTGTTAAAGAAATATGGGAAGATATCAGAAACTACATTAAACTAACTAATCTCAATGGATTTTTTCAAAAAAATAGAAATAATCAAAAAAAACATTGGTTAATGCAAACTATTAAAAATACTCTACATCATGAATTTTTTAGTAATACTATCATAAAAAAGGAATTGAATATTCAAATTAAATTATTAGAAAACAACAAAACATCTGTTATAGCTGCATCTGAAAAATTACTTAATTTAAATTAACAAAGATGAATCATACTTTAACTATAATAGTACCTATTTATAACGAAGAGGAGAATATCCATAGATTAAGTATTGAATTAAAAAAATATATAGAAATTAGTTTATTCAAAACTGTAATATTATTTATTAACGACGGATCAAATGATAAAAGTGAAGATTTTTTGAAAAAAATATGTTTGACAGATGAAAATTTTAAACTTGTAAATTTCAAAAAAAATAAAGGACTTAGTGCAGCCATAAAAGCTGGTTTTGATTTATGTGAGACTAGTCTTGTTGGTTATATAGATGCTGATCTTCAAACAAATCCTGAGGATTTTAATTTATTATTACAACATATTGACAAATATGATTTGGTAAATGGAATTAGAAATTCAAGAAAAGATTCATTTTTAAAAAATACATCATCATTTATTGCAAACTCAACAAGAAGATTATTCACTAATGATAATATGAATGATACAGGTTGTCCTTTAAAGGTGATAAAATCAGATTTCGCAAAAAAAATTCCTATGTTTAAAGGAATCCATAGATTTTTACCTGCAATGATATTGCTACAAAAGGGAAAAGTCAAGCAAATACCAGTTAGACATTACAAAAGAATTGCAGGTCAATCTAAATTTGGGTTATTTAATAGATTGCTAGGACCTTTAATTGATTGTTTTGCATTTTTATGGATGAAAAAAAAATACATCAATTATCAAATAAAAGAAAATGAATAACTGGATAATTTATACTATTGGTTTTATAGCACAAATTTTATTTTCTTCCAGACTTTTAATTCAATGGCTTTATTCTGAGCAAAAAAATACTATTATAACACCTAATATATTTTGGCTATTAAGTTTAATAGCTTCTTTTTTATTATTTATCTATGGATACTTAAGAAACGATTTCGCTATTATGCTAGGTCAGTCTTTAACTTATTTCATATATATTAGAAATATACAATTACAAAATAAATGGATCAAATTAAATATTTATTTAAGAATGTTTATATTAATTTTTCCACTTATTATAGTTATATATTATTTTAATAATAATAAATTTGATGTAGATATATTAATTATTGAAAATAATATTCCTAAATGGTTATTTATTTTAGGTATTACTTCCCAGTTAATTTTCACATTTAGATTTATTTATCAATGGATTTACTCTGAAAATAAAAAAGAGTCTAAACTACCTATTAACTTCTGGTTATTAAGTGTATTGGGATCCTCCTTAATTTTATTATATGGGTTTTATAGAGAAGACCCTGTTTTAATTATCGGTCATTTAGTCGGTAGTTTTATATATTTAAGAAATATTTTTATATACTATAAATTTGACAAATGAACTTTCTAAAATTAAAATTAGATTATTTATATATACTATTTCTACTTTCTGTCAGCATACTATATACTATTAATACTGATTTAATTGATATCACAATTATGGAGGCCAGAAATTTTATAACTGCAAAAGAAATACAGTTAGAAAATAATTGGTTAAAACCTACTTTAAATGGCTACCCTAGATATGAAAAGCCTCCTTTGCCAACATGGCTAGCTGTAGTTGTTAGTAATTTACTTAATAGTAAGTCTCTTTATACCTTCAGACTTCCAGGTTTTATATTTTTAGCTATTACAGCAATAACAACCTTTTATTTTTCAAAAAAAATATCTAAAAAAAGACAAACTAAATATATAACATCCTTTGTTTGTATAACTTCATTTTATGTAATTGGTATAATAATTGAAGCACCATGGGACATATTTTCACACGCATTTATGTTAATTGCAATATATTTCTTATACGATTTATTTACTAATAATTTTAACTATCATAAATCAATTCTTGTTTGTCTATTTATAGGCTTATCAGTTTTATCTAAAGGACCTATTTCTATATACTCAATGCTAATCCCTTTTATAATTTCAATTTATTTAGTTTATAAAAATATTAGTATGAAAAGAAGTTTACAAATATTATTTATAATTATAATAGGAACATTTTTGGGATCTAGTTGGTATTTATATTTATTATTTGAAGATTCAGCAAATTTAAAATTAATTACAAGTAAAGAAACAGCTAACTGGACTTCATATAACGTAAGACCATTTTACTATTATTGGAATTTTATTATTCAGTCAGGGATATGGTTAGTATTTGCTGCAATTGGGTTGATTTACCCTTACTTTAGAAAAAGAATTAATAATGTCAATTATAAATTATTTTTTATTTGGACTATTACTAGTGTACTACTATTATCTGTAATTCCTGAGAAAAAACCAAGGTATTTAATGCCAGTTCTTATTCCATTATCATTTATAATTAGTTTTGTAATAGACTATTGTTTCATTAATTTTCATAAAGTTAAATATAAGTTTTTATTAAAGTTACATTCATTTTTAATAATGATTATTGGTGTTTCATATCTAATTATAAAACACATTATTATGCAAAAGGATGTAAATACTATAGATATTATAATTTTCTTATCAATTATTATACAGTTAGTAAATCTTTTTAAAAAATATGAAAATAAATCTACCATCTTATCAGCTATTTTATTACTATTTATTATTACCAACACTCCTACTCTATTGGAAACAAGTAATAAAAATTACAACCCAATAAAAAAAGGAAATAATTATAATTTTAAAGTCTATTCAGATTACAAAATATCTCCAGAAATAATATGGAATTATGGTGAAAAAATTGAGGAATATGATATTAGTAAAATACAACATAATGATAATCAATTTGGAATATTTAGCGAAGTAAAACAACTAAATAGTTTAATCATAAATGATAAAGAATATAAGATTAAAAGCTTTGAAAGATTTGATTTAAATAGAAATGGAAGCAAGAAAAGATTAGTTACTTTTTTGACGATTTATAAATTTGAATAAGAAATTATAAAATATATGGCCAAAAACAAACCCAGTTAATAAGCCAAAAATAGAATCTAGTGGAAAATGTACTCCTAAGTATATTCTACTGTAGGAGAAAATAATTACCCACGAAAATAAGAGTATTTTTAATAATTTAAGTTTTTCAAATCTTAATAATTTATAAATTAATGTTGATATAGCCATTGAATTGGCAGCATGAGCTGAAAAAAAACCATATTTACCACATCTAACATCAATTGATCTTAACAAATAATTAATTGAATCATCTCTACAAGGTCTTAGCCTTTCGAAGAAATCTTTAATAAGATTAGTGAATTGATCGGTAATAAAAATCAATAAACTAATCGTCAATAGGATAATTATAAACTTTTTAAAACCAAAAGATCTATTTAATACGTAAAGTATGTAAATAAAAAATGGAATGTAAAATAACTTATCAGTAAGAATAAGCCAAACTGGATCAAAATTAATTGAACCAAGGTTATTTAAAAAAACTAATAAGTCTCTGTCAATTTGAATTATATGATCAATAATTTTACTCATATCTTTTTACTTCTCTATCATAAAATTCCGAGGCTTGATCAATTAACTGTTTAATTTGATCAAAAAGTTCATTTTCTTCATTTTTATCAAAATTTTCAAACCATTCAATAGAATCATTTTCTAAATTAATTACAAATCTTGGGTATTCAGTATGAACAATAAAAATAGACTTAGGTAAATCAGTATTATCAGCTAATAAAAACTTTGGTAAATCCATAAAATTAATTATTTAAAATTAGTTTTTTTGTTAAAATATCAAATCTAATATACAACAAAACAGCTGCTGTTGTTAAACCAGTAAATAATCCAATCCAAATTCCTTCGCTTCCAAGCATTTTCTCAGTTCCTAAAAAATAACTTGTAGGAAATCCTATCAACCAATAAGCAATAAAAGTAATTATAGTAGGTATTTTTACATCCTGCATTCCACGTAATGCAGCTAATATTATTACCTGTATAGTATCCGATATTTGATATACAGCTGCAATGATTAATAATTTGGATGTTATTTTAACAACTTCCATATTATCTTCATAATTTAAAATATTATTGGTATCTATATATATTAATGGTAAAATATTATTTAACAAAATAAAACATAGAGCAAAAAATGTAGCCAGCAATAAACCTAATAATAATATAGATAAAGAAATTCTTCTGAGATCTCTGTAGTTCTTTAATCCTTTTTGATTACCTACTCTTACCATAGCTGAAACACTTAATCCGCTTGCTATCATAAATGACATTGAAGATAAATTTAAAGCAATTTGATTAGCAGATTGAGGGTTTTCTCCTAAAAGACCACTTAACCATACAGCAGATGTAAAAAATACTACTTCAAAAACCATTTGCAAAGAACTAGGTATTCCAATATTTAAAATTTTAGAAAACATGTTTTTTTCTAATTTGATTGAAAGTAAACCTTTTAGAGATTTAGATATCTTAGAATTATAGCGAATTATGAGAAAAAGAAATAATAACATTACGGATCTAGAAATAAGTGTACCTATAGCAGCACCCATTATACCCATTTGAGGAAAACCAAATTTTCCAAAAATTAAAAGATAATTAATTATAACATTTAAAACATTAGCTATAATAGCAGCATACATTGGATATATTGTTAATGACAATCCATCACAAAATTGTTTTAAGGCTTGAAAAATTAAAAGTGGGATTAATGAAATAACTACTAGTTCAAGATATGGCATTGCAAGTTCTACAACTTCAACAGGTTGATTCATTAATAACATTATATCTCTAAAAAAAAATATAGAACTGAATAAAAATATACTTAAAATTGCACAAAGAATTATACTATGTAAAAATGTTGACTGAAGTTTATTTATATTTTTTTCTGAATCAGCTTCAGCTATTAATGGAGTGATGGCAGTAGAAAAGCCTATACCTATAGCCATTCCAACAAAGACAAAGCTATTTCCAAGAGATACAGCTGCTAAATTTATTGGGTCCAAGACTCCGACCATTATATTATCAACTAAACTTACTAAGGTATGTCCTAGCATACCTAACATAACTGGATACGATAGCTTTAAATTGTAACTAAACTCTTTAGTATAATCTCTAATCAATTATTTTTTTTTTGGAGATTTATAAAAATGCATCTTATAATCAGGATTAACTTTTCCAGATGAAATTTTTTGTAATTTTTTATTTATAAGTCTTTTTTTAAAACTAGATAATTTATCAGTAAACAAAACCCCTTCAACATGATCATATTCATGCTGAATAACTCTAGCTAATAGTCCAGAAAAAGTATCTGTATGTTCATTAAAATTTTGATCAAAATATTTAATTTTTAAAATGGATTTTCTTTGAACATTCTCTCTAACAAATGGAATACTAAGACAACCCTCATCAAAACCCCATTCTTCTCCATTCTCACTAAGAATAGTAGGGTTAATAAATACTCTCTTAAATGATTTTAATTCATTTTTTTCAACTTCATCTAGGTCATCATCTTCAGCAAATGGAGCTGTATCAACAATAAATAAACGAATTGAAATACCAACTTGTGGAGCAGCTATTCCTACTCCACTTGCATTATACATAGTTTCAAACATATTAGAAATTAAATCTGTAAGATTTTCATAATCATTATTAATTTCCGAAGCTTTCTTTTTTAAAACAGGGTGTCCATATGCGATAACAGGTAAAATCATAGAGAATTAATTTATACAAAAATACAATACTTAATTGATAATCTTAAAGGAATTATTTATTTCTAAAATGTAAAAAATCTTGTAAAATAATAGTAGCACTGACCTTATCTACTGTTTTCTTATTCCTTCTTTGATTCTTTTTTAATCCACCATCAATCATTGCTTGAAATGCTAATTTTGATGTAAACCGTTCGTCAACACGAACAATTTCTAAATGTAAAAATCTACTTTTTATTTTATCTATAAATTCAATTATTTTTGGTTCAATAACTGATTGTTCATTACTCAATGTTTTTGGTTCCCCAACAATTAGCTTTTCAACATCATTATTTAGAAAATAGTTTGAAAGAAAAGACATTAAATTTTTAGTTTCAACTGTGGTCAACCCTGAGGCAATAATTTGACTTTCATCTGTGACAGCGATACCACACCTTTTTGTACCAAAATCAATTGATAATATTCTAGACATACAAGACAAATATAGTATATATAAAAATTATCCTGAATATTTTATTTAATACAATTATAAAAAGGATTATATAACATTTATATTTGTTTATAATAATAAAGAAAAATGGAGTTAAAAGAAAAAATCGAATCTGCTTGGTTAGATAGAGACTTACTCAATAGTAGTGAATATATTGAAGCTATCAATGAAGTAATAAATTTATTAGATAAAGGTGATTTGAGAGTTGCTGAAAAAAATAATTCAAATTGGTTGGTTAATGAGTGGATTAAAAAAGCGGTCCTTTTATATTTCCCCATAAATAAAATGAAAACATTAGAAGCTGGTCCTCTTGAATTTCATGACAAAATACCTCTTAAAAGAGATTATGCGAAAAAGGGAATCCGTGTTGTACCAAGTGCAATTTCTAGATTTGGATCTTATATCTCTAAGGGTTGTATACTAATGCCTAGTTATGTCAATATTGGTGCCTACATAGACAAAGGGAGTATGTTAGATACATGGTCTACAGTTGGTAGTTGTGCTCAAATTGGAAGAAATGTTCATATTTCTGGTGGTGTTGGAATTGGTGGAGTTTTAGAACCTCTTCAAGCCTCCCCAGTTATAATTGAAGATAATGTATTTTTAGGATCAAGAAGTATTATTGTTGAAGGTGTAATAATAAAAAAAGAAGCTGTATTGGGAGCTAACGTTGTACTTACCGCTTCAACAAAAATTATAGATGTGACAAATAAAATACCCATTGAAATAAAAGGTGAAGTTCCTGAAAGATCTGTTGTAATCCCTGGCACACTTCCTAAAAAATTTAAAGCTGGAACATATAATGTACCTTGTGCTTTAATTATTGGTAAAAGAAAAGAAAGTACAGATAAGAAAACTTCGTTAAATCAAGTACTTAGAGAACATAATTTAGCTATATAAATGAAAGTAATATTAGTTGATGCATGGAATACATTTGTAAAAAATAATGAAATTGATATTTCCCTACATTCTTTTTTAGATAAATTTAAAAACAAAAAAATTATTTTAACTAATGCAAATGATAAACAATTAATTGAATTTGGAATTATTAATATGCCCTATGAGGTATTTAGTCTATCAAATAATCCAAATAAATCTGATGTTAATTATTATAAAACACTAATCAATAAGTTCAATTTTAAAATTGAAAATCTCTTATATATTGAGCATAATATTGATGCTGTAAACTCTGCTAAATCCATTGGAATAAAAACACATCATTATATAGAAAGTGAAAACTATAAAATGAAGGAATTCATACTTAAAAACATATAATTTTGGCATATAAAATTAAATTAATTAAAAAAAATAAATTAATTGCAGAACAAATGCTTGAAGACGTAGCTTCAATAATGAATACACTTTCCATTGAATATTGGCTAGAAGGTGGTACTTTATTAGGTATAAGAAGAGAATCAAGACTACTTCCCTGGGATAATGATATTGATATTTCAGTAAAATCTACTCAAAGTAATAAACTTGATAAACTAATTTATGCATTAAAACAAAATAATTTTAGAGTAAGAGTTAGAAATTTTAAAAAATCTCACGGAGTTTTAGAAAAGGATAAAACAAGAATAATTAAAATTAGAAAAAAAAGGTTTTTTAATTTATTAAAAGGTAACGTATGTCTAGAGATTTTTGTAAAATATGACTCAAAGGATGAAAGTTTTTGGATGATAGGAGATACAATCAAAAATGTTCCCTCTAAATATTATAAAAAAATGAAACTAATCGAATTTAAAGGATTTAAATACTCTATTCCAAATTTAACAGATGAGTATTTAACATACAGGTATGGAGATTGGAAAAAACCCATAAAGGATTGGAATACTTTTACAGATGATAATGCTTTGAATTAAGTTTTTTTATTTAAGGAAAGCATATCCTTAAGAATTGTACTACTAACATTTGGTGTATACTGAAAATATTCAACTGGGCAAGAAGTTTTTGGATAACGACCTTTCCAATCATCACCAACTGAAATAGCATCTATATTGTACTTATCAACTGCCTCTTGTTTATTTTTATTAATCTGAGGGACTACCAAATCTACGTATTTAATTGCACTAACTACTTTAAATCGTTCTTCAAAAGGAATAACAGGAAGTTTACCTTTTTCTTTTAATATTAATTCATCTGTAGAAACCCCAACTATTAGTTTTTCACATAGTTCTTTACTTTTTCTCAATATATTAAGATGTCCATAATGAAAAATATCAAAACAACCTGTGGTATATAAATTATTATATTTTTTACTAGAATTTGAAAATTCTAAATTAATTTTTGATAAACTGATAGAAAATTTAAAATCATCATTGAACTGATTATTAATCTCCTTTAATAAATTATCAATATTATTGAATTTATTAGTTAAGAAATGTATCTCAAAGGAATGATCATTAATATCAAGCAATTGAAGATCAGGAAACTTGGTAATGATAGATAATAATAAATTTTCTTTCATAATCATATATATTATAACAAAATTACAAAAAACAAAACTTAAGATTACAATCAAATTAATTATTATAACTTTGACTCAAATAAATAAATAAATGCAGGTAATTATATTAGCAGCTGGAATAGGTTCAAGACTTGGAAATCCATTTCCTAAAACATTAACTAAGTTAAAAAATAACAAAAGTATAATGGAAATGATGACAGACCATATTTCTAAAGTATTTAGCTCTGATATTATTAACGTTGTCGTTGGATTTAAAAAGGATTTAATAATGGAGGAATTTCCAGATCTTACCTATATATATAATCCATATTTTGATCAAACAAATACAGCAAAAAGTCTTCTTAAAGCTATAAAAAAAATAAAAAATCAGTCTGTCTTATGGCTTAATGGAGATATAATTTTTCAAAAGGAGATTTTAGAAAAATTAAAAAAATATATAGATAACGATACATCATTTATTTCGGTTAATACAAGTAATGTTGCAGAAGAAGAAGTGAAATATACATTAAGCGGAAAATATATTGATAAATTATCTAAATCTGTAAAGAATGGTTTAGGTGAAGCTGTTGGGATAAATTATGTTTCGTCAGATGATATTCCTGACTTTATAAAAAGACTTGAAGAGTGTGATAATAATGATTATTTTGAAAGAGCTATTGAATTGGCGATAGAAAAAGATAATTTTAAAGTAATTCCTGTTGATATTTCTAAGTATAATTGTATTGAAGTAGACTTTAAAGAAGATTTAACTAATGCTAATAAAATGATTTAATGAATTCAATACTTTTTTGTAAAAATAAGTATGCATTTGGCATTTTAGCCCCAATTATGATGGAGCTCAAAAAATTAAATTATAATTTTATTTGGTATGTTGACAAAAATATCTTTGACGATTTTCCATATAAGACCAATAGGCATACATCTTATATAAAAGATCTTAAAAAATTTGATAGTCATGTAATTTTTGTTTGTGGAAATGCTGTTCCACACTATCTTAAAGGAGTTAAAACCCAAGTTTTTCATGGATTTGCTGGTGAAAAAAAAGGTCACTTTAGAATTCGAAATTATTTTGATCTATACCTTACCCAAGGTCCTTATTTTACAAATAAGTTTTTAAAGCTAAAACAGAAATATAAAAATTTTGAAGTTATTCAGACAGGTTGGTCAAGGGTGGATAGATTATTTGTTCAAAACACAAAATTAAATAAAGATAAAGAGGATTTACTTTTAAAATATAAAAGAAGTAAAATAGTCTTATATGCTCCAACTTTTTCACCAAGACTTACATCTGCACCTTTTTTGAAAGACGAGCTTATTAATCTTTCTAAAAATTCAAGCTATCTAATTGTAATTAAATTTCATCCACTGATGAATAAAAAGATTAAAGATGATTACGAGCAATTGGTTGGTAAAAATAATAATATAATTATGTGTAAAAATAATGACATTACAGATTTATTAAAAATTGCGGATATTTTAATTAGCGATACATCTTCAGTCATATACGAGTTTAGCCTACTTGATAAACCTGTAATTACATTTAATAATATTTCAAGAACAAAATATTGGGAGGATGTTAAAAATTATGATAATTTAAATAAACTGATTGAAAGTAATTTAAAAGAAGATAAATATTCAATTAAAAGAAATAAATTAATTGAATTATATCACCCTTACATGGACTGTAGTTCTTCTAAAAGAATAATTAATGCAGTTAAAAGTTACATTACAGTAAATGGTGTGCCTAATAGAAGAAAATTAAATCTTTACAGAAAGTATAAAATATATAGGTTATTTGGATTTTAATCAAATAGACTTTTTAATCTTTTTTTTCTCATTTTAGTTGAAAAAAAATTATGAACTTTTTCTCTCATTAAATTATTAATAAGCTCAAAGTCTTTGCTATAAAGCTTTGAATATTCTTTTGAAAAAATTGATATAATAGAGGTATCTTGTGACAATCTTTCAAAATTCTGCATTCTTTTATTTAAGGACATTTTCTCAAATTTCATTCTATTTAAATCAATAAGATAAAAATCATAGTTGAGTTTATTTTTTACAATTAGAGTATTTCCTGGAGAATGATCTAAATAGTTAATATTATTTTCGTGTAGCTTAAAAGTAAATTTTACAAATAATTTTAAAATCTTATCTCTCTCAGGAAATTTTAAATCCTTAATTACTTCTCTTATTGAAAAATCATATTTTAATTGCTCCGAAACATAGTAACTATTACTTAAAAAAAATAAATTCTTAAATTCAATAAAAGCTATGGGAGCGGGAGTATTAATTCCAAGGCTCAATAATTTTAAAGCATAAACATAGGATCTTTCAGCTTTTCCTTTTCTAAAAAAATTATATACAAATGAATTAATGATATTTGGAACTTTAAAGGATTTAATATTGATTTTCAAAGAATTTAAATCGAACTTTTTTACAATATTTCTTGAATCCTTTATAACAATACCGGCTGATGAAAAATTATTAATTAAATCAATAATTTTATCTCCCTTTAATTCAAAATCAGCATTAATTATTTTAACTATTTTCAACAGGATATTTTTATATTTGATGTAAATATATTTATTAATGTGTAATATTATTGAAAAAGAAGTTGAAAAAGCCTTTCAAATAATATCAAAAGGAGGAACTATTGTTTACCCTACTGAAACTGTATGGGGTATTGGTTGTGATCCGATGAATAATACTGCAATAGAGAATATCTATAAAATTAAAAATAGAGAATCCAATAATCCAATGTTATGTATTGTTAACAATATGACAATGGTTAGAGAATATATTAAAGATATTCCTAAAGAAATTGAAAAAATTATTATCAATAATTCTACCCCTACAACCATAATATATAATAATTCAAAAAACATTTCCGATTTATTACTGGGAGATAATAGAAGCATTGGATTAAGAATAACATCTAATAAATTTTGCCAAAAACTAATAACTAAATTAGGAAGACCTTTAGTTTCTACATCTGCAAATATCAGCGGTAAGAAAGCAACTTCCTCTTTTAAAGAAATAGATACCAAGATTTTAAAAGAAGTAGACTATGTCGTAAATTTGCAAAGTGATAATGATAGTAATATGGCATCATCTATAATAAAGATAAATTTAGATGGAACAATTACTAAAATAAGGTAATTGATTTTTCCAAAAATGAACTATAAACCGGCCTTAAATAACAAAATATTCAATATTATATCTTCATGCGCTGATGAACTGTGTTTAGAGTGCTATGTAATTGGAGGATATGTTAGAGATTATATTCTTAATAATGATTCTTCAAAAGATATAGATATTGTTGTAGTTGGAAATGGAGTTAATTTTGCAAAAAAAGTAGCTGCTAAGATAGGATTAGATCCCAACTCAAATATTCAAATTTTTAAAACCTACGGAACAGCTATGTTCAAATATAATGGCATAGAAATAGAATTTGTTGGAGCGAGAAAAGAGTCCTATAATAAAAATAGTAGAAACCCTATAGTATCTACTGGAACTTTACAAGATGATCAAAATAGAAGAGATTTTACAATCAATGCTTTAGCTCTATCTTTAAATTCAAAAAAATATGGAAATTTAATTGACCCTTTTAATGGTATTAATGATCTTAATAATAAGATTATTAAGACACCTCTTAGTCCTGAAATAACTTATAATGATGATCCTTTGAGAATGTTAAGAGCAATTAGGTTTGCATCTAAATTAAATTTTAAAATCGAAGAGAATTCATTTAAATCAATAGAAAAACTTCACAGCAGAATAAAAATAATTACTCAAGAGAGAATTATTGAGGAAGTAAATAAAATTATTTTGTCAAATAAGCCATCAATAGGTTTTTTATTATTGGATAAGTCTAATTTATTAAGTGAAATACTTCCAGAGCTTACTGCTCTTAAAGGGATTGATGAAATTGAAGGTCAAACACATAAAGATAATTTTTATCACACATTGGAGGTTCTAGATAATATATCAAAACATACAAATGATTTATGGTTAAGATGGGCAGCGCTTCTTCACGATATTGGCAAAGCTCCTACAAAGAAATTTAATAAAAAAAATGGATGGACTTTCCATGGTCATGAGTTTGAGGGATCTAAGATGGTGTATAAGTTATTTAAAAGAATTAAGCTACCGCTTAATGATAAAATGAAATATGTTCAAAAATTAGTTTTAATGAGTTCAAGACCAATTGTTTTAGCACAAGAAATTGTAACGGATTCAGCAGTCAGAAGGTTAGTATTTGACGCAGGTGATTATGTTGATGATTTAATGACATTATGTGAAGCAGATATTACCACTAAAAATGAAAGAAAATTTAATAAGTATCATAATAATTTTAAAATTGTAAGAAATAAAATTATAGAAGTAGAAGAAAAGGATAGTATTAGAAACTTTCAACCTCCAATTTCGGGAGAAGAGATAATGAAAACCTTCAAAATTAAACCTTCAAAAAAAATAGGACTTTTAAAAGAAATTATAAAAGAGGCAATTCTAGATGGTGATATCCCAAATGAGTATAAACCTGCTTATGATTTAATGATAAAAGAAGCAAAAAAAATAGGTTTAAGTAATGGATAAATATTTTTATAATTTAGTTAAAACATCTTTAATTTGTGTCTATTTAGTTATAGTGGCAGGAGCTATTGTAAGAATGACTGGTTCTGGAATGGGATGCCCTGACTGGCCTAAGTGTTTTGGGTATTATATTCCACCAATAGATGAAAGCCAACTTTTCTTTAAATCTAATATTGAGTATAAAAAAGGAATGATGATTTTATTAGAGAATGAAGCCTTTTTAGTTGCAAAAAAAGATTTTATTTCCTCTAATAAATTTAATGAAACGGATTGGGAAATATATTCAAAACACGATTATGTATCATATGATCCTGTTCACACTTGGATTGAATTTATAAATAGATTAATTGGCGCAATAGCTGGATTACCAATACTTATTTTCACTATAATTTCAATTTATTATTGGAAAAGATTTAAAAAACATCAATTTATTAGTGTCCTAATAGTTTTATCAATGGGATTTCAAGCATGGCTCGGAAAAACTGTTGTTGACTCAAACTTAGCTCCATATAAAATAACAATTCACATGTTAATGGCCTTAGTTATAGTTGGTCTGCTACTGAGTTTATTAATTAAAAATAAAAAAGTAAAAAACACAACAAATAATCTATTCACATCTCTTACAATAGTTTCTCTAGTATTTACATTAATTCAAATTATTTTAGGTACTCAAGTTAGAGAATTTGTAGATGAACAAGTCAAATTAATTGGATATGATAAAACTAATTGGTTAACAGGTGTTCCAATTAGATTTTACATTCACCGTACATTTTCCTTATTAGTATTAGCAGTAAATCTGTATTTATTCTATATAAATTCTAAATTAAAACTTGGGTTTAATAAAATAAATATCGTCATATTTTTAATTGGAATAGAAATAATAACAGGTATATTTATGTATTATTTCGATTTTCCATTTTTAACACAACCAATTCATTTAGTAATAGCTACGTTATTATTTGGAGCTCAGTTTTATATACTACTTGAATGCATAAAAAGAAAAACAAATGATTTATAGATTACGAATAATCTTGGATAATGATACAAAGGAAGATGTATTTAGAGATATTGAATTAAAGCAAAATAGTTCTCTTGAAGATTTTCACAATTCTATTACTCAATCTTTTGGATTTAACGGAAATGAAATGGCTTCTTTTTATATTTCTAATGAACAATGGATACAAGGTGAAGAAATCTCATTATTCGACTTAAACGAAACATCTCAAGACAAAAGATTAATGTCTCAGGTTTCACTTAACGAAGTATTAGATAATGATAAAACTAGACTAATCTATGTCTATGATTTCTTTAATTTATGGACATTTCTAATAGAACTTGTCGAAATTGTTAAGGAATCAAACGGAGTTGATTATCCAAACTTAATTTTTGCTAACGGTCAAATTCCTGAAGAGGTTCCAGAAAGAAAATTCAAAGCAGAAAATGAATTTGATGATATGAATGATGATCATGATGATTCATATGATGATTATGACGATTTCTACAACTAATTTATCATGAAATTTAAAATTAAATCAGATTTTAATCCCACAGGAGATCAGCCTAAAGCTATAAATCAACTAACTAATGGAATAATTACTGGGGAAAGATATCAAACCCTAATTGGTGTAACTGGATCTGGTAAAACATTTACTGTAGCAAATGTTATTAAAAACATTCAAAGACCTACATTAGTATTAGCACATAATAAAACTTTAGCTGCCCAACTATATTCTGAGTTCAAACAATTTTTTCCTGAAAATGCTGTCGAATATTTTGTTTCGTATTATGATTATTATCAACCAGAGGCATATATGCCTGTTAGTGGAACATATATTGAAAAAGATTTATCTATAAATGAAGAAATTGAAAAACTAAGATTAAGTACTACTTCATCTTTACTTTCAGGAAGAAGAGATATAATTGTGATTGCTTCGGTATCTTGTCTTTATGGGATTGGAAATCCAGTAGAATTTCAAAAAAATATTATTGAGCTTAAGGTTGAACAAAAACTTTCTAGAACAAAATTATTAAATAGACTAGTTCAAAGTTTATATTCAAGAACAGAAGCAGATTTTAACAGAGGTAACTTTCGAATAAAAGGAGATACAGTAGATATATTTCCAGGATATGCAGATGAAGCTTATAGAATTCATTTTTTTGGAGATGATATAGAAGAAATTGAATCTTTTGACCCCATAAATAATAATAAAATTGAAAGTTATAATTCCTTAAACATATTCCCTGCCAATATATTTGTCACCTCTCCAGATATTCTTCAAAATGCTATTAAAAATATCCAAGATGACCTTGTTTTACAATATGATTATTTTAAAGAAATCGGAAAACATCTAGAGGCTAAAAGGTTGAAAGAAAGGACAGAATTTGATTTGGAAATGATACGAGAATTAGGATACTGCTCTGGTATTGAAAATTACTCTAGGTATCTAGATGGTAGAAATCCAGGAACCAGACCTTTTTGTTTATTAGATTATTTTCCTGACGATTACCTGATGGTAATAGATGAAAGTCATGTAACTGTTTCTCAAGTTCATGCTATGTATGGTGGAGACAGAAGTCGAAAGGAAAACTTGGTTGATTACGGATTTAGATTACCAGCAGCAATGGATAACAGACCTTTAAAATTTGAGGAATTTGAAAGTCTTCAAAAAAATGTAATTTATGTTAGTGCTACTCCTGCCGATTACGAATTATCAAAAACTGAGGGTATATATACAGAACAAATTATTAGACCAACTGGTTTATTAGATCCAATAATTGAGGTAAGACCTAGTAAGAATCAAATTGATGATCTAATAAATGAAATACAAATCAGGGTTAAAAAAGATGAGCGAATTTTAGTAACAACACTAACAAAAAGAATGGCTGAAGAGTTAACTAAATATTTAGTTAGAATTGATATTAGGACAAGATATATTCACAGTGATGTAGATACTCTTGAAAGAGTTGAAATAATGCAAGATTTAAGAGAAGGTATTTTTGATGTATTAGTTGGTGTAAATCTTCTAAGAGAAGGCTTAGATTTACCAGAGGTATCTTTAGTAGCTATAATTGATGCTGATAAAGAAGGTTTTTTAAGATCTGCTAGATCTTTAACTCAAACTGTTGGGAGAGCTGCCAGACATTTAGATGGCAAATCAATTATGTATGCTGATAAAATTACTAAAAGCATGAAAAAAACTATTGACGAGACTAAGTATAGAAGAAAAAAGCAAATTCAATACAATAAAAAAAATAAAATTATTCCAACAGCTATTAACAAATCTCTAAATAATGCTCTTACAAAAAACAAAGAGAAGGAAAATATTAACACAGAAACCATTGAAAATTTAAACTGGAATTATACTAATAAGAAACAGGTTGACAAGAAGGTTAGAGAAATTAGAAAATTAATGGAAAAATCAGCTAAAGATTTAGATTTCTTACAAGCTGCAAAATATAGAGATCAAATAAAAGATCTTAAGAAGATAAAAACTAATAATTTTAGTTAGCTAATATCATTTGAACTTTTTGTGCAGCTTCTTCAAATTCAACAGCACTTTGAACATCTAGACCAGATGAATCGATAATATTTTTCGCAATATCTGCATTGGTTCCTTGAAGTCTAACTATTATAGGTATGTTAATAGAATCTTTCATATTATTATATGCATCAACAATTCCTTGAGCTACTCTATCACACCTAACAATACCACCAAAAATATTAACTAAAATAGCTTTTACATTAGGATCTTTTAAAATAATTCTAAAAGCAATTTCTACTCTTTCTGCATCAGCAGTTCCCCCAACATCTAAAAAATTAGCAGGTTCACCACCAGACTGTTTAATTAGATCCATAGTGGCCATTGCCAAACCAGCTCCATTTACCATACAACCAACATTACCATCTAAATCTACGTAATTTAATCCTGCTTTGTTAGCTTCAACTTCAATTGAATTTTCTTCTCTAAAGTCTCTAAGAGAAGCATATTCTTTATGTCTAAATAATGCATTATCATCAATAGTAACTTTAGCATCTACAGCTAAAATTCTATCATCACTTGTTTTTAAAACAGGGTTGATTTCAAATAATGAAGAATCTGATTTATCATAAGCATTGTAAAGTGCATATACAAATTTTGTCATTTCTTTGAAAGCCTTACCAGCTAAACCTAAGTTAAAAGCAACTTCTCTAGCTTGAAATGGAAGTATTCCAGTAGATGGATCAATATCGATGGTGTGGATTAAATGTGGTGTTTTTTCTGCTACAGTTTCGATATCCATTCCACCCTCTGTTGAATACATAATCATATTATTTCCGGTAGATCTGTTTAATAAAACAGACATGTAATATTCACTAGTTTCTGATTCACCTGGATAATAAACATCTTCGGCAATAAGTACTTGATGGACCTTTTTTCCTTTTGCAGAGGTTTGTGGCGTAATTAAATTCATTCCAATAATAGTGTCTGAAATTGTTTTTACTTCATCAAGGCTTTTAGCTAATTTAACTCCACCTCCTTTACCACGTCCTCCTGCGTGAACTTGAGCCTTAATAACAAACCAACTTGTACCAGTAGACTCACTTAATTCTTTTGCACATTTAACAGCTTCCTCAGGTGTTTGAGCAACTAAACCTCTTTGAATAGTAACTCCAAAACTACTTAATATATCTTTTCCTTGATACTCATGCAAATTCATAGTAAAGTTTTATTTATTAGCATGGCAAATGTAAATAACATCAAGGATATGACCAACAATTACAGATATTATATATTAACATTAATTAATATATTTTATATTTATTATTTGAAGTTATTTAATTCTATGAGAAACTTAAAGACTCTTTTATTTCTATTATTAATTATAAATCAATCTTATTCTCAATCGATTAGAAATAGTTTAAAAAAAAGTGAATCTTTAATTGTAAAAAAAGTATTAAAAAATCTTAAAAAATACGAGGTTCAAATTTTATTAACAGAAATTAAAGAGAAAAAAAATAAATTTAAATTAAAGAGGAAAAAATTATTAGTAAATAATAATAATTACTTCTACCCTGCCAGTACTATAAAACTTCCAATTGCATTACTAACAATTGAAAAAATAAATAAAAATCCGAAATTAAATCTTAATTCTAGTTTTATAATTGAAGGAGACAACAATGTAACAACATTTAAAAAAGAGATTTTAAATTTATTTGTACTCAGTAGTAATGAATCCTATAATAGATTGTTTGAATTTTTAGGTCAAGATTATATTAATTCCAAATTAAGAGAAAAAGGGTTTAAAGATTTTAGAATCAGCCATCGATTATCAACCATAAATTCTGGTAATTTAAAAACTAAAGAAATTAAATTTTACAATGATGTAGAGTTAGTTCATATTCAAAAATCAATCTGCAATAAACCATTAAATAAATTAAAATTAAAAAAGCTAATTAAAGGAGATGGATTTTTTAAAGATAATAAGCTAATTAATAAATCTATGAATTTTTCTCATAAAAATTATTTTTCAATTAAGGACTTAAATGATATTATTATTAGTCTATTTTTTCCAAATGTTTTAAAAAACAAAAAGTTTGATTTATCAAAAATTCAATTAGAATTTATAAAACACTCTATGTCTACTACTACTAGTAATTTAGGTTATTCAAACAATGAATACCCAGATAATTATACAAAGTTTTTTATTTTAGGAGACAGAGATGAAATGATTAATGAAATGATTTACAATAAAGTTGGTAATGCTTATGGCTATAGCATAGATAACGCGTACATATACAATAAAAAATCAGACAGACACTTTATACTTACTGCTAGTATTTATACTAATGAAAATAATATACTTAATGATAATAATTATGAATACGATGAGATTGGCATTCCCTTTCTAGCAGAAATTGGTAGATTATTAACTAAATATGATATTAGATAATAATTTATCTCTCTTTATTTATTTAAAATGTTATTTTTGACAAGCTAAAAAATCAATAATTGGAATGATTAGAAAAATATGTTTACTTACATTACTACTATTTAAACTATCTTTCAGTCAAGATAATCTTCCGCCAGAAATTTTTTCCGAAGGAAATGAATTTTACTGTCCATTATCTGAACAGGCCATAGTAACCTTTTTTGATATCACAGACCCAGACGATGAATCAATAGAGGCATTATATATTCAGATTTCACAGGGATATGTACAAGGTGAAGACGTTCTTAGTTTAACTGGTGTACACCCAGGTATTCAAGAAACTTGGGATCCAGTTTCTGGAAAATTAGAACTTAAAGGACCTGGTGGAGCTGAAGCCTTATATTCAGATATAATCCCAGCTGTTTATGATGTTAAATTTAGTAGTACTAATAATAACCCAGTAGATAAGTCCTTCTCTTTTACTATCGGTGATGCTAATTTTTTACCATCAACTGGGCATTTCTATGAATATATTGATGTTCTTGGAATCACATGGCAACAAGCTAAGACAGCAGCAGAAAATCAGACTTATTTTGGTTTACAAGGTTATTTAGCAACTATAATGAGTCCAGAAGAATCACAAATAGCTGTTGAACAAGCTAGTGCGACTGGATGGATTGGCGCATCCGACTTCGCAAATGAAGGAGAATGGAATTGGGTAACAGGACCAGAAGCTGGAACAAATTTTTGGAATGGAAATTTTAATGGATCAGCAGCAGCTGGAATGTATTCAAATTGGAATAATGACCCCCCTGAACCTAATCAATCTGGAGAAGAAGATTTTGCTCATATAACTGATCCTTCAATTGGCTTGATAGGTTCTTGGAATGACCTAAGTAATACTGGCCCTGGCTCAGGTCCATATCAACCTAAAGGATATATAGTGGAATATGGAGGTATGCCTGGAGATCCAGTTTTGAATTTATCTTCAAGTACTAATTTACTAGCTCCTATTGTTGAAATAAGTAATTTTAATGGCTGTCTAAATGAATTAACAGAATTAGAGGCATCCTCCAACATTGATAATGGAGATGTTTATTGGTATGATAGTCAGGTTGGTGGAAATTTAGTTTTTATCGGAACTAATTACAACCCTGATATTAGTGAAACAACTTCGTTTTTTGTGTCACCTTTTACTGATGACGAGTGTGAGAGCTTTAACAGAATAGAGATTGGAGCTGTAATTAATCCAAGTCCAACTCCAGTTGCTCCAGATATTATGGTTGATCAATGTACTTACACAATTGAAGAATTAGTTACTGAAGTACTGATAAATAATGAATGTGCAGATGTTTCTAATATAACTTACTCAACAGGAACTAATTTTAATGATGTAAACGGATTAGGGTATTTTAGCGAAATTTCTGATAGTTTCGAATTCTCTCAAGGTATAATATTATCATCTGGTGATGCTAATTTAGGGATAGGTCCAAACCCTGGGATAGGCTCTGCAAGTAGTGGCGATTTTGAATGGCCTGGTGATGCAGACTTAACTACATTGCTAGAGCAAACCGACAGCGCAAATGATAACACTAATAATGCTTCGGTCATTGAGTTTGATTTTGTACCAATATCAAACACTATAAGTTTTAGATTTATTATGGCATCTGAAGAATATGATCAAGGAGCTTTTGAATGTGGCTTCTCTGATATATTTGGTTTCTTTCTAACAGATGAAGATGGTTTAACAACTAACTTAGCTGTATTACCTGATACTGACACTCCTATACTAGTAACTAATATTCACCCTGACAATGGAGTCTGTGGTGCTGCTAACCCAGAATATTTTGGTGGTTATGTAGCAGAAGGTGAATCTCCTATGGCATATGATGGATATACAAGAGCTTTTACTGCTCAATCTGAAGTAATTCCAGGACAAACCTATCATATAAAATTAGCTGTAGCTGATGCTGGTGATAGTTCATTAGACACAGCTGTATTTCTTGAAGGTGGAAGTTTTGATTTAGGTCTTGACTTGGGAGAAGATATACTTATCGAAAATGGCTTAGCGCCGTGTCCAGATGATACTTACATTATTAATACTTTTACTGAAAATGGAGAATACACATGGTTTAATAATGACATCGAAATTGAAGGAGAAAACTCGTCAACATTGGAAGTTACTGAAAGTGGAGATTATTCCGTTAATATTTCATATGGCGATAACTGTAGTTATTCTGACGATTTATTTATAGAGTTTTATATTCCTCTCACTGTTGAATCTCCAGAAACAATATTTTCTTGTGATAATAATTTAGTTGATGGTTTTGGGATATTTGATTTATCACAACAAACAGAACAAATATCAGCAACAATTACAACTATACCAACTATTACTTATTTTGAGACCTTAGACGATGCTGAACAAGATATTAACAGTATCGATAATATTGAATCTTATCAAAATATTACTCCATTTAATCAAACTATTTTTGTAAGAATTGTTGAAAATACATTCCCGAATTGTTATTCAACTACATCATTTGGATTAACAACAATCAATCCTCCTACCATCACCGTACCTACTCCTCTAGAGGAGTGTGATAATGATTATGATGGTATTGACATATTTGATCTATCTCAAAAGACCGATGAGTTACTTAATGGTCAGCTTAATGTTACGGTTTCCTACCATGAAACTCAAGATGATGCAGATAATGCAGTGAATGCTATTACAGAACCTTATTCAAATCTTAACAGTCCAGATTCTCAAAACATATTTGTAAGACTTGAAGACAACGAGACTTTCTGCTATGCTACCACTACCCTAGAACTTATTGTAAATCCTATTCCAGAAATTATTATTCCTCCAGCAGTTGAGGTATGTGATGATGATTATGATGGTATTAGTTCTTTTGTTTTAACTGATTTAGATGCTACTATATTAAATGGACAAACTGGAATTAGTGTTACTTATTATCAAACACAAGAAGAGGCTGACACAGCTACTAATGCTCTAGAGAGTCCTTTTAATAATACTACAGCAAATACTCAAGAACTTATTGTTCGTCTAGAAAATGATACTACTGGCTGTTATTCTACTACCACGCAAGGTCTTATTGTTAATCCACTGTCTTTAATTGAAGTAATTGATTATGAACTTTGTGATTATAATAACCCTGGAGATATGATCGAAGTCTTTGATATTATCTCTTATATAGACGATTACTTTGTTACACAAAACGTGACAGAAACTTATCATGGTTCCTTATTAGATGCCCAGTCTGGAGATAACCCTTACACTACTGCAGAACTAACTAATTACTCTAATTCTGATTCTGCGTCAGAAGAGATATTTGTTCGATTAGTAGATAATGTAACGGCTTGTGTTACTACAGGTTCATTTAATATTGTAGTTAATCCATTACCTAATGTAATTGTTAATACAGATTTAGTACAATGTGATATTGATGATGTACAAGATGGTATTTCTATTTATAATTTAGAGGAAGCAGCAGAAAATATTGTTATACCAAATGGTGCTGGGGATAGTTCCGATAACTATGTACTTACCTTCCATTTATCTCAAGAAGATTTAGAAGCTGGTGTAAATGCAATACCAGACCCTACTTCTTATGTAAATCTTACTCCACTGCAAAACATCTATTGTAGAGTAGAAAATATCGCAACAACTTGTTATACTACTTCATTCTTTTATTTAGAAACAATTTTTAATCCTATTCCTGAAGATGCTGGATTAATAGTTTGTGATAACAGTGAAGGTAATGGCAATGATTATGACGGTCTTGGTTTATTTACTCTTAGTAATGCTGATAATTACGTATTATCTTTAATTGTAGCCAATCCTAATAATGACATTACAAGTCCTGATCAATTATCTATTGCTTATTATGCAAGTGAGCAGGATGCTTTACTAGAACTTAATCAGTTACCTAATGAGTATATTAGTGAGGTTCCTAATTCGCAGGTAGTATACTTAAGGGTAGAAAGAGATAATGATTGCTTTGGTATTAACTCTATGTTATTACAAGTATTACCAGTCCCTGTTTACAATGAAGTTGAAGATGAGATCCTGTGTACTTATACACCTGGAACTATTGATATTGATTTAAACGATTATAACGCTCAAGTACTAGGAAATCAAAATGCAGAAGAAGTTATTATAACCTATCATAACTCTCAATTAGATGCAGATACAGGATTTAATGTTTTAGAAAGTCCTTATACTGTAAATGATGAAGAGACTATTTTTGTTCGTGTAGAAGTGCAAGACAACGATCCTTTTGTTACCGCTTGTTTTATCTCTAACATTAACTTTACTCTTACTGTAGAGCCTAGACCAGTATTTATTGCTCCTGAACAATTAATTGTTTGTGATGATGATGATGCTATAGATGGTCTTACTACTATTGATATATCCGTACAAACAGAAACTATAGCAGCTGGTATAGTAGAAAATGTTGTTACTTATCACGTAAGTCAAGAAGATGCTGATTCTGGAGAGAATCCACTAGAGGATTTATACACAACAATAGTTCCAGATATACAAACTATTTTTGCTAGAATCGAAGATGATATGACTCCTATCACGGGTTGCTACTCTACGACTCCAATGGACTTAGTAGTAGTTGGCCCTCCTGCAGCAACTACCCCATCAAACTTGCAATATTGTGATGCAGATGCCGATGGTTTTGGAGTGTTTAATCTAACAGATGCTGATGCAGAGATTACCGGAACACTTTCTAATCTAGTTATTAGTTATCACGAGACACAATCGGATGCAGAGAATAATTTATTCCCTATTGTTGGAGATTA
>Ga0213862_10000127_pt1 | contig 31187 bp, 43 predicted proteins | sample PICome_7_FD_160092 | JGI IMG/M metagenome (GOLD analysis project Ga0213862, IMG submission 160092) | Coastal seawater microbial communities near Pivers Island, North Carolina, United States - PICO266 | ecosystem: Environmental > Aquatic > Marine > Coastal | place: USA: North Carolina... | reverse complement strand
CGTTAATCAACATTGGCACTTTAGCTATTCAACAAGTTCAACGTTTATCACGTTAAGAAACTTGATCTCAAAAGATTACAGGGAAAAATTGAAAAATATTTGATTTTTCCTTGTTTAAAAATAAAAATTCACCTAACAATAGTTATAATTTTTTTAATTATTATTAGGCAAATAAACCAGTAAATCTTTTAATAAGATTATACTCTTTCATTCCAACGTTCTAATACCACTGTATTTGAACCATCTGCATTTTGTTGATACTTTACTGGTTGAAATCCAAGTTTTTGACTTTCCCCTACAATCACTTCTCCCGCATAATGTTGAGCAACTTTATCAATGAAGCTTTCTACAGGACAAGTTTGCTCCCAAAAACTCATATCAACAATTAATTCGTATTCTTGGCCATTCCAAGCAAATTCAATATCATAACCATTAGATTGACTAATAATTAAATTTGATTTTGTAAACTGATTTTCAGAGTTTTGTTTTTGGTGTACAATTTCTAATTTATGTAATGCTTTTTCCAAATATGAAAGATTTTGGAAACTTGTTTTCATTGTTGTAAAATGAGACATATTTGTTACAAAATAAATTACGTTAATAGTTGTTCTATTAATTATTATAATAGATAGTCACTCAAATTAACGTCTATTTATTTTTATTGAATAATAATTCAAGTATTTCTAATGTGAATTTATAATCACATTAGAAATACTTGAATTATTATTCAATAATTTTAGCCTTTCGTAATAAAGCCGATACTGTTTCAGAAGGTTGTACTCCGTAACTCAACCATTTTTGAATTTTTTCAACTTTAAAGTTAGATTCTTTAGTTTGTGGGTTATAGTAACCTACTGAATCTACGGGTCTTCCATCACGTCGAGTTGAGTGTTCTATAACAACCAAACGATATACAGGGTATTTTTTTCGTCCTATTCGGGTTAATCGTAATTTTAACATAGAAATCCTAGATATTCGGTATATTTATAAGTTTGAAGTATTAATTTAATATCTAAAAAAATTTAGATAGGTAATAAATAAAATGATGTATTAATTAACGTCTTGAGTAATACTCAATAACTAATAATTCATCAAGGTCTAATAATAGATCATTTCGATCACAATAATTAGTAATTGTTCCTTCTAGCTTTGTACTATCAAATTTCAAGTGATTTGGACGATCTACAAAGCGAATAGTTTTTAAATTGTTTTCAATAACATTTTTTGAAGAAGTTTTTACTTTTACTCCAATAACATCATTAATATGACATTGGAAGCTAGCAATACTTACCGTTTTACCATTTACAGTTATATGTCCATGATTAACTAATTGACGTGCACTTGACATAGTTGGAGCAAATCCTAAACTAAAACAAATACTATCTAAACGCATTTCTAATAATTGTAATAGAATTAAACCTGTTACACCATTACGTCGGCGAGCTTCTTTAATATAACGATATAGCTGACTCTCAGTTAAACCATAGTTAAACTTAAGTTTTTGTTTTTCTTCTAACCGTACACCATACTCAGTAGTTTTTTTCTTACCTTCAGTACCTACCCCGTGTTGACCTGGACGGCCTTTTTTCTTTGATTGTTTTTGGGTTAATCCTGGTAACGTTCCTAAACGTCGTGTAATTCTTAATTTAGGCCCACGGTATCGTGACATAAAATTTAATATTTTTTTAATGAAATTTTCTTAATTTTTCTTGTATAAAGTAGTAATTTGGGCGAGTGACCGGACTTGAACCGGCGAATGGCGGAACCACAACCCGCTGCCTTAACCACTTGGCCACACCCGCCATATAATTTACAATTATATTTTATCAGCTTATAGTAATATAAGTCTAGAGTTTTAAAAAAATTTATTTATGCTGAATCAAGTTACTTTTTTTTTTAATGGTGAAGAATACTTTACAAACAAAGAAATTACATTAACAGATCTACTTGAATATTTTGATTACCATTCATCTATTTTTGTACTTGAATATAATAATTTTATTTGTCATAAAAATAAGTGGCAAGAAATTCAAATACAAAAAAATGATAAAATTGAAGTTATTACAATTGTTGGTGGTGGATAATTCTATAAAGAATTTATAGAATTATCTGTATTAAATTCGGATGGTTACGTTGTAACTACTCTCTAATACTGTTTGTAAATTTTTTATAATTTCATCAATCTCTTTGGTAACTAAAGTTTTTTCAACGGATTGAAAAGTTAATTGAATACATAAACTAGTTTGATTTTCTGGAATTGAATTTCCACGATACTCATCTAATAAATCAATGGTTTTTAAATACTCACTGCCATTTTTTAATAATGTTTCTTCAATTTCTTTAAACGAAATTTCACGATCTATTACAAAAGATAAATCTTTCGTAATTTTAGGATATGTTGAGTATGATTGGTATAAAGCTAAATTCTTAGTTTGATATTCTATTTTAATAATATCAAGATCAAATTCGAACAAAAATAAATCTACTGGAAGATTAAAGGTTTTTGCTAATACTGGATGAATTTGCCCAAAAATACCTAAACATTGATCATTGGATAACCAGACTTCAGCTGTACGATATGGATGAATTAGAGTTTTATAATTATTTGATACTACAGCGGGTTTCCAAGAAACATCAAACTTTAATTTTTTAAATAATTCTTCTATTTTCCCTTTACCCTCAAACCATGATAATGGTTGTGATGTTTGATCCCATTGACGTTTACTCTTTATACCCCCAAAAATACCCGCGACCATCTCTTTTTCAATATATTCAGAGTGTACATCACCACTGAAAACATGACCATATTCAAAACCTTCTAGAATTCCATTTCCCTGTTTTATATTTTCACTAACAATTTTAACTAAATTGTGTAATAAACTTGTTCGTAATGTTGAACAATCAATAATTAAAGGATTAATCAGTGGAATACTGGTCTCAATTCCATCATTAACTAAGGAGTAATGCATTAACTCATTTAAGCCTTCATTTAGAAAACAATTAGTTAATTTCTTACGAATTTGATAACTAAAATCTTCTTGACCAATATTATTTACAGTTGGTAAATTGCTAATAAAATGATTAAACCCATGTAATCGTCCAATTTCTTCAATTAAATCAATTTCTCGTTCAAGATCATCGATTCGGGCAATTGGAATTGAAACAGACCATTTTATTTTTTTGTCATCAAATATAAACTGTAAATCTAAACGTTTTAAATATTCCGTAATTTGATCGGGAGTAATATTTCCTGCTATATTAGAATTAGAAATTTGAACTGGACCTAAAATTTCAATTACATTTTCATAATTTAAAATTAATGTTGGTGGTATTACTTGTTCAACTTCAGAAGCTGTATGAACTTTACAAATTAAATTTGGATTTGTAATTCTTAATAACTGGATTAATCGCAATAATGCTTCAGTAAAATAACTATTATTTAACCCCTTTTCATAGCGGGCAGAACGATCCGTACGTACTCCAAGTATCCGTGATTGTTGACGAATTTTTTTAGAACTAAAAATAGATCCTTCAATTAATAATGATGTTGTTTCTGCAGTATAAGCAACCTGTTCATTCGAAATGATTCCACCTATACTTAAAGGATAATTATTAGCCTCAACAACTAAAATATCTGAATTTAAATTATATTCTGAATTATTATTTGCAAAAAATGTTGTATTTGGTTTGGCTGTCGTTAAACATAAATCAAATTCTGAAGTCTGTAAAACGGTTTGAATTTTATTTAAATCATAAAATTCAAAAGGATATCCTGTTTCTAACAAAACATATGTTTGAAAATCAAATAAAGTATTTGTTGGTTCAATTTTTGAACAGACTAATTTTTCGGTTAACCATTTTGGTATTGTAAAATTGGTTAAGTTTTCAACACTAACGGTTACAAACGTAGAATAATCTGTATTTGATTTTGCCAATGATGTTACATCTGCAATTATTTTTTGAGATTCTAAATTTGAATAATTATAATTTGAATTACACGTTGGTTGATTTAATAATGCTGTGATTTCTTTTGCAATTCCTTTGATTGAAAGACTATCAGCTCGATTTGCCGTTGCAGAAATATCTAAAATTGTTTGTTTTTGATTATTTATATCAATTTGTAATGTTTCTTCAACTTCAAATCCACCAAGAGTCAATTTATCTATTAACTCTTCTAATTGAATAGTTTTTACATTAATTAATTGATTAAGCCAATCTAATGATGTATACATTTGTCAGGTTAAAATAAAATTTTTATAATTAATTTGCTTTAGTAAATACTAGTCCATTACTTTGCCCATAACGTTCCATAAATCTCATAAAACGGTCCCAAGCTTCTGGGCTTTTCATAATATAAATAGACTCAATTGTTTCGGGTTTACCATTTATAAATCTTGCATTTACATCACGTGTTTCTAAAATTCCTTCCTCATCAATTAAGTACATTCCAGTAATTTCTCCCTCTTTAGCGGTACTCTTATCTAAAATGTTTGGATTTTTGAATCGAAATGTAGCCGTTCCAGTACTTCCATCACGTGAACGTGTCAAACGTACATCTGGCAATATTTTCTCATCTAATCCTTTTATAAATTGAATTTTCGCTTCCATGAATTATTTTACAAAGTCTATAGTGATTCGAGTATATCTAATCTCTAGTATAATCTAAATTTTTTACTATAGAACAGTTTAAGTTTTTGAAATCTGGGGTGGCAGGATTCGAACCTACGAATGGCGGAGTCAAAGTCCACAGCCTTACCGCTTGGCGACACCCCAAAATAATAACACAGTTTAATTTTTGTTTCTTGGGCAAGAAGGGATTCGAACCCCTGACACCGTAGTTCGTAGCCACGTGCTCTAGTCCACTGAGCTACAAGCCCAAACTGTGTTACATAATACTATAATACAATTAAATACAATATGAAGTAAAGCTTTTATGAAAAAGATTTTAAATAAATTAACTAATACCCTTGCAAATTTTATCTACTTTGCTTTAAAATTCGACTTCGAAGATTTTTTATAAAAACGAATCAAAGAATTCAATTCTACTTATGTCAAAAAAAATATTATATCAAGATAATGCTCGTCGCGCTTTAGAACGTGGTATGGAAATTATGGTAGAAGCTGTGTCAGTAACATTAGGTCCTAAAGGTCGTAATGTAGTATTAGAGAAAAATTATGGTTCTCCACAAATTGTTAATGATGGGGTTACAATTGCAAAAGAAATTAAATTAGAAGATCACATTGAAAATACAGGTGTTTCATTAATCCGTCAAGCAGCAGCAAAAACAAATGATGTTGCAGGTGATGGTACTACTACTGCAACAGTTTTAGCTTATGCTATGGTAAAAGAAGGGTTAAAAAATGTAGCCGCTGGTGCTAATCCTATCTCTATTAAATTAGGTATGGAAAAAGCAACGCAATATCTTGTTACTCAAATTAATGAATTTGCACAACCTGTTGAAGATATTCAATCAATTGAACAAGTGGCTTCAATTTCAGCCGGAAATGACAAGATCATTGGATCATTGATTGCAGATGCATTAGCGAAAGTTGGAAAAGAAGGCGTAATTTCTTTAGAAGAAGGTAAAGGTATTACTACTGAATTAGAAATTACAGAAGGAATGAAATTTGAAAAAGGTTTTATTTCTCCATATTTTATTACTAATACTGATAAAATGGAAGTTTCTTATGAAAATCCTTATATTTTATTAACCGATAAAAAAATTACATTAGTACAACAAGATTTATTACCAATCCTTGAACAAGTAACAAAAACAAAGCGTCCTTTATTAATTATCGCAGAGGATGTTGAAAAAGAAGCTTTAGCTACTTTAATTTTAAATAAGTTACGTGGAATTGTAAATGCAGTTGCTGTACGAGCGCCCGGGTTTGGTGAATTACGTAAATTAATGCTTCAAGATATTGCGGTTTTAACAGGTGGTACCGTAATTACACAAGATGCTGGTTTAAGTTTAGAAAATATTCAAGTTAATTTATTAGGCCAAGCCCGTCGAGTAATTGTAAGTAAAGATACTACAACGATTGTAGGAGACGGTGATGAACTTGAAGCAGTAAAAACTCGTTGTGAACAACTTCGTAAACAAATTAATGTTGCCGAAACTGGGTACGAAAAAGAAAAATTACAAGATCGAATTGCAAAATTATCTGGCGGAATTGCAGTAATTAAAGTGGGTGCTGTTACAGAAACCGAAATGAAAGATAAAAAATTAAGATTAGAAGATGCCATTAATGCAACGCGGGCTGCTGTCGAAGAAGGAATTGTTCCTGGTGGAGGAGCAACATTAGCACATTTATCTGAAAATTTACTAACATGGGCTAAGATTAATTTACAAGAAGATGAATTAGTAGGTGCAATGATTCTTGCACGAGCTATTGTAGCACCTTTACGTCGAATTGCAGAAAATGCTGGAATTAATGGAGCTGTTATTATTGAACAAGTTCAACAACAAGAATTTGAAATTGGTTATAATGCAGCAGAAAATAGATTTGGTGATATGTATGAAGAAGGTGTTGTTGATCCTGCGAAAGTAACGAGATCAGGGTTACAAAATGCAACTTCAATTGCAAGTATGATTCTAACAACTGAATGTATTATTGTTGATGAAGAAAAAGTTTAAACGAATTATTTATTCGTTTAAACTTTTTTAACAACATTATAAATCGTTTAAATCACCCATAGAATCTGTTTCTGGTTGATTAGCATCAGCCATATTTTTCATAGCTAATTTTAATTCTTCTAAAACAGAATTTAGTGATTCAAAATTTTCTGTCTCAATATCTTTTCGGATATTTGAGATCAGTTCTTTTGTACTTTTCTGTTGTTCATCTGAAATTTTATCTTTTAATAAATCTAATTCTTTTTCAGCTTCAAAACATAATGTTTCTGCTTGGTTTTTTATTTCAATGTTTTTACGTTGTTCTTGATCTGCTGTTGCATACTTTTCAGCATCTTCTAACATCGTTTCAATTTCTGTTTCTTCCAAGTTAGATGCACCTTGAATTGTAACCGATTGCTCAACACCTGTTTCAACTTCTTTTGCTTTAACAGATAATAAACCATCAACATCAATATCAAAAGTAACTTCAATTTGTGGAACACCACGATCTGCCTTTGGAATACCATCTAAACGGAAATTCCCTAAACTTTTGTTTCCACTAACTAATTCACGTTCACCTTGTAATATATGAATTTCTACATTTGATTGATTATCAACGGCCGTTGAAAACATTTCAGATTTTTTAACAGGAATTGTAGTATTTCGAGCAATGATTTTTGTCATTACTCCACCTAGTGTTTCTACACCTAATGATAATGGAGTTACATCTAATAATAAAATATCTTTGATTTCCCCTGCAAGAATACCCGCCTGAATTGCTGCACCAATAGCAACAACTTCATCTGGATTTACTGATTGGTTTGGTTTTTTTCCAGTCAATGATTCTACTAAATTTTGAATCGCTGGAATTCGAGTAGATCCACCTACTAATACAACTTCATTAATATCTGACTTCTCAAGACGAGCATCTGCTAATGACTTTTCAACAGGAATTCGACAACGTTGAATTAAATTTTGACATAAACTTTCAAACTGTTCACGTGTTAAATCTTTTTCAATATGTTTTGGTCCTGATTTATCAGCTGTAATAAAAGGTAAATGAATAGTTGTTTTTTCAACAGTTGATAATTCCATTTTTGCTTTTTCTGCGGCTTCGGTTAACCGTTGTAATGCTTGAATATCATCTGTTAAAGTAATTCCTTCTTTTTCTCGGAAATCACTAACTAGCCAATCAACTAAAACTTTATCAAAGTCATCTCCACCTAAATTTGTATCACCCGCTGTAGATAATACTTCAAAAATACCATCACCAACTTCTAAAATCGAAACATCAAATGTTCCTCCACCTAAATCAAAAACTAGAATTGTTTCATTTTGTTTTTTATCTAAACCGTATGCTAATGAAGCAGCAGTTGGTTCATTAATAATACGTAATACTTCAATCCCAGCAATTTTTCCAGCATCCATAGTAGCTTGACGCTGTGAATCATTAAAATAGGCTGGTACTGTAATAACAGCTTGAGTTACATCTTGTCCAAGATAAGTACTAGCATCACTAATTAACTTTCTTAAAACCTGAGCTGAGATTTCTTCTGGACTAAAATCTTTATCTAATGACGAACATTTAATTTTAATATTTCCATTTGTATCTTTTGATACCTTATAAGGTAGTTGTTTCGCCCCTTCAGAAATTTCATTTTCTTTTGACCCAATAAAACGTTTTACTGAGAAAAATGTATTTTCAGGATTAATTACCGCTTGTCGTTTTGCAATTTGTCCTACTAATAACTCTTGTTTTTTTGTATATGCAACAATAGAGGGTGTTGTTCTTAATCCTTCAGCATTTGGGATAACACTGGGTTGACCACCTTCGATTGCAGCAACTACTGAATTCGTTGTTCCTAAATCAATTCCTACAACTTTTGACATAAAATTTTTATAAATTAATTAAGTTTTTTATTTTATTTATAACAAATCGTTAGAAAAAAAATAAAGTTTTAGCTCCGTAATGTTTTTAATAAAAGTGTTAATTTACCGTATATGGACAAATAAATTGAAATTTTTTAAATTATTAAAAGTAATTTAACAATAAAAATTGTTTTATTTATTTTTTAATTAATTTAAGATTAATTGTTTTTGTTTTTATAAAAATGTTAATATATAATTTATTTTTTGGAGAAAAATTGTGGCTTTAGGCTTATTAGGTAATAAAATTGGCATGACTCAAATTTTTGATGAATCAGGAAATATTATTCCTGTAACAATTTTAAAAATTGGTCCATGTGTTATTACACAAATTAAAACAGTTTTAACTGATGGGTATAATGCGATTCAAGTTGGATATGGAGCAGTTCCGAGTAAATATTTAACACAACCTGAATTAGGTCATTTACAAAAATCAAATATTCAACCTTTAAAATATTTAAAAGAATTTCGTGTTGATAATCTGGAAGAGTTTACAGTGGGACAAATTTTAAATGTTGATTCATTTACTAGTGGTCAGCTTATTAATATTACAGGTAAAAGTACCGGTAAAGGATTTTCGGGTCTTCAAAAACGTTATAGCTTCACTCGAGGCCCAATGACACATGGTTCAAAAAATCATAGATCTCCAGGTTCAATTGGTATGGGTACTGACCCAGGTCGTGTATTACCAGGTAAAAAAATGGCAGGTCAATTAGGAAATAAATTTACACAAATTAAAAAATTAAAAATTATTCAAGTGAATAGTGATGAAAATATTTTAGTAGTAAAAGGTTCTGTACAAGGAAAACCCGGTAACTTACTAAGTATTGCAGCATCAGAGTAATATAATTTTTATTAACAAAGAAACGATTATAGATAAAATACCGTATGACTGTTCAAAAATTTATTAAATATAATTCTCTAGATGTAAATGGACAAGTCTTAAATGACGAACATAAATTGGAATTGAGTGTACTTGAAAAATCTAGTAACTATTTAATACATCGAGATATTCTAAGACATCAAATTTCTCAAAAACAGGGGACTGTTTCAACAAAAACTCGAAGTGAAGTTCGAGGTGGTGGAGCTAAACCATGGCAACAAAAAGGTTCTGGTCGTGCCCGTGCAGGTTCAAACCGTTCACCTTTATGGAAAGGTGGTGGTGTTATTTTTGGTCCAAAACCAAGAAAAACTCTTTTAAAATTAAATAAAAAAGAACGTAAATTAGCTTTACAAACTTTACTATACAATAAACGAAATAATATTTCTATTATTGAAAATTTAGAAAATGCTATTGATTCAGCAAAAACAAAAACATTTTTTACATTATGTAAAAATTGTGATGTGGATTTAAATCAAAAAGTGTTAGTTATTGTTGCTAAAAAAACACCAGCATTAAAACTATCTATTAGAAATATAAAAAATGTGGAATTAATTGCTGCTTCAAATTTAAATACTCTTAGTATTTTAAAAGCGAAACAAATTTTATTAACGCCACTTGCAGTAAATGAGATAAAGGAGACTTATTGTGGTTGATTCTTCATATTTTAATCTTAGTAGTAATGATATTATTAAATATCCTATTATTACCGACAAAGCTACAAGACTTTTAGAAAATAATCAATATAGTTTCATTGTAAACCCATCATCTGATAAAATTACAATTAAAGCAGCAATTGAATATTTATTCGATGTAAAAGTAACAAAAGTTAATACTTGTCAACTTCCACGAAAGAAAAAACGTGTTGGTAAATATATTGGTTGGAAATCTCAATATAAAAAAGCAATTGTAACTTTAGCAGAAGGCGATACAATAAACTTATTCGCAGAAAATTAACAGTTATATAATCGAAATTAATAAAGTTTATGAGCATTCGTCTTTATAAATCATATACACCAGGTACACGTAACCGAGCACTATTAACTTTTTCAGAAATTACAACAAGTACACCTGAAAAAAGTTTAATTCGAAAAAATCACCGTAAAAAAGGACGAAATAATAGAGGTGTTATTACAATTCGTCACCGAGGTGGTGGACATAAAAAAAGATACCGTTTAATCGATTTTAATCGGAATAAACATAATATTGAAGCAACAGTTGCATCAATTGAGTATGATCCAAACCGTAATGCTCGTATTGCCCTAGTTCATTATTCTGATGGGGAAAAACGTTATATTTTACATCCTAATAATTTAAATGTGGGAGATAAAATTGTATCTGGTTCAGGTTCATCTTTAAACATTGGTAATACATTACCATTAAGTGAAATTCCATTGGGTAGTTCAATTCATAATATTGAATTAATTCCGACTCGAGGTGGTCAGATTGTTCGAGCTGCCGGAACATCTGCTAAAATTTTAGCAAAAGAAGGTAATTATGTAACGTTACGCCTACCGTCAAAAGAAGTTCGATTAATTCGTAAAGAATGTTTTGCAACTATTGGTGAAGTAAGTAATAATGAAGCATTTTTAGTGCAAAGTGGAAAAGCCGGTCGAACACGTTGGCTTGGTAAACGACCTACTGTTCGTGGTTCAGTAATGAACCCATGTGATCACCCACATGGTGGTGGTGAAGGTCGTGCACCAATTGGTAGAAGCCGTCCGTTAACACCTTGGGGAAAACCAGCTTTAGGAATGAAAACGCGAAAAACGAAAAAAGCCAGTAACGCATATATTCTTCGCCGTCGAGCTTAATTAAAGTTTTCGTAAAATATAAATTAACCAAACTATTCTTAAGATGCCAAGATCATTAAAAAAAGGACCTTATATTGCGTATCATTTATTAAAAAAAGTTGATAAAATGAACGCTGCCGGAAAGAAAGATACAATCACTACTTGGTCACGTAGTTCAACGATTTTACCCAGTATGATCGGTCATACCATTGCAGTTTATAATGGGAAACAACACGTACCAGTCTTTATTTCAGACCAATTTGTTGGTCATAAATTAGGAGAATTTGTATCAACACGAACATTTAGAACACATATTAAAACCGATAGAAAAACAAAACGTTAAGGAAACTTTTCTATGGTACAAAAGATTATGGATCCAAATTTTCACATTAAAACTTTTAATGTGAAATGTGATAAGAAATTATCATCGCTTGCAATAACTATTTTACAAAGTTTTAAATTTAAACTTTATTATTACGTAATGGATGATCTTTTATATCTTTTAAAATCAAATCTAGATGAACGTGATTATCTTTTACAAATATTAAATTCAAGCGTTATTTTTCTTCAAAATAATTTGTATGTAAATTTTTTTGATATTTATATCTATGACATTACCATAAATGAAATATCAAAATTCAATAGATTTGTTAATGAACAATCAGAATTATTTAAAGTTTCAAATACTATAACTATTAAATTAGCTTATCAAATTAAACCAGTTCCTAAAAAGCTTGAAACAATTTGGTAATAATATTGAAATAATTACATTAATTTTAAGAAAAACAAAAATTACAAAAAAGTTTATGTCTAACGTTCAATCAGTAAAAGCTGTAGCAAAATATATTAGGATGTCACCACATAAAGTAAGACGAGTTTTAGATCAAATTCGTGGACGTTCATATCGAGAAGCATTAATGATATTAGAATTCTTACCATATGATGCTGGTGGCCCTGTTTGGCAAATTGTCCATTCAGTAGCAGCAAATGCAAAAAATAATTATGATTTAGATAAAAAAAAATTAATTATTGACGAAGTTTATGCTAATGAAGGGCCAAAATTAAAACGTATCCGACCACGGGCACAAGGTCGAGCTTACAAAATTTTAAAACCAACGTGTCATATTACAATTGTTGTAAAAGAATCAAGTTAATTGATTTTATAAACTCTATTTAAATTAAAAGGATTATTTCGGTGGGACAAAAAACACATCCATTAGGATTTCGTTTAGGGATTACACAAGAACATAGATCTGGCTGGTATGCTAATTTTAATCAATATGGTAATTTATTACAAGAAGATGATCAAATTAGAACATATCTTGGTAAATTAGCAAAAGCAGCTAGTATTTCAAATATTAAAATTAATCGTAATGGATTAGGTGATCAAATTCAATTAGATATTGAAACAGGTCGACCAGGTGCATTAGTTGGTGAAAATGGATTAGGAATTGAGAATTTATTAAAAAATATTAAAAAGTTCTTACCAAGTAACCGTCAAATTACAATTAATATTCTTGAAGTCGAAAAAGTTAACTTAAATGCATCATTAATTGGTGATTTAGTTGTAAAACAATTAGAAGATCGTGTAGCTTTCCGACGAGCAATTCGTGAGGCTCTTCAAGCAGCACACGAAGATAATGTAAGTGGTATCAAAATTCAAGTTGCTGGTCGATTAAATGGTGCTGAGATTGCTCGAAGCGAATGGATTCGAGAAGGTCGTGTACCGTTACAAACTCTAAGAGCTGATATTGATTATTGTGCAAAAGAAGCAAATACCATTTATGGCGTTTTAGGTGTTAAAGTTTGGTTATTTAAAAATGAAATTTTAGCGAAATAGACATAAAGTATATCTTTTATAAATATAATTTAATATGTTAAGTCCAAAAAGAACAAAATATAGAAAATACCACCGTGGTCGTATGCGTGGAAAAGCTACTCGAGGAAATGAAGTATCATTCGGTGAATACGGATTACAGGCATTAGAACCTACCTGGATTACTTCACGTCAAATTGAGGCTGCTCGTCGTACAATTACTCGTTATACGAAACGTGGCGCATCATTATGGATTCGAATTTTTCCAGATAAAACAGTAACAGCCCGAGCTGCTGAATCTCGTATGGGTGCAGGTAAAGGTGCTGTAGATTACTGGGTAGCAACAGTTAAACCTGGTACCATGTTATTTGAAATTGCATCAGTTCCAGAAGAAGTTGCTCGTGGTGCATTTAGTTTAGCTGCCTACAAGTTACCAATCAAAACAAAATTTATTATTAGAACCAATATCGAATAACTTATGAGTTTACCTCAATTTAATGATATTAAAGGACTTTCAAATACTGAAATTTCTGACGCAATTATTAAAACAGAAAAAGAATTATTTAATTTAAAATTCAAAAAAGCAACTCGACAACCGTTTCAATCTCATGAAATTAAATTTGCAAAACGTCGATTAGCACAGTTAAAAACTGTTTTAACTTTAAGATTAGAAGCACTAGAACAATCCAATACAAATGCTGTTGCTGATTTAATTCAAAAACAAAACTATTTAACTGGAAATTTTTAAATAAATATATAAGGAGTTTTAATGCCAGTAAAAGAAAAAGTTGGAATTATTGTTAGTAATAAAATGAATAAAACAATAGTTGTACAAGTGGAAAGTAAATTTTCACACCCTATTTATTCAAAAACAATGGTAAAAACCAAAAAATACTTAGCTCATGATGAAACAGAGCAAGGTAACATTGGTGACGAAGTTTTAGTTCAAGAAACTCGTCCATTAAGTAAAAGAAAACGTTGGATATTAACCAAGATTCTTTCAAAATCATCTTTAATTAATTAAAAATTAAGTTCTTATGATCTATCCACAAACTATGTTAACAGTAGCCGATAATACCGGGGCTCGAAAAATTATGTGTATTCGAGTTTTAGGTGGAAATCGAAAATATGCAAAAATTGGTGATACCATTATTGGTGTAGTTAAAGAAGCTATTCCAAACATGCCTATTAAAAGATCGGATATTGTTAGAGCTATTGTCGTACGTACTTCTAAATCAATTCGTCGTCAAGATGGTATGTATATTCGTTTTGATGATAATGCAGCAGTTATTGTTAATTTAGATAATAATCCGCGTGGAACTCGAGTTTTCGGACCTGTTGCACGTGAAATCCGAGACAAAAATTTCTCTAAAATTGTTTCATTAGCACCGGAGGTTTTATAAATGATAAAACAACAAAAAATGCATGTGAAAATTGGTGATAATGTAACAGTAATCTCAGGTTTTGAAAAAAATAAAACTGGTGAAGTCATTAAACTTTACCGCAATACTGGAAAAATTCTTGTTAAGGGAATTAATTATAAATTCAAACATATTAAACCTAATACAGATAATGAAGTAGGTGAGATCAAACAAATCGAAGCACCTATTCATCATTCAAATGTAAAATTAAATGTAACAGAGTCTTAATAAAAATATGCGTAACCCAAATTCAATACAAGAAGTCGCGGAAATTCATAGTCTACTTATAGATATTAAAAAAGAATATACTCAAGGAATACGCGCCGTTTTACAAAAAAATGACCCTGAACTTTTTCGAAATGTTCATACAGTTCCAAAATTAGAAAAAATTCAAATTAACCGTGGTTTAGGCTTAGCAGCACAAAACACAAATATTTTGAAAAAAAGTATTCAAGAATTTACTTCAATTACAGGTCAAAAACCTCTTATCACAAGATCAAAAAAAGCAATTGCTGGATTTAAAATTCGTGAAGATCTAGAACTAGGTTTAACGGTAACGTTACGTGGTGAAAAAATGTATGCGTTTTTAACAAAACTAATCTTCTTCACATTTGCTCAGATTCGTGATTTCCGTGGGTTATCAGTACGAAGCTTTGATAAAGCAGGAAACTATACACTAGGATTGAAAGAACAATTAATTTTCCCCGAAATTAATTATGAAGATGTAGATCAAGCACAAGGTTTTAGTATTACATTAGTGTTTTCATCATCAAATCCCAAAACTCGTTCACGAACTTTTGACCGAGTTTTAAACGGAATGATTCTTTTAAAATTCTTACGTTTCCCTTTTAATGATTCGGGCTATTATGAAAAATATGCATCATTAGCAGAAGTAAACCAAGTGTGGGATAAAAAGAAACATTTACGTCGCAAACGCTGGTCTCAAGAATAAAATAAATTGTGAAAAAATAAGGAGCGAGTTGTGGTAACAGATACTATTTCGGATATGCTAACGCGTATTAGAAATGCAAATATGGTTAAACATCAAATTGTACAAATTCCAAGTACAAAAATGTCAAACGCTATTGCAATAATTTTAAAAGAAGAAGGGTTCGTTGAGAATTTTGAAATTTATAAGGACGAGAAGTCTCATTCTTATTTATTAATTTCTTTAAAATATAAAGGGAAATTACGTGAACCAGTTATCTGTAAACTTGAACGTGTAAGTAAACCAGGTTTACGAGTTTATGCAAATTCAAAAGAACTACCAAAAGTTTTAGATGACTTAGGCATTGCTATTATGTCAACATCAAAAGGTGTAATGACAAATTTAAAAGCGAAAGATCTAGGTATTGGTGGTGAAGTTTTATGTTATATTTGGTAATCGGAGTAAGTAATAAATATGTCACGTATCGGAAAATTACCAATTGAAGTACCAGCAGGTGTTGATGTTACTTGTAATGGATTAGATGTTACTGTAAAAGGTAAATTTGGAACATTACAAAATCAACTTCCTACTCAATTAAAAATTGAGCAGAATGATAGTACTTTAATTGTGAGTCTACAAGAACAAACACGTAATGCAAGATCATTACACGGTTTATACCGTACCTTAGTTAATAATATGGTGATTGGGGTATCAGAACAATTCCAAAAAAACTTAACTTTAAATGGTGTTGGATACCGAGCTACTGTTCAGGGTAAATCTATTGTATTAAACTTAGGCTATAGCCACCCTGTTACAATTGAAATTCCAGAAGGTATTTCTATTGAAGTAACGAAAAATACAAGTATTAATATTAAAGCTTGTGACAAAGAACAATTAGGTTTGTTTGCTGCACAAATTCGAGCATGGCGAGTACCTGAACCATATAAAGGTAAAGGGATTATTTATGAAGGAGAAGTTGTAAGACGTAAAGCTGGTAAATCAGGTAAAAAATAAAAATTTTTATCTTAACCTTATTTTAAAACAATTAACCTTAACATTAAAGTAATTTATGAAATTATCAAAACGAGTTTTATTAAAACTCAAAAATAAAAATAAAAAATTAAAACCTCAAAAATTTAAGCGGTTAAAACGTGAAAATTTACGAGGTTTAGTTAAAGGAACCCAAGAGCGTCCACGTTTATCAGTTTACCGATCTAACGAAAATATCTATGCTCAAATTATTGATGATACTGCTTCAAAGACACTTGTTTCGTGCTCAACTTTAGATCGTGATATTCAACTTGACAGTCAAAATGGACGAACATGTGATGCTTCAAGATTAATGGGTCAAAAATTAGCTGAACTTAGTTTAAAAAAAAATATTACCAAAATTGTATTTGATCGAGGACCATATCTTTACCACGGACGGATTAAAGCATTAGCTGATGGTGCCCGCGCAGGTGGTCTTCAATTTTAATAACCAATCTGAAAGTTAAAACTATAAGTTTAATAAATTTTATGAGTACCGATTTAAAACAAGTTAATAAGTTAAAAAAAAAATCACGACGAACTGATAATAGAAATGATCAGAAATTTGTTGAGCGCTTAATTAAAATAAGCCGTGTCTCTAAAGTAACAAAAGGTGGGAAAAAATTAAGTTTTCGGGCAATTGTTGTTATTGGAGATGAAAATGGTCAAGTTGGTGTTGGTGTAGCAAAAGCTGATGATGTTGTTAATGCTTTTAAAAAAGCAAAAACAGATGGTCGTAAACATTTAATTAAAATTCCAATTACAAAATCATTAAGTATTCCACATCGAGTTACAGGAAACTTTGGGGCATGTAAAATTATTATGCGTCCATCAATTGAAGGTTCTGGTGTAATTGCTGGTGGAGCAGTACGAACTGTTTTAGAAGTTGCAGGGATTAAAAATGTTATTGCAAAACAATTAGGATCGGATAATTTATTAAATAATGCCCGTGCTTCTGTTTGTGCTTTAGGAAACTTAACAACAAAATCTCAAGTAGCAAAAAAACGAGACCTTAATTTAAATTAAGATTAACTACTTAATACTTAAATATTAAAGTATGATTAAACAAACTAATGATAAAAATATTCTCTTAAATCGCCTTTTATTAAGTTTAGGGATATTAATATTTATTCGAATTGGAACTTTTTTACCAGTTCCAGGAATAAATCATAATCATTTAGCTTTTTATCTTGAACGTCACTCAATGACAAAAAGTTTAGTAAGTACGTTTGCAGGAAACGATACTTTTGTAATTGGAATATTTACTCTAAATATATTTCCTTATATTAATGCATCAATTTTTATGCAATTGTTGCTTAGTATTTTTCCTAGCCTTTCTAAATTACAAAAAGAAGGTGGTGGAGAAGGGCGTCGAACTATAAATAAATTAACACGTTTAATTACTTTAGGTTGGGCATTAATTCAAAGTTTTAGTATTGCTTTTTATTTAAAAAGAGCTTTATTTGACTGGGATATTTATTTAGCAGGTCAAATTGTAATTTGGTTAACTACTGGTGCTATGATTGTTTTATGGCTAAGTGAAATTGTAACCGAATATGGGCTTGGAAATGGTGCTTCGTTATTAATTTATACAAATATTGTTTCGAATTTACCAAATTTTGGAAAAAATTTATTTCAAACGGCAGGTGAAAATATCTCAGTTGTTTCATGGTTATTTATTAGTCTTTTATTCTTTGTTGCAATTTACGGAATCGTATTGTTACAAGAAGGGACACGCGTTGTTCCACTAATATCGTCAAAACAACTGACAAAAACAACTGATACATTTTCAACTTCCTCATCCTCGGAAAATAATTATATTCCATTAAGGTTTAATCAAGCCGGAGTGATGCCAATTATTTTAACAACAGCCGTTTTAGTAATTCCAAATTATATAAGTAACCTGGGATTATTACCATCGGTTACTTTACCTGCGTTTCTTGAATCATCAAAAATTATCTATTGGATTAGTTACTTCACTTTGATTCTGTTATTTAGTTCATTCTATTCAACAATTGTTTTAAATCCAAAAGATATTTCAAATGATTTACAAAAAATGGCTGTTTCAATTCCAGGGATACGACCAGGTATTGAAACAACTTTTTATTTAAAAAAAGTAATGCAACGAGTAACATATTTAGGCGCAATTATGTTATCAATTCTTGCGACGTTACCAAATTTAATTGAAACAGTTGTACCTGGTTCAAGTTTTAATGGATTAGGAACAACATCATTACTAATTTTAGTTGGGGTAATTCTAGAATTATCACGAGAAATTCGAAGTATTATTTTATCAAATATTTATAATGATATGTTTGATTAAAGGAAGTAAAAAAATTAATTAATTATTGTAAAAACTCAAATGAAAGTTCGTCCTTCAGTAAAAAAAATGTGCGAAAAATGTCGTGTTATTAAACGACATGGAAAAATTATGGTAATTTGTGAAAATCCAAAACATAAACAACGTCAAGGTTAATAATTTTAAGGAGTTAACAAAGTGGTAAGATTAGTAGGGGTGGATTTACCAAGGAATAAAAGAATCGCATATGCATTAACTTATATTCATGGAATTGGTATTAATACTGCAAAACAAATTATTGAATCAGCAAATATTAGTCCAGATAGTCGAACAAATGATTTAACAACCGAACAAACAGTACAATTACGAAAAGTTTTAGAAGAAAGTAATTTAAAACTAGAAGGTGATTTACGACGTTTTAACGGCCTAAACATTAAACGATTAAATGAAATTAATTGTCATAGAGGTAAAAGACATCGAAATAGTTTACCGGTTCGAGGTCAACGTACAAGAACAAATGCTCGCTCACGTCGAGGTACGAAAAAAACAGTAACAGGTAAGAAAAAATAATTTCATTTTTTAAGAAAGTTAGAATAATTAAGATTTTTATTTAATATGGCACAAAAAATTCGCAAAGCAGCCTTTAAAAAAGATAAAAACAATTTGGTTACTGGTGTTGTTCACATTCAATCAACATTTAATAATACAATTGTAACAATTACAAATTTAGCTGGTGATACAATCTCTTGGGCATCAGCAGGAAGTTCTGGGTTTAAAGGTGCTCGAAAAGGTACACCGTTTGCAGCTCAAACAGCAGCTGAAAAAGCTGCAGTAGACGCATTAAACACAGGAATGAAAAATGTTGAAATTTTAATCAAAGGCCAAGGTTCTGGTCGAGAAACAGCAATTCGAGCAATTGAAGGTGCTGGTTTTGAAATTCTTTCAATTCAGGATATTACACCTGTACCCCATAACGGTTGTCGACCTCCAAAACGTCGAAGAGTTTAAAAATTTATATTTCTAAAAATCCTCGAATCAGTTTAAATTATGACTCTGAATAATTTATATATTAAATGTTTGAAATCAGAGAAAATTGAATCTGGATCTATGTACGGCCAGTTTTTAATCAACTCTTTACGCCCTGGTCAAGGTATAACAATAGGAAACCTTTTACGGCGTGTTCTATTAAGTGATTTAGGTGGAACAACAATTACCGCTGTTCGAATTGCTGGGGTTCGTGATGAATTTTCTATTATTCCAGGAGTTCGTGAAGATATCTTGGAAATTTTACTAAATTTAAAAGGGATTGTTATCAAAAATGAAACAACAGATGTTTCTTTTGGACGTTTAAAAATTAAAGGTCCTGCTGTCATTACAGCAGATTCAATTCAATTACCCTCAAATATTGAAATTGTAAATTCAAATCATTATATTGCAACAATTTCAACGTCAAATGTTCTTGAAATCGAATTTAAGTTTGAGCATGGTACTGGTTATAAATTAGCAGGACAAACATTTTGTGATAAATCTGAAGATTTTCTTCAAATTGATGCTATTTTCATGCCCATTCAAAAAGTAGATTTTAAAATTGAAAATGTGTATGATAACTCAAATTCAATTACAGAAAGGTTATTCTTAGATGTTTGGACAAATGGAAGTATTTCACCTGAAGATGCAATTTCTTCCGCGTCACAATTTATTATTGAATTATTCAATTCAATAATGGAAAACAAATTTACTCAAGAAGTTAACACACTAAAAAATACGAATAATTTAGCACCAATAAATCCACATATTAATATAGCAATTGAAGAACTACAACTATCAGTACGTGCTTATAATTGTTTAAAAAGAGCTCAAATTAATACTATTGGGGATTTATTAGAATATTCACCAGAAAAATTACAGGAACTTAAAAACTTTGGTCGGAAATCAGCTGACGAAGTTTTCACTACTCTGAAAAATAAACTCGGAATAGTTTTAAAGTAATTACTTATTTAATTAATAAATATTTTATGAATGAAACATTTATTCCAGCGTCTGATTATACAAGAAAAAAATGGTATGTAATTGATTGTAAAGGCAAACAATTAGGTCGAATTTCTTCTTCAATCGTTGGACTATTATCTGGAAAAATTAAGTCTTATTATCACCCTTCTTTTGATACAGGTGATTATGTTATTTTAATTAATGCAGAAGCACTTACGGTAGATCGTCATATTGAACGAATCCGTGTATTTGAGCCAGGTCGCCCAGGCTCATCATTAAAACGTATTGTTAATGGCCTTCCACAACAAATTATTGAAAGATGTATTTATGGAATGATGCCAAATGGACGTGCCAAAAAAGGTTTATCAAAACGATTAAAAGTTTACCAAGGTCCTCAGCATCCACATGCTGCGCAAAATCCAATACAAATAGATGACATTGAAAACTTTACAAATAATCTATAATTTATAAAAATTTTTATGAATACAGCATTACAAAAAGATAAAATTGGTCTTGGACGACGTAAACGCTCGGTTGCTCGTGTGTTTCTTGTTCCAGGTGAAGGTAATCTAATCATTAATAAGGTTGCTGGTGAAAAATACTTACAATATAATTCAATATACTTAAATAAAATTTGGGATCCGTTAAAAAAACTAAATTTAGAAAATCAATTCAATATTGTAGTATTGGTTCGAGGAGGCGGTTTAACAGGTCAAGCAGACGCTATCCAATTAGGTGTGGCTAGATTAATCTGTAAAATGGATCCACAACATCGTTCAATTTTAAAACCATTTGGTTTCTTAACACGAGATGCAAGAATCAAAGAACGTAAAAAATATGGTTTACGGAAAGCACGAAAAGCTCCACAATACTCAAAACGTTAATAATAATACTTTTAAATTTTTAAAAATATGCCAAAAGCTGAAATTCATCCGACGTGGTATAGTAATGCCACGGTTCTTTGTGATGGAAAACCATTATGTACAGTAGGTTCTACAAAAAAAGAATTACAAGTAGATATTTGGTTAAAAAATCACCCTTTTTATAATACAACAACAGAACTTATTGATAGTGAAGGTCGTGTGGAACGTTTTATGAAAAAATACGGTTTAAACTCAACAAATTAATAAACAATTATTTATTTATAATTTTTCAGATATATGCCAACTATTCAACAATTAGTTCGTTCAAGACGAATTCAAATTAAGAAAAAAACAAAATCACCGGCACTAGTAAACTGTCCTCAGCGACGGGGTGTTTGTACACGTGTATATACAACAACACCGAAAAAACCGAATTCAGCAATTCGTAAAGTTGCGCGTGTAAGATTAACATCAGGTTTTGAGGTGACAGCCTATATTCCAGGAATTGGGCATAATTTACAAGAACACTCGGTTGTTTTAATTCGTGGTGGTCGTGTAAAAGATTTACCTGGTGTACGATACCATATTATTCGAGGGGCTTTAGATAGTGGTGGTGTAAAAGACCGTGCCCAAGGCCGTTCAAAATATGGTGTAAAAAAACCAAAATAGGATAAATAATTAAAATAAATTTTTAATTTTCCAATCTAGTAATGTTATTTTTCAAATTCATTAAAATTGATTTGTTAAAATCACATTACTACTTTAAATCAGTACATTATTTTTAAAATTATATTTGATATTATGTCTCGTCGAAATATTTCAAAAAAACGATTTCCTGAAGCAGATCCTACATATAATAGCTACCTTGTAAGTTTATTAACTAGTAGAATTCTAAAATCAGGTAAAAAAAACCTAGCTTTAAACATTGTACATAGTGCATTTGATATTATTAAAGCAAAAACAAATGAAGATCCAGTAGCTGTTTTTGAACGAGCTATTCGAAATGCTAGTCCAGTTGTTGAAGTTAAAGCTAGACGAATTGGTGGTTCTACATATCAAGTTCCAATTGAAGTTAGTGGATTCCGTGCTACAAATTTAGCATTACGTTGGATCATCAGTTATTCACACCAACGAGTTGGAAGAAGTATGTCAATTAAATTAGCAAGTGAAATTATTGACACAGCTAATGACATAGGTAATACTATTAAAAAGAAAGAAGAAACTCATAGAATGGCAGATGCAAATAAAGCCTTTGCTCATTTTAGATATTAATTTATAAATTATATATCTCGCTAAAAGCTTTTATCATTGTATTAATTTATAAAAATTAAATTTTAAAGGAACTTAAAAATGGCACGCGAAAAGTTTGAACGTACGAAACCACACGTTAATATTGGTACTATTGGTCACGTAGATCATGGTAAAACAACATTAACAGCAGCAATTACTGCAACTTTATCTTTAGATGGTTCAAACGTTGCTAAAGCTTATGACGAAATTGATGGAGCACCAGAAGAGCGTGCTCGTGGTATTACAATTAATACTGCTCACGTAGAATATCAAACTGAAACGCGTCATTATGCACACGTAGATTGTCCAGGTCACGCAGATTACGTAAAAAATATGATTACTGGTGCAGCCCAAATGGATGGTGCAATTCTAGTAGTATCTGCGGCAGATGGTCCAATGCCTCAAACACGTGAACACATTTTATTATCTAAGCAGGTAGGTGTACCTGATATCGTTGTTTTCTTAAATAAAGAAGATCAAGTTGATGACGAAGAATTATTAGAATTAGTAGAATTAGAAGTACGTGAATTATTATCTGCGTATGATTTCCCAGGTGATGACATTCCAATTTGTCCTGGTTCAGCATTACAAGCAATCGAAGCTATTTCATCTAATCCAGAAATCCAACGTGGAGATAATCCATGGGTAGATAAAATCTATGCTTTAATGGATGCTGTTGATGAATATATCCCAACTCCAGAACGTGATGTTGAAAAAACATTCTTAATGGCAATTGAAGATGTATTCTCAATTACTGGTCGTGGTACAGTAGCTACTGGTCGTATTGAACGTGGTGTTGTAAAAGTTGGTGAAGAAGTTGAAATCGTTGGTGTTGCAGATACACAAACAACAACAATTACTGGAATTGAAATGTTCCAAAAAACATTAGATGAAGGTTTTGCTGGTGATAACGTAGGTATCTTATTACGTGGTGTTACTCGTGAAGATATTGAACGTGGTATGGTTTTATCTAAACCAGGTACAATTCAACCGCACACAAATTTCGAATCTGAAGTTTATGTATTAACAAAAGAAGAAGGTGGTCGTCATACACCATTCTTTACAGGTTACCGACCACAATTCTATGTACGTACAACAGATGTAACTGGTTCAATCACACAATTCACATCTGATGAAGGTGATGTTGTTGAAATGGTAATGCCTGGTGATCGTATTAAAATGACTGCTGAATTAATTTACCCAGTAGCAATTGAAGCAGGAATGCGTTTTGCTATTCGTGAAGGTGGTCGAACAATTGGTGCAGGTGTTGTTTCTAAAATTGTTAACTAATTAAATAAATTTATGGAAATAAAAACGAATGAGAAAATTCGTGTACGATTAGAATCTTTTAATCATGAACTATTAACATCATCATGTAAAAAGCTTATTGAATTAGTTCAAGCACATGATGTAAATAAATTTAGTATGGTTTCATTACCAACAGATAAAAGAATTTATTGTGTATTACGTTCTCCGCACGTAGATAAAGATGCACGAGAACACTTTGAAATTCGAAGTCATAAACGAATTTTAGATATTTCTTATGATTCTGAAATAAATATGTTTGACATTTTAGCTAAGTCAGATTTACCCCCGGGAATTTTATACAGAATTTGTCTATCATAAATTAAAATTAAATACTTTTAATAAAAGTATTTAATTTTAATTTATTTAAATAAATATTTTTTAGTCTCTTTTGAAAACGAGTAATTAAAAACCTATCAATTACCTATCACTATTTAGTTGTCAGTTAAATTAAAAAAAATTGATATATTAAATCTGAATATTACTTATGAGTGAGTTTTAATTTATGATTTGGGGACGGGGGGACTTGAACCCCCACGCACTGTTAAAAGGCAACGGATTTTAAGTCCGTCGTGTCTACCAATTCCACCACATCCCCTTACTAGTTATAGTATGTAAGAATATTATACAATTACAAAAATAAAAAAGCAACAGTATAGAAAAATTATAATAGGCGGCACCCAGATTCGAACTGGGGATAGAGGATTTGCAATCCACTGCCTTACCACTTGGCCATACCGCCGATCTAATGTTGCAAATTACTGTTTTCTATACTATAATATATAGTAAAATATAAATCAAGGAATTGAGTAACTAAAGAATTAAACGTAATTAGAAATTTTAGTTTTGGGAGTAAAAAGTTTAATATCTTACATTGTTTTAAGTTTATTATAAATTAAAAGGAATAACCATACATGTTTGAAAAATTTACAGAAGGTGCTATTAAAGTAATTATGTTATCCCAAGAAGAAGCACGCCGAATGGGGCATAATTTTGTTGGGACAGAACAATTATTATTAGGAGTAATTGGTCAACGCCATGGTATTGGGGCTCGGGCTTTAAAAAAAATGAAAGTGACATTAAAAAAAGCTCGAAGAGAAATTGAATTATATATTGGGCGTGGTACAGGATTTGTTGCTTCTGAAATTCCATTTACCCCAAGAGCAAAACGTGTTTTAGAAATGGCAGTTCATGAAGGCAAAGATTTAGGACAAAATTTTGTCGGTACTGAGCATATTTTATTAGCTTTAATTGGTGAATCTGACGGTGTCGCAATGCGAACTCTTGATAAGTTAAAAGTAGATATTCCAAAACTACGAAATTTAATCTTAGCTTATATTGAAGAAAATCAAGAAGAAATATTACGCCCATTAACACAAGCTGAAAAATTCTTATTAGAACGTGATAAAAAAGGTAGTCAAACTCCTACATTAGATGAATATTCAGAAAATATTTCTAAAGAAGCGGTTGAAGGGAAATTAGATCCAGTAATAGGTCGTGACCAAGAAATTCATGAAGTTATTAAAGTCTTAGCACGTCGTGGTAAAAATAATCCTGTTTTAATTGGAGAACCTGGTGTTGGTAAAACAGCTGTTGCTGAAGGTCTTGCGCAATTAATTTTAACTGAAAAAGCTCCCGATTTTTTAGACGGTCATTTAATTATGGCTTTAGATTTAGGTTCAATTTTAGCAGGGACTAAATATCGAGGAGAATTTGAAGAACGTTTAAAACGTATTGTTGAAGAAGCACAAAATGACGCTGCTGTAATTTTAGTTATTGATGAGATTCATACATTAGTAGGAGCTGGTGCGGCTGAAGGTGCTGTGGATGCTGCAAATATTTTAAAACCTGCATTAGCTCGTGGTAAATTTAGATGTATTGGTGCCACAACGATTGATGAATATCGAAAATATATTGAACGTGATCCTGCATTAGAACGTCGATTCCAACCAGTAAAGGTCGATGAACCTAGTGTGGCTGTTACTATTGATATTTTACGAGGTTTAAGATCAAAATTTGAACAACATCATACATTAACTTATCATGATAAAGCTGTAGAACAAGCAGCAATTCTTGCAGATAAGTTTATTGCAGATAGATTTTTACCTGATAAAGCAATTGATGTTTTAGATGAAGCAGGTTCTCGGGTTAGGTTAGAAAACCGACGTTTACCTCTAGGGATGAAACGTTTACTTAAAGAGTTACAAGATACTTTACGTGATAAAGAAGAGAGTATTAAAGAACACGATTTTGATATAGCTAAACAATTAGTTGATCATGAGATGGAAGTCCGAACACATATTACCATTATGAAACAGGCAGCTTTAACAAATGAAGCACTTGGACTTACTCGTAAAGAAGTTGATACAGTATTAGAAAATGATGTAGCAGAAGTAATTGCTGGTTGGACCGGCGTACCTGTAACAAAAATTTCTGATTCAGAATCAAAACGACTTTTAAAAATGGAAGACACATTACATGAACGTCTAATTGGACAACATCATGCAATTGTTTCTGTTTCAAAAGCGATTCGTCGAGCACGTGTAGGTTTACGAAATCCAGATCGACCAATTGCAAGTTTTATTTTTGCAGGACCGACAGGTGTAGGTAAAACAGAATTAACAAAAGCTTTATCTGAATATATGTTTAGCAGCGAAGAGAGTATGATTCGTTTAGATATGTCAGAGTATATGGAGAAGCATACAGTTGCAAAATTAATTGGTTCACCACCAGGATACGTTGGTTATAATGAAGGTGGTCAATTAACAGAAGCTGTTCGAACAAAACCTTATTCTGTTGTTTTATTTGATGAGGTAGAAAAAGCACATCCTGATGTTTTCAACTTATTATTACAAATTTTAGATGATGGACGTTTATCTGATTCTAAAGGCCGTGTAATTGATTTTAAAAATACCTTAATTATTATGACCACAAACTTAGGTTCAAAAATCATTGAACGAGAAAGTGGGATCAAATCTAAATCTAAACAAAATAAACCAGCATTCCGTATTGATGATGATGGTTGTGTAGGTTGGGAGCCTACTCCTGAACCAATTAAGGACGCGTCAGTATTTAAAAAGGTGACGGAGCTAGTAAATGAAGAATTAAAAGAGTTTTTCCGTCCAGAATTCTTAAATCGTATTGATGAAATTATTGTTTTCAATCATTTAACAAAATATGATATTTGGGAAATTTGTGGTTTAATGGTTGGTCAACTAGAAAAACGATTACGTGAAAAAGATATTATCTTAGAGGTTGATGTTGCTGTTCGTAGTCTTTTGACCGAAGAAGGTTATGATCCAATATATGGAGCTCGTCCATTACGACGTGCTGTTATGAGACTTCTAGAAGATAATTTAGCACAACAATGTTTAACTACTCCTTTATATCCAAAAACTAGATTAATCGTGAAGCGTGTTAAACGTGATGGTTCGCTAGTGGATTATACAAATGAAGTTGAAGTAGAAATTGATTATAGTGAAGTGGATCCAGAAGTAATTAAAAAAGCTGAAGAAAATAAGTTAGACTCAAACCCGTTAGATAATACTAACAATGAAAATAATTAATTTCTAAATATAATTTATTAATTTAAAATAAGTAAATCCTGAATTAATTTTAAGGATTTACTTATTTTAAATTAATAAAAAATTTCAATTTCCAAAATAGTATAATATTTTTTTTTAGTTTAATTTACTAATATTAGTTTGTGGTGAACTTGCATTTGCATAATATTTTTTTTCCATTCTACCTGCTAAAAATCCTTCTCGTCCTGCCTTAACGGCTAAATTCATAGCAGAAGCCATTTGTGAAGGATTTTTAGCTTGAGCTACTGCTGTATTTAATAATACCCCATCTGCTCCCATTTCCATTGCTTTAGTGGCTTCACTCGGAGCACCGATTCCTGCATCTACAATAACAGGAACATTTGCATTTTCAATTATAATTTGAATATTTGCTAAATTATTTAATCCCTGTCCTGATCCAATAGGGGAACCGAGAGGCATAACAGTAGCACATCCTAGATCTTCTAAATGTAGTGCTAACATTGGGTCCGCATTTATATAAGGTAATACTGTGAATCCTTTTTTAACAAGAAATTCAGCAGCTTTTAATGTTCCAATTGGGTCTGGAAGAAGATATTTTGGATCTGAAATGACTTCCAGTTTAACAAAATAATTATCTTCTTGTCCTAATTGACAGGCTAATTCGTGACCTAAAAACGCCATTCTAATTGCTTCTTCAGCCGTTTGTGAGCCGGCAGTATTCGGTAGTAACCATAGTTTTTCCCAATCTAAAAATTTTAAAAATGTTGTATTATCATTATTAAGATTGGTTGGTAAACGACGAATTGCTACTGTTACAAGTTCACAATCACTAGTATTTATACTATCAATAGCATCATTAACACTTCGATATTTTCCAGTCCCTAACATTAATCGTGAATTAAAAGACTTATTTCCTATCTGTAGTTTATCAAGATTATTTGTCATACTTTCATTTATTAATATTACTCCCCAGGTAGGATTTGAACCTACGACCAATCGGTTAACAGCCGATTGCTCTACCACTGAGCTACTGAGGACATTCTAATTACTTATATCTTAACATATCTTTTTATTAAGTTCAAGAGAAGGTGAAAAATTTATAATAATTAAAATTATAAATTTTTGGTTACTACCTTTTTATTTAAAACTAAAAATCTTAAAACATTTGAATCTAATTTTAAACTATTTGAAAAATCTTCAATATTTTTTGGAAGACTTGAAAAATTGATTTGAATAAAATTACCACGTTTTTGATTTTTAATCATATATGCTAAATCACGTTTTCCACGAGAAATTACTGAGATTTCTGAAGCACTTAACTTTCGTAATGCTTTTGCATAATTAAAAGCCCATGTTTTTAATTCACTATCATTAAATTCTTCTGTTAAAAGAATCATCATTTCATATTTCATTGTTACTGACATAGTATGTTCATTTCTTAAAATTAAAAATATAATACTTGGAAATTATTCACAATGTCAATTTTAATTTTTGACTTATAGATTAGTTTAGTAAAACCTAAAATAACAAAAACCATTTAGAGTTTTAAAGATACTATTAAAACGTTTAAATAGTGAATGATAAAATAAAAATTCTTGATAAAATTGGTTAAATCAGTAAGATTTTTAGTAGAATTATATAGTGTAAAACAATTTATCTAAAAAGTTTATTAAAAAATCAAATGGATTGGGATACTCTTCAAAATTTTTCATCTAATATCGTTTTTGGAATTTTATTATTTGCAATGACTATTTATTGGGTTAGCTTATCTTTTTTTAAAGGAACCAATAATTTGGTCCAGATTGGCCGCATTAGTGCAATTGTAGCAAATTTATTATTATTCTTTATTTTAGCCTCACGATGGATTGTGGCTGGTTATTTTCCATTAAGTAATTTATATGAGTCATTACTTTTTTTAACCTGGACTCTTTTAACGATTTATTTATATATTGAAAATAAAACAAAAAGTAAGTTAATGGGTGCGGTTCTACTACCTATTGCATTACTAATTACAGCATTTGCAAATTTAACTTTATCTCCGGATATGCAAAAAGCAAGTCCCCTTGTTCCGGCATTACAATCAAATTGGTTAATGATGCATGTTAGCATGATGATGCTAAGTTATGCTACATTAATAATGGGATCATTGTTATGTATTTTATTTTTAGTTATTTCAAAATATCAAGATGTTGATTTACAAATTGTAGATGAATCTTCATTGCCACTTTATAATGTCATGTTAGATTATTATGAAGCAAAGCTATTTTCACCTTCGGATGAAATTTCAGAACTTGGTAAATTAAAATTATTACAAAGTATAGATAATTGGAGTTATCGGATTATTGGATTAGGATTTCCTTTTTTAACAATTGGAATTATTGCCGGTGGCGTTTGGGCAAATGAAGCTTGGGGTTCATACTGGAGCTGGGATCCCAAAGAAACTTGGGCCTTAATTACTTGGATTGTATTTGCAACTTATTTACATTCTCGTATTACTAAAGGATGGGAAGGAAAGAAGACTGCTATTTTAGGAGGTTTAGGATTTTTTGTAATCTGGATTTGTTATTTAGGAGTAAACTTCTTAGGCAAAGGTTTACATAGTTATGGATGGCTATCATAAAAAAAAGGAATCTAAAAAAAATTTAAATTTTTAGATTCCTTTTAAATTTATGCTTAATAAGCTAAACCTAAGCTTCGCGTTGTTTCTGCGCCTAAGTATACACGTACACTGAGAAAATCAGTTGGACATGCAGTTTCACAACGTTTACAACCAACACAATCTTCTACTCGTGGAGACGATGCAATTTGACCTGCTTTACATCCATCCCAAGCAACCATTTCTAATACATCCGTTGGACATGCACGAACACATTGAGTACAACCAATACATGTATCATAAATCTTAACTGTATGAGACATAATCTATATATAATTTTATTAATTACTACTTTAAATTATAGTTTATTTTTTTTAGATTAAAAAACAAAATTGCAGGGTTTTAATTTGTCAAAAAATAATGAGCTTCATTATTTTGTAATATATAACTATCGAAGTAAAAATATAAAAAATTGAATAATATATTATAAATTTTAAATAAATTTAAAATTTATAATATATTTTTGGTTTTAATTCAAGATTTGGAATTAACCGTTAACAGCTGGAGCTGTTAAAGCTACTGGTAATACATCACCTGAAGCTAAATCTAATGGGAAGTTGTGCGCGTTACGTTCGTGCATTACTTCCATACCTAAATCAGCACGGTTGATGATATCAGCCCATGTGTTAATAACACGACCTTGAGAATCAACAACTGATTGGTTGAAGTTGAAACCGTTTAAGTTAAACGCCATAGTACTTACACCCATAGCAGTTAACCAGATACCTAAAACTGGCCATAAAGCTAAGAAGAAGTGTAAAGCACGAGAGTTGTTGAATGAAGCGTATTGGAAGATTAAACGACCAAAGTAACCGTGTGCAGCTACGATG
>Ga0213862_10000125_pt1 | contig 31461 bp, 19 predicted proteins | sample PICome_7_FD_160092 | JGI IMG/M metagenome (GOLD analysis project Ga0213862, IMG submission 160092) | Coastal seawater microbial communities near Pivers Island, North Carolina, United States - PICO266 | ecosystem: Environmental > Aquatic > Marine > Coastal | place: USA: North Carolina... | reverse complement strand
CCTCGTAGGGCCTAAGGCCAGCACTCGCGCCGAGCCGCGGTACAGGAGAATTCGATTTATCGAACGACGCCGCATGGTACTTCAGTCGGCCTAGAACAATTCAATGCAAATATCTAAAGATTTTCACTTTAATAATCCAAACTATCCGCGACATCTGTGGCTAGAAAAACAATTAACTCGCCTCTGCTGGTTCAATTTTCACAATTCTCTACAACTCCCAACCCAATGACTTTAAAACACGCCCTATACTTCCTTTTCATTTGCTCGATCGCCTTTGCCGACGACCGGCCAAACATCGTCCTCATCATGACCGACGACCAAGGCTATGGAGATCTGTCCTCCATGGGAAACACCGTGCTCGATACTCCACATATTGACTCGCTCGCTCGCCAGGGAGCCTCGGTAGACACTTTCTATGTCAGCCCGGTTTGCTCTCCCACTCGTGCCTCGCTTATGACGGGCCGCTACAACTACCGTACCCGACTGGTAGATACGTTTAAGGGCCGTTCCATGATGGAGCCGGAGGAGTACACGATCGCGGAAGCTTTGGTCGAGTCGGGTTACAGAACCGGAATCTACGGGAAATGGCATCTAGGTGACAACTACCCGATGCGCCCAACGGATCAGGGCTTCGAAGAGTCTCTCATTCATCTGGGAGGCGGACTCGGCCAGCCTTCCGAGCCCAGAGAGAACAATCGCCGCTACACCAATCCGATACTGTTCTACAACAACCAACCGATTCAAACCTACGGATATTGCACCGATGTTTATTTTGATGGGGCTATCGACTTTATCGACGAATCCCTCAAAGCGGAGCGCCCCTTCTTCACCTACATCGCAACGAACGCTCCCCACAGTCCCTACCACGACGTTCCAGAAGCCCTTTACCAGAAATACAAGAATCGGGACCTTAGCCCTATCTTGCTCGGCAATGACCAAGACACGGATACGGTTGCCCGCGTATTCGCAATGAACGAGAACATTGACCAGAATGTCGGCAAGCTTCTTGCCCATCTCGAAAGGCGTCGGATCGCAGAAAATACCATCGTCATCTTTATGGTCGATAACGGCCCCAATACTCGACGTTACGTAGCAAAATCCAGAGGTAAAAAAAATGAGGTGCACGATGGAGGTATTCGTTCGCCTTTCTACATTCGATGGCCTGCCCAACTCGATCCCGGAATGCGGGTCGAAAAAGTCGCGGCCCATATTGACGTCATGCCCACTTTGCTGGAGGCAGCCCAAGCAACTTTGCCCAGCGATCATCCTTTTGACGGAAGGAGCATTCTGCCTCTCCTGAGGGGTGATTCGGTAAATTGGCCCGATCGCAGTCTGATTTTGCAAATTCATCGAGGCGACGAGCCCATCCCCCTCCATCACATCGCGGTTCGTGAACAACGCTGGAAGCTCGTACACCCAACGGGATTCAGCAATAGCAGCATGGCGCCCGATGTGCCTCTGGAGCTCTACGACATGGTGAGTGATCCCGCTGAAACAAAGAATCTCTTCGAGGAGCGTCCAGAAATCGCCAATCGGCTCATACAAACCTATGAGAACTGGTTTGCCGATGTTTCGAGTACACGAACCGATAACTACGCGCCACCGCGCATTATACTGGGAACTGAATACGAGACAAGCACCACTCTGTCTACTCAAGATCGGCGGGAAACCCAAAGCGGCGGGGAGTGGCTCCTGCAATTCGAAGGGCGACGCCAATATGACGTGGAGTTTCTTTGGAAGGAAACCGTCAGCGATCTCGAGTTAGAACTAAAGATTGGCGATATTCTAAGCACCCTAAAGATCGAATCCGCTACAGACACAGCCCGTATCCAGAAATTAAGAATCCCTTCGGGAGAAGCATCCCTTTCCACTCGTGTCCTCAAAGGGAATAAGAAAAACAATCCCTATCACATTGTTTTGCATCGTCGGTAGTTGTAGGAACCGGATAACGGTCTTTCCTTTTTAACACCTGCGATCTCATACTTCCGAAGCGCTAATTTCGCCTCGCCTCTACCAGCCAGTCCCACGTTTCGAATTCCGAATCGCCTTGAGGCCGATACTTGACCTTCCTCACTTCAACGATTTCAAAATGCCGTGCCCGAACCATCGCTTCGACCTCATCTTTCAAGTAGTGTTTTGTCCTAACGCCATCTAACTGCAGCACCCCCATGCGCATGTCAGCGGCGGTAGCCTTTTCATCTATACAATTTTTTACCGCACTGCCCGCTGATTCACCGTCGCCAATGCGGGCAAGCACTCTATGGTAATATTCCATCTGAAAAGACTCATAGGACGGAACCACCAGAAGTAGCGTGCCATTTGACACAACCTGATTCGAGACATTCCACCAAGCCCGCATTCGCGAATCGAGCGATGGCATAATCAGCACATTCACGCAAAACACGAAATCAACCGCTTTAAAAGGAAAGGAGTCCTTGGTAATATCTAGCTCGTAGAAACGAACATTCTTCTTTGAGCGACAACGCACCTTGGCTTTTTTCAAACCCACGGACGTAAAATCGCAGGCGTCTACCTCACAAAACATCTCGGATAGCAAGGGGGTAAACCTACCAATGCCACAACCCACATCAACCGCACGACCTCTTGGATAAGCGACCCCCGCTGCAGCGATTTTTTCTTCAACGACTCCTTGTATATCATTGTCGAATACGCTCAATACTTCGCGTTCGTAGTTCTTAGAGATCCTGTTCCAGTAATCGCGATCCATTGAATTTTTCCTGTAGGAGCGGGTTTATCCCGCGATACTATTACTTATTAAGCCCATGCGGCTTAACCGCGGCATAAAGCCCGTCATACCCCAAACCAAAATTGGCTATGATTTTTAATTCCGGATCTGCAGCCATGGCACTCAAGGCATCCTTACCTTTAACTCCCGCGATGGTTTCTTCCTCTGTCAGACTTCGATCATCTGGATTGTATTCAAGTTCTGATTCGCTCTGGAGTCTCTCTAAACACTCCGGGAGCATTTCGCGGGATAGAAATACCTTTGGTTTCGACATACTTAGTAGCAATCCAAACGGGATCCTAGCCGAACATACAAACGATTATGCGCCACTGCCGGAGTCGCGTCGCAAAAAGTAACGTCTTCGGGTGGATTCAAGCTGGATGTTTTGAGCTGTTTGAACTCATCACCCGTTTCCATAACCCACATGTCACCTTCGCGAGAAAGACAGTACAACTTCTCATCAATCAGAACAGGAGATGCATAAAAATTGCCCAGAAGCTTACCTTTCCAACGTACCTTACCCGTTGAGACGTCGACGGCAGAAAGAGTCCCGCCATCGTGCAAAGCGTAAACGACGTCACCCACAACGACCGGCGTGGGGACATAAGGGGCCCGGCTTTCCATCGACCATACTTTTTCAGCCTCGGATACTCTTTCTCCGCTCGAAAACTGAGGCATTCTCACCGCAAAATAAACGTTGTTCTTGTTTCCTGCCGCCACGATAACCTCTCCCGTTGCAGGATCGTCTTTCAAGATTATCGGCGACGTGATCGTCCTATGGTTGAAGGCATCCGGCAAACTCCAGTTCTCTTTGCCCGTTTCAAAATCCACTCCAACCATGCCAAAAAGCTCACCTACAAAAACGACCTCCTTGGCATCCGAACCCTGCAACTCCCGAATCAGAGGTGCTGAGTAAGATGTTTTCGCACCTAAGGGATTTGAATGGCTCCACAACAGCGATCCATCCTCCAGGCAATAAGCTGCGGCCATCCCTCCTCCCATGTGCAAATTTCCGACAACGACTCGATCGTCCATCGCGATAGGATTAAAACTCACCCCATGCTGGCTGTCGAACTTGCCCAAATCCCGACTCCACAAAGAATCTCCATCGTGCGAAAAAGCAGTCACCATCGCTTGGGTGGATGACGTATCATACCAGCCCAAGACCACATGCTTTTCTGTCACGCAGGGAGTCCCAGATGCGAGGTTATTGAAATTGTGAACATGGTAGGTCCCCGTCAAAATCTTCTTGGACCAAAGCTCCTTCCCAGATTTGGCATTCAGGCAATAGAGTTTGACCTGTCCCGCTTCCCGATCCTCAGAAGTCACAAACAGTCGCTCTCCCCAAATAACGGGAGAGCTTGAGCCCTGACCCGATAGATTGACCGACCACCTAAGTGTTTCCTTGCCTAAGTTCACCGGAACCTTCTGTCCCGAGGCGATCGCGGTTGCGTTGTTTCCGCGGAATTGCTTCCACGTTTCAGAATCTTCCAAATTCGAAGACTTCGCAACGGGTGCCACAACGCTAATAATGGCTAGGGTAAGCAGATGCTTTAAAAAAATATGCCGTCTCATTTGCAAGTAAATCAAGGTTGAAAACGAGGGGTAAATTCGCTCGTAACGGACCGGTTATATCACTCCCAATTAGCCTGCCTGTCAAGGCCGTGAATTGTTAGGTCTCGAGAAGATGAGGGAGATTGTATCCGCGAATTTGTGAGATTAGCCCGGATACATGCTCCCATTTCCCAAAAGATAGCGAAAGGTCTCCTACTACCAAGTACGTTCTTTGAGCAACTCTTGTATTTGCTCTTTAGGCACCGGTAAACGATCCATGTGGTCCTCGAGCCATTTAGAGAAATCCTTTTCGATCTCATCCGACCAGCGGTCGTCGATTTGGCCTGAGTCGTAAATTCCCGCCTTTATACGTTCGAAGCCAAATTGGTCACGCAAACGAATGAGCTCCGCAGTTTTCACTACCTTCTCTGCTAAGTGAGCAGGAATAACGATGACCCCGGAGCGCTTGCCCAAAATGACATCGCCCGGCATAACGGTTACTCCTCCCACATTTACCGGAACGTTGATGCCGGTAATCATGGACGCCCAGTAGAAGCTGGGGTTCCAGCCGCGCACGAAGCCGTTGAATCCCTCGATTCTCTCCAACTGCTCCAAGTCACGAGCCACTCCATTGAAAAGCACGCCATTACCCGAATTCTCGAATATATTCGTCCCCAAGGTCGCTCCAATGATCGGGCCGCCATCATTCAGATTATTGTATACATCTGCCACATACACGTCTCCCTGCTTCAGCATGCTGATCGGCCAAGTGACCTGACCTCCTGAGTGTCCATCCACTTTCGCTTGGGCGTCCACCACTTCACTAACGTCTTTCCGCAAAGGCATGTACATCGCCGTCATCGCTCGACCGCAAAGCGTTTCACCCGGATGAACGTGCTCCCAACCGTCTTCAAATTGGTACTCGTAGCCTTCGTTTTTCAAAACCACCCATGCCGCTTCGATATCCACAAGCTTCATACGCTCGAGAATGCTATCGGACACCTTCGGTCGCCCATTGGGGAAACGTTCTCCCTCCCAATGAGGCGTGAATTTTATCATCGCCTCCCTTTCTAAGGAAAATGGCATCGCTGAAGCGAACGAAATACCGACAAACAGGCAGGTTATAGAAACAGCAAATCGAGTAACGGTTTTAGATTTCATGGTGGTTAGATTGAATACTTAGCAAAGATGTCCAAAGCAAGCACCGAGACATTTATGGTAGCGGGCGATCTCCGAACGCTCAAAAGACAAATCCTTGTATGGGCGCTCGGAGATCGCCCGATACCAATTTCAACAACGAAGCTACATTCGAAGCATCTTTGCGAAACGAATAAATTCGAATGCCTAGCTTCAACGCAATCTTCATACGAAGTCCGAGCTGGAGCCAGGTTCTTGAGGGGTTTTATATATTCCATCCTCCACCAATGCAGGATGCAAAAAGTACTTACGAAGATGGGGTATGTGTTCGAGAAAAAGCGCATCGTGCCCCATGGAAATGTGATTGAACAAAACAAGATGCTGGTGGATCTGCCCCATATCACCCACATGAGGCACTACGGTTAATCCAAATTTCCGTGCGAGGAGACTCACAGCAATAAACTCACTGATTCCCCCTACCCGAGTGCAATCGACCTGTACATAAGTGACTGCCCTTGCCTGCATGAAGTTTTTAAACAACACGCGATTGGAGACATGTTCACCCAGAGCGATATCGATTGGGTCTATTTCTTTAGCCAAAGTTTGATGTCCGATCACATCATCCGGTTGCGTAGGCTCTTCGATCCAAAAGGGCGACATACCCGCAAGGGCCTTCGATGTTCGAATCGCTTTGGGCAGCGACCAGCTTTGGTTTACATCCAGCATCACTCGTGCATCGTCTCCCGCAGCTTCTCGAACTAGGTAAGCTCGTCGAACGTCTCGCTCCGTTTCAGGTGATCCGACCTTCAGCTTCATATCCTTGAAACCGGTCTCAACTGCTCGACGAACATTGTCTTTAACCTGATCATCGGAGTAATTGAACCAACCGATGGATGTATCGTACCCTGGGTATCCTTTGTCAATGATCCCGGAACGCTCTTCCCGTCCTGCTCGATTTTCCCTCAACAAAAGAATCGCGTCCTCCCGCGTCAGTTCGTCTTCGAGATAACTCAAATCCAAGGTATCTACGATCTGCTCCGGTGTCAGGTCATTCAGCAGTTTCCATAGAGGCACGGCTTGAGTTTTGGCCCATAAATCATAACAGGCATTCGTAATACTCGCTAACGCCAAGTGGACCATCCCTTTGTGCGGACCCAACCAGCGGTAACAGGGGTGTTCCGCCAACTGCTTGAAACAATTTCCGAACTCAGCCATCAGTTCCTCGATTTCGCGACCGACCAACGGTTGCACCAGTCCCTGTATCAGAGAACGAATTTCCCGATTTCCCGCACCCAGTGTAAATACGATACCCGTTCCGCAAACAGAAGTATCCGTGTACAAGTAGGTGACGATGTAAGAGTAGACGGGATCGGTGTGAATGGAATCCGTTCCATCCCCTGCTTCCAGAGGAAATTCCTTTATATCGGTGGTAATTTTGGAAATGGTATGCGTCATGAAGCTTTTGAGCTTCCGTATTTAAAATGCTTATACATTGGTACCGCTAGCAAAACGAGCGATGATACTACGAAGATCAGCGAAATGGGTCGCTGAATCAACGGGAGAAAGCTTCCGCTAGAAGCCATTAGACCAGCTTGCAAATTCTCTTCTGCAATAGGGGCCAAAATAAACCCGATCACAAAGGGCGCTAACGGGATCCTCATTCGTTCGAAAGCAAATCCTAGCAACCCGAAAAATATCATAGTCCACACATCAAACATGCGGGTGGACAAGGCAAACGATCCAATGATACAAAAAACCAAGATTACCGGCATTAGCAAACTCCGAGGCAAAGAAGCCAGCTTCGCGATATGCTTTACCGCCACCAGCATGAAGAGAAACATGAAAACGTTAGATACAAACATCGAGCCCATGATGGTATAAACCATCTCAGGATTCTGCTGGAAGAGCAACGGACCCGGTTGCAGTCCATGAATCAGCAATCCGCCGAGTAATATCGCGTCAACTACACTACCGGGTATTCCGAGAGAAACCAATGGGATCAAAGCTCCTCCAATCGTTGCGTTGTTGGCACATTCCGATGCCACAATGGCAGTCTCGGACCCCTTTCCGAATTTTTCCTGTTCCTCCGGTTTCGCTAATGACTTCGCTGCGCTATAGGCGGATACCGATCCTATATTTGCCCCAATGCCAGGGAGAATTCCAACCCACGTTCCGATGACAGAGGAACGAATCAGGTTTACTGCTTGATCCTTCCAATCTTTCAGGCTGAACAACATATCGCGGGCACGCTTCAAAGGGATGATGGTTATCTTTTGTTCGAGCCGCGTAAGATCAGAAATGACCTGACTGATCGCAAACATGCCGATGAGGACCGGCAAAAGTTTGAGCCCCCCATTCAGTTCCTCAAAACCAAAAGTCATCCGCAAATTGCCCGTTGCCTTGTCAATCCCCGGCAAAGAAGCGAGAACGCCCAATGAAGCGGACAGAAAGGCCCGACTCATCGACTTGCCACCAATCGACGCAATCAGAACCAGAGCCAGCAACACTAGGGCAAAGAAATCAAACGGTCCTAGCTTAGTGGAATACAGGGCGATCGGTCGAGATAAGGTGATCAGGAACAGCCAGGAAATACATCCTCCTACAAACGAAGCAGTGATCCCCAAACCGAGAGCACGCCCTGGCCTCCCCGCTTGAGCCATAGGATAGCCATCCATTGTCGTCATGATAGATGCTGGGGTACCTGGCATGCGTAACAAAGTGGCCGTAATCAATCCCCCACTAATGGCACCTACATACATGCTGATAAGCAGAATGAAGGCATTGATAGGGTCCATATTGAACGTCAAAGGCAAAGTGAGAGCGATGAGCATAGCACCCGTAAGGCCCGGAATCGCTCCCATGGTAATTCCCAGAATAGTGCCCATCACCACGAGCATCATCCCTTGGATGCTAAATATATAAGCCGATGCGGTTTGGATCGCTTCCATCTTTCAGTTACTAAGGCAGGTCAATGGTGAACAATTGAGTGAATACAAAATGCAGGCCAAAGGACATGAGAAGCGCCACTTCGAGGATGGATATCCACTTGCGCTTATCCAATCCCGTCAAAAACAGTCCCGCAGTCACAACAAACAAGATGGTCGCCCAAATGAACGGAAGGATCCCTAGTCCCATCAGCAAGACATAGACGATCGTCATGGCTAAGGCTCCGACAGCAAAGTCGTAGCGTAAACGCAGGGTAGAAACGGTATCGACTTTGGATTGCTCGGACCTGAAGTGACTTACCAAAGCGAGTACTATAAAAATCAATACAAAAGCTATCGTCCAAACCTCGAAGTCAGGCAGCTCAATTCTGAGCTCTGATTTGATTTTTCCGAATGCCTCCATACGGTCGTCGATTCTTTGGCTAAGTGCATCCCCCACAATAATCCGTGGAAGAATCTGCAGTTCCTCCGTACGCTTAAGCATATACTCGGATTGCATCACCTTTCCCATGACATCTGCGAAGTAATTTACGATCGAGGCATCCGTTCCTTTGGGGAACCACCAGTAATGCAGGTTAGCGCTAAAGACAGGGAAACCCAGCTCTGCACTGGTCGGAATATCCGGTATCGATTCCAGACGCTCTTCCCCCAGATAGGCGATGGCCTTCAAGCCATTCTCCTTAAACCGGACATACTCCCCAATGGACAAAATGATAACATCGAGGTGTCCCCCCATCACTCCTGCTAATCGATGCGCACCCCCACCCGTTGCCACAAAGCGGAATCGGGCCCCCGGTAGCGTATTCTCCAGCATGATAGCTGAGAAGTGGGTCGGCGTATTAAAATTGATGCCAAAATTCAAGGTTTCCGGTTGGGCCTTGGCGGCTTCCATCAAGTCTCCCAAATTTTGATAGGGAGACTCATTGGAAACAAGAACCACCACCCCAAACTCACCGGTGGCCGCCGCCACTTCATAATCATCAGGGCCATTGGGTGATTGACCGTTCGATTTAGCTACCATGAGAGCTTCGTGCAGGCAAAGCACGGTGTAGCCATCCGGACGGGCATCCTTCACATAGCTACTGCCAATCGATGTTCCACCACCTGGCTTGTTAACCACCACAATTGGTTGGGGCATAAGCTGGTCATCATTGATCGCCTTTTGCACGATCCGCACAAAGGTGTCTGATCCTCCACCGGGTTGAAATGGCACGACGACGCGTATCGGTTTACGTGGATACTCGTATCCCATGCTAGACCCCAGCTTCACATATTGGAAGATCGATAGTAGAATCAACCCACCAACTATAGAATGTTTTAGAATGCTAAATTGAATCCGAGTCATTCGTCAGGCCAGATCGCTCGGTCAGTCTCTAATCGGACCCGTCACGTCCCACTGAACACCGCGTGTGGTCGTTTTCAATACGCCCCCGACTCCCCCATAGTAAAGCGTCGGCGGATTCGTCTTCGGATCAAATACCAAAGACCAGGCGTTGTTCGACCAGCGTAGGCCTGCGGTTTCAAACGAATCGCCGCTATCTGTACTGACGAAAACGCCTGCCAAGGTTCCAACGTATACATGGCTCGGACTCGCCGGATCAATTGCCATTGAGGCGATGTACTCCATCAAAGGCTTGGCTCCTGCCGTCCAGGTTTTTCCGCCATCCTCGCTGCGAAAAACGCCACGCGGGCGCGTGCCGGCATAGATGATTTGCGAGTTGGTCGGATCCAAGGCCAAGGCCCAGACATCGACATCGTAGATCCCCTCGGGATTCGCACTCCAATTGGCTCCTCCGTCAGTGGTCTTGTAAACGCCGTGCCACGTTCCTGCGTAGAGCGTTTCCGGTCGATTCGGATCGATCACCAAAACGCGAACGACTTTGTCGATTAGGCCACGGTTGATTTCCTTCCATTTACGGCCACCATTCGTGGTCTTGAAAATGCCTCCCCCATCCGTGCCCGCATAAACAACCTGATCGTTCTTCGGATGAATCGCCAACGCTCTCATCTCGCGATAGGAAATTCCCTCGCTGACAGCTTCCCAGGTGACCGCTCCATCTTTCGATCGGTACACCCCCATTTTATGGGTACCCACGTAAAGCAGATCTGGGTTCGCTTCGCTTACGACGATCGTCCGTGGGGAAAGCATGCCCAGTCCATAGGTCGGCCAGTTATCCTTCCCTCCGTTGACAGTCTTGCATAGGCCCTTCGCAGCGCCCGCGTATATAATATCAGGATTAGTCGGATGAAGGGCAATCGCCTGCGTCTCCCCGTGGCCGGGAGATCCCATCTGAGCCTGAAGAAATTGCACAGTTAAGAGCACCGCAAAAATTGCGATGAGTGGCTTTGACATTTTCAGCGGTCCCATGGGAAAGCGTAGCTGGGTTGATTGGAATAGCGTTCGAGATAGATACGAATCGTTGAAGCGGAGGCGGGATCCAGATTTACAGCAAAAGCGATTCCTCTAACTTCTTTGCTGACTTTGGTGCCATTCTGATCGTTTGACGCCTCTCTCGGACTTGGATTTTCTACCGGCGACTGTTTTTCAGCAGTTTTCGTAAACTCCACGCTTTGGATACGATGCTCCCCATAGGCCCCACCTTGGACAACCAGCGATCTCGATTCAACTTGGTTAAGATTGACGATCTCCACCTCGATCCAATCGGGTTCGATTCGGGTGACTAGCGCGGCTACGTCCTTGGGAAGCCCCGAGCGTTTGCGCTCACCATCGAAGTAGCGAACCTGAGAATGCAGCATCTCACCTCTCGTATCTATGGGGATCCCTCCGATCGAAAACCGGTTGAGGTTTCTAGTGATCATGGGGTTCATATTGATCCACTTGTTGTCCACCCAGGTTTCGGAATATCCTTGCTCGCTCTGAATGGCATCAACTTTGCGGGCGATGGTCTCCAAGTCTCTCTTGAATGCTCTCTCCGGATAACCGGGATTGAGGCCTTTAACGAAATAAGCCCATTCAAGGTCCGAATCAGATATCCGCCCTTTCGTCTTTTTCTGGGCTTCAACCAGCCGTTCTATGTGCTGCCAATCCTCTTCGCTTTGAGACGTATACCAAAGGTGTAGATAGAGCTCGGGATCTTCTTCGCGATAGTGGTACCAACCGCGGTGATCGTGACGCCAAGGAACGATCGGCAATCCACTGCGAATGTCCTTTATCTTGTCTTCGCCAACATTCCGTTTCTTCAGTTCAGACTCACTAAGGGAGGCTCCACCATCAATAAAGCCATTTTTCCGAAGTACCCCAATTTGATCACGAGCCAAGTTCATCCAACGGGTGTCGCCTGACAGTAAAGTAGCGACCTTTCCACTAAGCACCAATGTTTTCATGATATGGGTTCCACTGGGCCATACCCAACCGTAATAGCCGCCCCACCAATGCCCTGTATATTCGCCGATCTCGCCGGAAAGACCCACATTATCTGGGATGATCCCATTGTTGCGTTTAGTCAGTTTTTTCCAAGTGGCGAGATAGTCCGTCGTCCATTGGACATACTTCTGGTCTCCAGTATATAGATACGCGCTGGCGATCAGGGGAGTGGAGATCATGTTGATCGGGACGTCTCCCTTGGCCATGCGGTCGCTCATCGCCTTGACCAATACGGCAAATTGATCGTTGTCCGGGTGGTCGTTGATCCAGGCAGTGGACGAATCAATGCCCGGTATATCGAAAAACGGCAACGGATAATAAGTCAGGTTGGCATTGGTCGGAGTCCAATCGCGCTTATTCCATTCCATGAGCGGACCACGGCTGCCGGTCATCACAGCACGCATCTGCTTCAGTTCGGGATCCCAGTTTTGGGCTTCTGGGTCCTCCCCAATATACATGGCGGAAAAACGAATGGCACGATCTTTGAATTTCTCATTGTAAGGTTGAACCATGCCCATCGGGTAGAAATTAATGTACCCTTCGCCATGGTGCATCCAATCCCAGTTCGAATCGAATTCCCGGTAGATCTGACCGTATCGAGTAAACTGCTTGGTGATCCCTTCCCAAGCAAAACGGTTTAGCTTGTCGAGTTTATGGGATCCCCCCAGAGCAGTATGAAGCGAGAATCCTCGGAACGCTTCGTACATGTCATCCGAAGAATTCATGCCGCTCTCGTAGCGCTCCTTGAAGGCGAGCATCCCATTCTCGTCTACGTACTGGTCGTAGAAGACGACCGCAGCCTCGTCCAAGGCTTTAATGAGCTGACGTTCATACAGGGCCCATGCCGGCGGTGCAGAAGGTTCGTCGCAATGAATCTCAACCAAGGCATCACTATTCTGAGCTTGAGCCGAGGCCGTGAAGCAGAAAACCAGCAAGCAAATAGTTTTCAGTATCGGAAAACGCGATAAGGATATGGCATAACGCATTGATTGTGATGTTGGCAATTTCATCGCGAAAACGCTTTTCGGCTATATGAAACTCTTAGGAGACTACCATATTGGAAAACCGAACCCTAAAACCAGCGAATTCTGGCCCAAAAAACGGTACCGTCACCACAAATGCGGTGACGGCATACAACCCGCCATCATTGAACAATTTCTGATCAAGATCTCAACTAGAACCTAAAGGTATTGGAAAGATAGATCGTCCTCGGATTTGGGACTCGAACTACAGCGACCTGTCCGTCAGGGTTCGTTTTTACCGGAATATTTCCGCTTTCGCCCACCAAATTGCGAACGTTTAGCCGAATGTTCCAATCGACCTTCTCATCCATTATAGATCGGCCGTAACTAATCCACGCATCTCCGCTGAAGACTCCGTCATCGAAGTACGGGTTATTGACATCCGGAATAACGCCAATTTCTGGATCAACGATCTGTAGGTAACCGGTGGCCGCCTCGTCTTCCCAACGAACCGCCCCACCAACTCCAAAGCCTTTAAAAGCCCCTTCTTGAAAATCGTAAGTGCTTACTCCAGTAAAACGCCACTCTCTTTGCTCATTAGAGACCGTACCATCCAGGGCTTGGGCCACTATAATCGGTAACGGAAGCAGCTCTAAACCCTCGCTGTGGAATTCCTCATCTGCCTGGAAGGTTGGATCATCCTGAAGTTCATCCAATCGGGCGGCTTGGGATGCAGCAACAAAGTCGGTGATTATCTTACCCATTAACGGAGCAGTGTTGGAAAACGAAGTTTCCTGCTGGCTGAGGTTGGCGAGTATGCGCCAACTCGGGGTTACATTGGCTACGAACTCAAGCTCAAAGCCCTTCGCGAGCTGACTACGAGTGGCTTGAAGGTTCGGAATAGAATCGATCTGATACTCATCCCAAACTCCGTCTCCGGACACGTCCACTTGGGTCGGGTTTACCACGTCTAGCAATTCCGAAGGAATCGCGTTTAACATCGCGTTGTAGTAGGCATCGTAGCTTTGAATCGGGTGGCCTCCGCCTCCGCTAGGAATAAGATCCAATTGGTCCTGAATAGGAATTTCCATCAATTCGGCATCCCGGTGGCGGTTGATCCGACCAAACGCATAGTTGGCCAAGTTGGTGCCGACGCCGGCATTGATGTTCCCCAGCTCAGTTTCGTACCAATTAAATTTAATGGAGTACCGGTTGTCGTCCGTAGAGATAGTTAAACCGTATTCTTCGGTCGAACCGGTAGGCTGTCCAATCGTGGCTCCTAAGGCGTTGCTTCTCAAGCCTATCGGATTGAAGTTCTGGGCCGTTGCCCAATGAGCCTGTAAATTGAAAGGAAGGTCTCCCATCCATTTTTCAGGCATTCGAGCCACAACGCTCCATGATTGCGTAGTTCCTTTTTCCTCAAGTGTAGGAGTGGTGGACAGCTTAGAGAAAGCGGGGTTGTACACTCTATCCGGAAAATACTGTGACTCACTTGCTTCCGATGCCGCGTTTCGGCCAAAGTTTGACGTGTTATCTTGCCTGCGACCGTAAAGTGCTACTACATGCTCGTCCAAAAAGTAGCTTTGCCAGGTTACCGCTTGTGCTTCGATATTGGTCTGACTGATACCTCCATTGGTCTGAACATTTTTAACGGTCACATTGTTGACGTGAACCGCCCGATCGCCTGCTACTCCGTTGTTAAGTGAACCAGCAGGAGTGGTATCGACCCAGGCGAAGGGGAAAGTGTCGCCATCCCTCGGCCGGATGAAATCAAGCGGGTGAAGGCGCACGTCGTCAATGGAGCTGACGCCGCGCAGATCGGCACTCGTGTAGGCGATTAGATTCACCGCACGACGGCCTACGCCCAAAGTGTGCTGCTGGGCCGAGTCTATATTGAATTCATTACTATCCGTCATATCACTCGTTTCCGAGCCAAACGTGTCCTTGGTGTAATCGTTGTACAGTCCCGTGACGCTGTGCCTTCCCAAGTGCTTGAGCCATCCATCATTTTCCGTAAGGTCAAATTCGTAGAAGGCAGTTGCTCGTAAGGTCTCGCGGTCTGTTGTATCTAGAAACTGCCTCGGCTGTCTTACCCATGTCATGGCTCGGCCCACGTTCGGGTTGAGCTCACCACTAGATATATACTTATTTAGATGGACCCCAACCTCGTACGGACCTGCTAGGTTTGTACCACGACTCCCAGAGAACGGAAAGTCCTGAAAGGTGGTGTAAGATTGCGAGTCGTAAGCAATTTCAAAACCGAGATCACCTTCCAAAAAGGTCTGCTCTAGGGCGAGGTTTATATCGTCAAAATCCCTCGATACGGTGTCATGACCATTGCTGTATACGTTGTTGTAAAAGTCGAATACGTCTCGGTTTTGCAAGGTATTGGCTGCGAACCCAAGCCCAAAGCTCTCGCCCGCTGGACTAACGGTTCTGATATCGCGATACTGGTTAATAGGCGTGGCCGGATCAATCCCTTCCGCCACGGGCGTACCGACCAGTCCAGCGCTTTGATACGTGTCAGCACTAGATTTCCAAGGGATCAAGCCATTGTATCCGCCAAGACCCGTTCCTCCTCCAACACTTGGACCCTGGCCTCTTTCGGAAAAAAATACGCCTACATGGCGAAAATGCAACGCGCGGGCAGCTGTATTAACATTGGCTCTATTTCCTGACCTCTCGTGGAAACGGGTGTCCTCAATATCCTGGAACTCCCAGGTTCCTCCCTCGCTGGGAGATACGTTCCGTGCGAATGCATCTAAACCAGTATACTGCGAATTGCTCGCCGGCCAAGGATTGAACCAGTTGTCATAGGAGACTGTAACGGGAATGACTTCCCCTGGAGAACCATTCTGACTTCCATCCTCCCAATTAGCCCTGAACGTGGTTCGGCTGCCATTGCCTTCGAAAAGGAGTCCATTTAGGTCCGCAAAAAAACGCGTTTGGTCTTCGAAAGCCTGTTTTTGCTTGGATTCTCTTTTCTCCTCGAGAATGGCGATTCGCAAGGCCAGACGATCCTCTATGAGCGATTTGTTATAATCAACGGTAGCCCGTAAGCTGCCGTAGTTATCAACGCGAATACCGAATTCACCGAAATCAGCATTGTGAACAGCTTGCTTGAGCCCATTGTTGATAACTCCACCTGGACTCCCAATACCGAAAAGAATCGAGTTGGGTCCCCGGCTCACCGTAACCCGCTCGGTGTTGTAACTATCAAAGGGTATGTCCGTTAGATAGTAACCGCGCGTCAGATCCGCTTGCAGCAAGCCTCGAACTCTCTGATTATTCTGGGGATTGGTCCTCTCTTCGGTTTGGTAGTAACGGCCGAATCCCTGGTCCGTCGCCCCTGTGAAATTTCCATGTTCGCCACCTACCTCGACGTTGGCGACATAAGACAGCAGCGTTTGCCCATCCGTCGCGGCCACGTCTTCCATAAATTGCTCCGTGACAACCGAAATTGAGGCTCCGAGGTCCTTCAGGTTCGTTTTTATCCGAGTTCCAGCAAGGGTACTGGTAGCCTGATAACCAGTGCTATCAGAAGCTTCTACCGAAAAGGGACTCAACTCGAAGAGTTCGTCCGCATCTTGGTCCTGGGCCAGCGAGGTTGAAAAGCCTAAGAGCCCGACGAGGGATAAAACTCCCGCTAGGAGTTTGCAGTATCGTACGTATGTCATAATCGTTTTTTGGTATTTAGTTTCTGGTAATGGGTTGCGAGCACCGCCCTCCCTGAAATCTGCCACTGAGGGGAATACAAAAGCGGGGGCGAGCACTCTCGGGGCGTTGCACGTTATTGACTTTCTCCGTCGTTCGAGCAGATTCAAACTTTGATTTGCTAAACGCGTTTAGCAACTAGAGATTCGTTAATCGATACGCTTTTATGATTTAAAGATACTGCCGCTTTGAAATCGCGGCGGAACGATTCTTTATCGCTATGAGCAAGAAAAAAGACAGGATATCAGGCAACGATAGTAGACGGGAATTTCTAGTCAAAGCTGGGGCAGCTGCGGTCGCTGGAGGAGCATTTCTCAAACTTAGCGATGCCTCATTAGCGGCAGAAAATACTGGTCTCAAACAACCCGATCTCTTGCGGGGCCGCATTCTCCGTAGCGGAGGCAGAATTACACCCGCGGGCAGGAGCGTTGTCGAGCAAGAGCGGGAAATCCCAATCGTTAATCAATCCGACGTCGTCGTCTGCGGCGGCGGACCTGCAGGAATCGCTGCCGCTCTCGCTGCAGCCCGCAAAGGGGCCAGCGTGCAGCTGATCGAGGTTGCCGGCTGTCTGGGCGGCGTTTGGACAGCGGGATTGCTGACCAAGATTCTCGATTCCGAGGAAAAGACGGGGATTATGGCCGAACTACTCGCTGAATTTTCCAAGCGGGGCAGCGTCATATCCAAAAAATGGAAGGGCACGGTCTATGATCCTGAGGTCGCCAAGCTTGTTTTGGAAGAAATGTGCGCCCAAGCTGGTATCAAGATTCGACTGCACACACGATTGGTCGGAGCGATCACCGACGAGAGCAACCGCCTCGTAGCCGTCTTGACCGAGTCGAAATCAGGCCGGGAAGCTTGGGCAGCAAAACGCTTCATTGACTGCACGGGTGACGGCGATCTCGCCGCTCACGCCGGCTGCCACTTTGAAGTCGGCATTGGCGACGACTGTACCTGTCAACCGATGTCGATGCTCGCCCTTCTGACCGGGGTGGATCCGGCAGCGATTCAGCCCTATATTCGCGAGAGTGGAAAGGAGGCCAAAACAGCCCTGCTCAAAGTCATGGAGGACTACGGCATTAATCCCTCCTATCGCGCTCCCACCTTGCGACATCTGCATAGCCATATCTACTCCATCATGACCAATCATGAGTATGGCGTGTCCGCCTTTGATGCCGATGCCATCAGCGAAGCGACCATCCACGCTCGGAAGGAAATTCATTCGATCGTCCAGAGTATGCGGAAGTTGGGTGGACCGTGGAAGGACCTTTCAGTAGTGGCCACTGCAGAGCAGATCGGCATACGCGAGGCGCGCCGCATCAAAGGCCGCTATCAAATCACCACCGCGGATCTGGCTAAAGGGCTGCGCCATGAGGAGGCCGTTTGCCAAACGAGCTACCCCATCGACGTTCACGCCCTGAATACCTACGGCAACAAGGAGATTAACCGCGAATATAAAAAGACTGGAATGAAGCCATACGACATTCCTTACCCTGCCCTCGTAGCTGCCGACGTGGATGGTCTTTTAATGGCCGGGCGGTGCATCAGTGGCGATTTTATCGCGCACTCGAGCTATCGCGTAACCGGCAACGCCGTTCCCATGGGCGAGGCGGCTGGGCTCGCAGCAGCGGTTTCTCTACAAACAGGTAAACTGCCGCACGAACTCTCATGGCAGGAAATTAAGAGTCGCGCCTAACTCCCCAATCGCGCATCGAATAGATTATGCAACGCCCCAACATTCTTTGGTACTGCACTGATCAGCAACGATTTGATACAATCGGAGTGCTCGGTAATCCCTATGTGCATACGCCGAACCTAGACAATCTCGTCCGAAACGGGGTTTCTTTTACCAACGCCTACTGCCAGAGCCCGATCTGCACGCCGAGCCGCGCGAGTTTCATGACAGGCCTTTACCCCAGCCGTGCTCGCAACACACGCAACGGGAACGATACGTTCCCCGAGGACATTCCCCTCGTTTCGAAGCTAATCGCAGATTCCGGATACCGCTGTGGCATGATTGGGAAATTCCATCTCGTCAGTGCGGGCAAGCGCCCCGAGCCCCGACTGGACGACGGATTCACTTATTGGCAACATTCGCACGCTCCCCGTGACGACTGGCCCGAGGGCACCCACGCCTACGCAGACTGGGTACGGAAAAAAGGAGGCGACCTCGACGCCATGCGAGAATCGGAAGACCGAGTCCCCCCGGAGTTTCATCAAACCACATGGGCCTCCGATTGTGCCATCGATTTCATTAGCCAAGACCACTCCGGAAAGCCCTGGCTTCTGAACATCAACGTATACGACCCTCATCCTCCTTTCATTCCCCCGAAAGAATACGAAGAACGTTTCAAGCCGGAGGACATGCCGGGACCACAATTCAGAGAGAGCGATCTGGCGCACCAGAAATCGCTGAAATCGGTCGATTTCCAACAGAAGGCTCGCCGACCTGAGGAATGCAACGCCAAGTCCGCTCAGGCCAAGTACTACGCCATGATTGCCTTGATCGACGATCAGCTAGCCCGAATCCTGCAAACGCTCGATGAAACCGGTCAACGTGAAAACACCGTGATCATATTCACATCCGACCACGGGGAAACACTTGGCGATCACGGTCTCATGTTCAAGGGATGTCGATTCTACGAGGGGCTCGTCAAAGTCCCGCTGATATTTTCCTTCCCCGGTGCGTTCCAGTCCAATCTGCAATGCGACGGTCTCGTCGAGCTTTTGGACCTGTCCGCCACCCTTCTGGACATCGCCGAACTGGACATCCCCGAATACCATCAGGGACAGACCTTAACTCCGATTCTCAAAGGTCAGGAGCCCGGCAACCACATTCGTAAGTCTGCTCGCTGCGAGTACTTCGATGCCCTCGACTCGCATTTTACCGGAGGGACCGGCAGCTTCGCCACGATGTATCGGACCGAACGCTATAAGCTTGTGGTTTATCACGACCACAATATCGGCGAGCTCTACGACCTGCAAGAGGATCCCTGGGAGTTCAACGACCTTTGGAGTGACCCCGAGCAATCAGACCTGAAGAACCGACTCATATTCGAGAGCTTCAACCAGCACGTAAACCTCACCACCAACGTAGGCTCCAAGCGCATCGCTCCGATGTAGGGCCCTCAACTATTCCTTCGAAAAGGAGAGAATTTGTCCGATGTATCGTGCCTTTTGCGTAAGTTTGTTAGGACACTCTAACGTTTGGACGACTGATCTAGCACACCCCTTAAATTCTTGGCGAGATGGATAAACACCCCGATAATCATAGGCTAGATAAACAAACGACGTTCGCTGATATCGCCAAAAGGGCCGGAGTATGTAAGGCCACCGTATCGCTCGCACTGCACAATAATTCCAGAATACCCGAGAAAACGAGAAAACGCATCAAAGAGATCGCCCACGAAATGGGGTATCACTTGAACCCTCTGGTTGCCGCCAATATGGCCCAGATTCGACGATCGAAGGATTGGAAAGGATCCTCTCCCACCATAGGGTTTCTAAGCACCTTCTACGACGAGAAGCGGAGAGATAAAAGGGTCGAGTGGCATATTCAAAGCCGATTCCGAAAAGGCGCCAAGCGCCGAGCAAACGAGCTGGGCTTTGACTTTGATTTTCTGGAATTCGACCTGTCCGCATATTCCAGCAATCGGATACAGCAAGTCCTGATTAGTCGAAACGTATCAGGTCTAATTCTAGGTCCTCTCCGGTTTTCCAATACAAAACTAAATTTGGACTGGTCCAAGTTCGCCGTATCGTCCGTTGGGTTTCCAGATTCGATTGGAAATATTCCTAGCGTCTTCTACGACAACTTTCGATGCATGCAAGACGTTCTCGACTACCTCACTCATCGAGGGTATCGAAGAATTGGATTTATCACCGATTCAGAGAACGAGCTTCGCGGAGGCCATCTTTGGAATGCGGGGCTACTAGAATACCAAAATCGTGAAATAGTGCCTGAAAATCGCGTTCCCATATTGCGAGTTCCCAAACCGGAACTCCTATTTGAGCGTTCTGACTTCGAGTCCATGCACTCATGGTACCTCCAGAACCAACCGGAAGTGATCATCGCTTTCCGTTCTAAGATTTTGGATTATTTTCAAAGCCTTGGCTATAAGGTTCCCAAAGATTTCGGATACATGGTTCTGAATTGGTCCTCTAGGACTGATGGTTGTTCGGGCTATCGCCAATGCCACGAGGAAATTGCTGAAGTTGCCGTCAATATCGTTTCCGAACGGCTCTACAACAATGAACGCGGAGAGCTTACCAAACCCAGAACTACTTTGCTACGAGGCGACTTCATCGAAGGCTTCACAATAAAGTAGGTTATGTTAGCAATCATTTTGGCGATCTTCCGCAAAAATTTGATCGATTTGCGAGAATACTAACGTTTATGTCAATTGCCATTGAACCCTACTCCGATGGCAACAATTGCAATACTAGGTACCCTCGACTCCAAGGCGGAAGAACACTCCTTTATAGCAGAGTGTATCCGTGAACGGGGACACAATGTAGCACTCATTGACGTGGGTACTGGTGGCGAACCTCAAATCACTCCCGACTACTCAAGATACGAAGTAGCCGATGCAACAGGTGTCGATCTCCAATCTCTCATAAAACGCCACGACCGGGGAGCGTGCGTCGTAGCCATGTCGGAGGCCGCTCCGATCTTCCTGGCACAACTGGTCGAAGCGGGAACGATCAACGGCGTCGTTTCCCTAGGCGGGGGTGGCGGTACCGCTATCGGCACCGCGGCCATGCGAGCTTTACCCATTGGCTTTCCCAAACTCATGGTGTCAACCTTGGCCAGCGGAAATACTGCTCACTACGTAGGCACCAAAGATATCGTTATGATGCCCAGCATCGTCGACGTGAGCGGACTCAATCGCATCTCTCGAACCATTTTCACCCGAGCTGCCGGAGCCATCTGCGGAATGGTCGAAGCCAAGATCGACGAGGAAGGCGGCAAACCGCTCATCGTCGCCAGCATGTTTGGCAATACCACCACCTGTGTAAACGAAGCCAAAGCCATACTGGAAGAAGCTGGATACGAAGTGCTCGTCTTTCACGCTACCGGATCAGGAGGTCAAGCCATGGAAAGCTTAATTGAGAGCGGCATGGTGTCGGGCGTGCTCGATGTCACCACAACGGAGTGGGCAGATGAAGTGCTCGGGGCAACCTTGTCCGCAGGGCCCACTCGCATGGATGCGATGACCAAGGCTAAAGTCCCGGCGGTGGTCGCCCCCGGCTGTGTCGACATGGCAAACTTCGGGTCCCGCGAAACCGTGCCACCTGAATTTGAGGGACGGAACTTTTATATTCACAATCCACAGGTTACCTTGATGCGCACCAATGCGAGGGAGTGTGCGGACATCGGAAAAGTCATTGCTATCAAAGCCAACGCAAATACTGCCCCCGTCGCTATCCTCAATCCACTTAAGGCAGTCAGCGAAATAAACGGTGAGGGCCAGGCCTTTTACGATCGGGAGGCGGACAGCGCTCTCTTCGAGGCCATTCGAACGAACGCGCAGGTTGAAGTCATCGACTTAGAAGAAACCATTAATAGTTTCGTTTTCGCCCGAGCATGCGCCGAAAAACTTCTGGAACTGATTCAACGGGGCAAACCTTGAGATACAGAGCACGCGAAGCCCATCAGCTCTAGGCCTAGGACTTCAGGGGCCAATATAGTATCCTAAGTCTCACTACATCTCTGACCCAAATCCAACTGCTCACGATACTGAGCCCTCAAATCGCGAGGAGAGACACCTTTTACTTCTTTGAATCGGCGATTAAAATTAGACAGGTTGTTGAATCCTGAACTGAAACAAACCTCCGAAATACTGGCATCCGTTTCGATAATTCTCCGACACGCCAATCCGATCCGTAATTCGTTTACATAAGAGATAAACGCTTTCCCCGTGTTCTTTTTGAAGAAGCGGGAAAACGATTTCGCACTCATCCGCACCTCTCTCGCCACATCGTCCAGCCGGATCGTAGACTCGAGATTTTTCAAGATCCAGCTCTTGATCTTATCAATTCTGTCGACGTTGATCGGATTCAATGAGGGGGAGTAGATCGGACTCACCAGAGGTACGCAGTCCGATTCAGGTGCTGAAGCCAGCACGTCTAATATAAAGATAAACTGCGCCAATCGCTGCGCACCGTTTTGGGCCACCATCTCACGCATTAAACCGTCGACCCGATCACGAGTTTTTCCAAAAAACTCATAAGACCTCCCCGTCGATTCGAGAAATGTTCGAATCCGGGACATTTCCAACTTGGACAAAAAGCTCTTCCCAAGCGAATCCTCCGAAAATTGAAGTACTAGCATCGCCGGCTTTTCAGGGTCACCTTCGTTTTGTTCATTGGGATGAAACGCATGAGGTACATTTGATCCGTTCAAAATAAGCGTGCCCGGGTTCAGCTCACCGATGTAGTCGCCAGTAATGTGGTACCCAGTGTTCTTAAGATTAAGCAACAGGTCGATTTCAGGATGATAGTGCCAAGCCGTCCATATATCGGTATCTACTTTAAAGGAGAGGAATTGTGAATCGCATGCCGTAATGATCTCACGCTGGGCATCCCAGTCACTGCTCTTGAACGCGGTCTTCATAACACTTAGCTTCTACCCCTATACTAATTGATTTAGAGCCGGTAAGGTGTCAATTTTTTCAATATTATGTGGAAATAGTATCATAAAAAGTCCAAAATCCAGTATACGGCAATCCGATTATTCGCTATACCTTGAAGTTAATCTACTAAGATTAAACTCAGCCCTTAGAATGCACCGAAAAACTCCCATCTACTTCATTATTTTTCCCCTTTTCGGTTTCTCCCTGACAACCAACGCAACAGAACTCAGTTCAGATGATGTTGAGTTTTTCGAATCGAACGTTCGCCCGCTTTTAGTCGACAATTGCTACAAATGTCACTCAGCCGATTCTGAGAGAATTCGAGGTGGATTTCTAATTGACTCAAAACCGGCAATATTGAGAGGGGGCGACAGCGGTCCTGCAATTGTCCCAGGAGACTCAGCGAACAGCCGTATCGTGCCTATGATTCAAAGGCATCCGGACTACGAAGCGATGCCCCCTAAATCAAAGTTGGAGCCCGACGAAATTGAAACCTTGATCGCCTGGATCGACCGAGGCGCCCCCGACCCTCGTACAGAAGAATCATCTCCAAAGTCCTCTCTATCCGATTTCAATCTGGACGAGAGGAAAAGCTGGTGGTCCCTTCAGCCGGTTAAAAAGCCAGCCGTCCCAAACGTTGCCAATGAGAACTGGCCCGAAAACGACTACGATCGTTTTGTCCTCTCTAAACTCGAAGAGGCAGATTTGGAACCGGCAGAACCTGCTGAACGCCATACCTTGCTACGTCGCATTAGCTTCGATCTGACGGGCCTGGCTCCCAAGGTAGACGAATTAGAAGCATTTCTCTCCGATGAGTCACCTAGCGCCTTTGCCAAGGCAGTCGACAGACTTCTCGATTCGCCTCACTTTGGAGAAAAATGGGCCCGACATTGGCTTGATCTCGTACGCTATGCCGAAACCAAGGCCTTCGAGCAGGACTATACCATGGCCTACGCGTATCGATATCGTGACTACCTCATTCGGGCATTCAATAATGACCTTCCCTACGACCAGTTTGTCAAGGAAGCGCTTGCTGGAGACCTCTTTCCCAAACCGCGGTTCTCGCCCGATGACGAAATCAACGAGTCGATTATGGGACCCGGTTTCTTGTACCTCACCGACGGACAGCATGGTCCTCCCGATCTCCACGAAGACGAAGCCCGTATCTTTAGCGGGATGATCGATGTCACCAGTAAGGCATTTCTCGGTTCTACGCTGAAATGCGCTCGCTGCCACGACCATAAATTTGACGCGATCACTACCGCTGACTACTATTCTTTTTATGGAATGCTCCGCAGTTCCCGTCTCAGCTACGCCAATACGAATGCTAAAAAACAGGAAACTAAACTCAAGTCCGATCAATCCAAAATCCTGCAAGCCAGGAGTCAGATCTCAAAAATTGTTTACAACAACTCCTTACAAGACATAGAGCTCATACCTGATTATCTTCAAGCGCAGCGAAGTCTTCTCGAGAACGACCTTCTCAAATCGATTTTCGAATCTGTTAGTTCCAAGAAACCGAAAGACAAAAAAAACAAGGGTCTCAATTTAGGCACTCTCAAAAATCGACTTTCAGGCATTTACAAATTAGAGGCAGAGCAAGGCGGACTAGATGACGAGGTTCTATGGAGCTGGCTTTCTCTCGCCCTTTCAGCCGACCAGCTGAAAAAATGGCCCGAGCTCGAGCCCCTATTTAGCCAATCAGAGGAACGAACCACCGACTCGGGCAACAATAAAACGAGTGTCGAACTGAGCCAGTCATTTACTCAAGTGGCACGCTCCCTAGAAAATTGGATAACTCAGGAATCCGCTTTTGAATCACGACCTAAATCGCCGGGAGAGATGATCTTCAACCACTCAGGGACCCAAGTGGTTAGAGGCCTCGTTGGCGAATATCCCGTTGCGGGTGTCCTGGCTCCTCGAATCAGCGGTGCAATTCGCTCGCCCGATTTTATAATAGATGGCAAGCCCATCGAACTCCAAGCAAAAGGCTACTCGGGTACGGTCCGGCTCGTGATTCGCAACTACGAGCTCACTGGCCGAGGTCCCACAACGGCCAAACTCTACTATGCCGTCGATGGTGATCATTGGCAGGATATCCGTTTCGAGACCTACCTGTGGGAAGGGGAAACAGCCTACCTTGAAGTGATGCAGAATGGGAAGTCCACCAACGCAATTCATCCGACGAGGGACACGCTCACCCCACCCGACGACAATGCTTACATTGCCATACGCTTTCACAAGGGTATCGGCTGGGGCAAATACTGGGAGACTGAAACTTCGGAAGAAAATCGATTGAAACGAGATCAGGCGATAGCGAAGAAAATTAGAGCCGTTTGGCAAAGTGCCAGTCGGTCAAGTTTGGATAGTGCCGAAGTCGAATTACTCAGCGCATTGTTCGCAACTGGTATTCTTAGTTCCGATACAAACCGCGCTCCCAAGCTAGCTAAAGCGATGTCCAAATACCAAGCATTGGTTTCGTCGATCCCACAGCCCTTGTTCGCACGAAGCCTTACTGATGGAAGCTCCCACCAGGAACCGGTTTACATTCGAGGTAACCACAAAAATCTGAGCACGGAATTCAATCCACGACGGTTTTTGGATGGACTCGGCGGCACTCCCATAACGAGCGAGGGAAGCGGGCGACTTGAATGGGCTGAGCATGTGGCTAGCAAGGACAATCCCCTCACCGCACGGGTAGTCGTTAACCGCCTCTGGAAGCAGATTTTCGGAAACGGGATTGTCGAAACGACAAATGACTTTGGGCAAATGGGGGGGCTGCCGAGCCATCCCAAACTACTCGACTATCTTGCTAGTGACTTGATGGAAAATGGCTGGTCGCTCAAACATGTGATTCGGAAAATCGTTCTCTCTCAGGCTTACCAGATGTCATCCGTTCCGGGCCTCAAAGCATCTAACTTAGATCCTAATAACCGATTGCTTCAGCACATGCCCATTCGTAGACTTGAGGCGGAGGCGATCCGCGATCATATTCTTGCTTGTAGCGATCGACTCGATACGACCCTTTTCGGCCCCAGCGTCCCAGCCTATGTGAAAGACCATCCCGACAGCCGCGCAAAGCCAAAAACTGGGCCAATCGATGGTAACGGACGGCGCTCTATCTACCTAGAGATGAGACGCAATTTTCTGCCTTCTTTTCTAAGAGCTTTCGACATGCCCAACGCGACGGAGGCAATCGGCAAGCGACTCGTCACGAATGTTCCAGCCCAATCACTGGCATTGATGAACGATCCCTTCGTCCATAGTCAGGCTAAACTATGGGCTGAAAATTTGGTGGAATCTGATCTTCCTATCTACGCCCGAATCGACCACATACATTTGACCGCATTCAGTCGAACGGCACACGATTCTGAGCGCGATTGGGCCAAAAGAGTGATAACCGAGCTCGCAGCAGAACACGGATGTTCAGAAGAGGATCCTCAAGTCTGGACAGATCTCTGCCACCTTATCTACAACCGTAAGGAGTTTATTTATGTATTCTAAAGAATCGAAATTCATGGGAGCGCCTCTACCCCGTGATAAGAACCCACCTCAATCGCAGCACAAAGACGCTTCTATCGGGATTATGTTGTTACCATGATTACTCGGCGGGAATTTCTCCAGAAAAGCGCTATGGGATTTGGCACACTCGCCCTGTCCGGCACGCTGCAGCAGGATCTCTTAGGCTCATCAATGCCTTTGTATCCGAAAACTCCTAACTTTGTACCTAAGGCGCGTAGCGTTATTTTCCTTTACATGGACGGTGGCGTCTCCCAAGTCGACAGTTTCGACCCTAAGCCCCAATTGGCCAAGGAAAATGGCGATAAGCCAAAATTCAAAGTAGACCCAACCGTATTTAACAACAACGGCAACATTCTGAAAAGCCCCTGGGAGTTTAAGCAATACGGAGAGAGTGGTATACCCATTAGCGATCTTTTTCCCCATATTGCGTCCTGTACAGATGATCTTTGTATCATTCGTTCCATGACGGCATTCTCGCCTAACCATCCCAACGCCAACTACGCTCTGCACAGCGGGCACATTTTGTCTGGACGTCCCAGTATGGGAGCATGGGCCTCCTATGGCCTCGGTACTTTGAGCCAAAACCTTCCCAGCTATGTTGTCATTCACGGGGGGCAAGTCCCTTCCGGAGGCATGCAGTGCTTTGGCAGCGGTTTTCTACCGGCCAATCACCAAGGCTCGATATTCCTATCCCAGCATCCCGTCCTGAACAACACTTCCTTCCAGGAATCTAGTGCGAATCTACAGAGGAAGAAACTAGAGTATCTCGGCGAGATGGACGGTGCACTTGAAGCAAGGCTTTCGCATTCCGAGGCAATCGAATCAGCGATTCAGAATTACGAGCTTGCCTACCGGATGCAAATGGAGGTCCCAGACGTTACCAATATTTCCAACGAAAGCGAGGTGACTAAAAAACTCTACGGAATTGATGCTCCCTACGAAAACACCCGCTCTTACGCCGCCCAATGCCTCATGGCGCGAAGGCTCGTTGAGCGAGGCGTTCGCTTTGTGGAGTTGACTATCAATCCCGGGAACGGGGATCGCTGGGACCAGCATAGTAGGCTCGTCGATGGCCATCAAAAAAATGCGATGGCCGTTGATCAGCCAATTGCGGCGCTCATCAAAGACCTCAAGTCACGTGGCCTTCTCGATAGTACGCTGCTCGTATTCAGTGGTGAATTTGGCCGGACGCCTTTTGCTCAAGGCACCAATGGCCGCGACCACAATCCACAAGGATTTAGCATGTGGATGGCCGGCGGCGGAATAAAGGGGGGTACGATTTATGGAGCTACCGATGAGTACGGCTACCGCGTGGTGGAGAATAAACTAACGGTGCACGACATGCATGCAAATATGCTCCATTTGCTCGGAATCGACCACACTCGCCTGACCTATCGCTTTAGCGGACGCGATATCCGTTTGACTGATGTCCATGGCGAGATCATTCCCGAGATTCTAGCCTAGTTTCACCCTATGAACATGAAATCTATTTTCATACTCACACTTTACCTCAGCTTCTCCTTCACACTGTCTGCCCAAACAACTTTCGATTACGATACTGATATCGCTCCCGTTCTTGAGAAATACTGCGTTAAGTGCCACGGCCCAGAAAAGCAGAAGAGCGGGTATCGCTTAGACTCTTACGAAGCGCTGATGACTCCAGGCGACAGTGAGGAAGTCGCCATAGATGCGGGCTTCCCAATGACGAGTCCATTGATCGAATACCTCCTCCTTCCTCCAGAGGATGAATACGCCATGCCGCCGGAGGGTGAGGACGCTCCCAGTGGAGACGAAATTCTAACCATCGCTCGCTGGATACACGGGGGAGCCAAAAGCAAGTCGGTAGGCCAAAGAAAGCTATCGCTCGAAAAACTCCTAGGTGAGATTGCCTTTCCCGCCGTCGAACGGCTCCGAACCAAAGGCGCCGTCATCGACAAGCTAGCAGAAAACTCATCCAACCTTGTAGTAGATCTGCAAAGACTTGCTCCCAAAATTGACGCTTCTGCCATTGAGGACCTGAAAAGCGTGGGCCCTTATGTACATGAATTCAGAGCTGCGTTGCTTCCTAGTTCTACCAAGGTTTCTGAGTGGATTGGAACCTTTGAGAATGCCACTCGGCTTGATCTAAGCCATGGCAAATTTGGAGATGAAATTGTCGCCTCCCTAAACCGACTTGGTGGAATCAAGTATCTGAATCTATTTGGGACGCAACTTACGGATTCGGGACTCAAAGATCTGCAAGTGCCGAAAGGCGGTCAGTTATTCTTGGGCAATACGAAAGTGGGAAACGCCGCCTTGGTGAAGGCACGGGCTGACAAGCCAAACGTAACGATCTACGGAAATCCAGACGTCAACCAGACTCTGGGCATTACTGAAAAGGCTTGGGGCAACTCCAGCACGTTCAATCCCGTTCCCGAAGTTGCCCCCGGACGTCAAGTAAGTGATAACGGTATTCGCCATTCGTTTCTTGTATGTGGAAAGCTAACCGCAATCTTCAATGAGGAAAGCGAAGTGGTGTGGCTCGGGCCGAGCGGTTCTCGCGATGGTATGGTATTGGAAAACGGGAATGTCCTCCTTTCGGTTAAAAACGAGGCTAGAGAATTCGAGAAGGGTGGTCACAAAGTGGTCTGGTCCTATAAGCTAGATCCCCGTAACAAAGAATTGGGTACGGCCAATCGCCTCCCTTCTGGAAACACGCTCGTCATTGAGCGTGGAGAACTTCCAAGGCTTCTAGAAATTGACCCACAAGGGAAAATCGTCGTTGAAGTTCCCCTGCAACCTGAAACGGACAATGGTCATATGCAAACTCGCATGGCGCGAAGGCTTCCCAATGGAAACTATCTCGTCCCTCATCTCCTCGCTTTCAAGGTAAAGGAATATACTCCCTCGGGTAGAATTGTGAGTACGATCAAAACCGACCTCCCAGAACTGGGTGGGAGAGATACCAAAAACTGGCCTTTCACCGCGATTCGACTTCCAAATGGGAACACGCTCGTCAATTTGACCCATGGCGACCAATCCGTCGAGTTCGCGCCCGACGGTTCGGTGGCCTGGGTTTGCAACAACGACGACGCCGGTGGGCGCTTTGCGGATCCTTGCGGCGGACAAAGACTCCCCAACGGAGATACCGTAATTGGCAGCTACGGCCAGAAAGATCCAGAGAAAGTTAAAATCTTCGAGGTAAACGAAAAGAAGGAAGTCGTGTGGGAATTTTTCCACCCAGACGCCAAAGCCCACCAAGTTCACATTCTCACGACGAATGGGAAGCCCGTATCCCCTATCTATCGCTAGGAGCGTATCTAAAAATTCGTACGCGTAAGGCCAGAGCACAATGGCACAATTCTAATCAAGGGATGTCTGAGATCGCCCGCTACCTGATTCAGAACTACGGCAACGGCACGGAAAATATCACCGTAAAGACAAACTCGGAGCCTAGAGAAAACAGGATTGAGAGCTGGGCAACGGGCAGCAACTTCTGTTTGTTCCATTCTGCAAGATTAATTCCAATAAGGAAAATCGCGGGAATCGTCGCATACACATAGGAGACGCCCAATTGTAGGCAGATAATATAGGTGAGCAGTATTGCGACTATAAGGATCGCCAACTTACTACCCCCATAATCTGTATCTGAAATTTTGATGTGATTGCGTCCATACTTCAGAAAGACCAAAGCGGCTAAGCAAAGCACAATTCCAATGATCCACGCCGGGAAGTCAGGCAATCCCGATGGAGGGCTAACCGCAAATCGCTTGAGCGACTCTTTTTTAACCCGTAAGTACCGATCTAATTCTTCCCCAAACCGATAGTCAGGGGTAATGGAAAGCTTCTTAAGCTCGGCTACCACAGTCGGATCCTGTCTGGCCGCATCAAGTATTTCCCGCAGTTTGTCGACGGCGGCCTGCGGCGTTCCTTTAGGAGCGAACCAATAGTACGAGTTGCCATTGTCGATCGCGAAACCTTGCTCCGTTGCGGTCGGAACTTCGGGGACTCCTAGATTTCTTTCGGCGGTGAGAATCGTAATCGCCTTAATGTTCTGGTCCTTAGGCGTTCCTTCGGGCGAACGGTAGCCCACAAACTCTCCCACCGAAAAGATCCCCACGTCCAAATGTCCGCCCAAGATGTGGGAGTAGCGCTTTTGTCCTCCCCCCGTGGAAATATAGTTGAACCGGCTACCGGGACTAGTCTCTTCGAGTTCTTTCGCATAGAAGTAAGCAGGTGAACCGATGTCCGCTCCGAAACGGACGCTATTCGGATTCTCCTTGGCCGCTTCGAGAAGGGAGCGGAGCCCTTGGTAGGGAGAATCTTCGCGAACAATCAGAACCAGGGACATCGTACCCAACTGGGCAACCGGAGTCAGCTCTTCGTATCCAAAATTAGCGATACCCGCGAGCTGCGCCGCAATAAGCGCGTCGTTGTTGCACAAAAGTCGGTAGCCATCGGGTCGGGAACCCAAAACATATCTTCCTCCAATCGTAGATCCGCCCCCAGGCTGGTTTAGGATGACAAACGGCTGAGTGAACTTCTCGTTGGCGGCGATCGACTTTTCAATAATCCGAACAAACGTATCAGTACCGCCTCCCGCGCTGTAGGGCACCACAACCTGAATTGGCTGGTTAGGGAATTGCAATGAACCGCTACCGCTTCTCCAATTCAAGACCTTCCACCCAAGGAGCCCGCAGATGAGAACCGAGCTTACGATCGAAAAAAGTATTCTACTGGAGCTCATTCGGAGACGAGGGGTTCGTTGTTGGAGCCAGGGCCCTTTTTCTTGAGCATGGGAAGGATGAGCATCGCCAATGAGACGGCTAGAAAGGCAATCGAAATGGGGCGCGTCACAATCGGGAACCAGGAGCCGTTCGTCGCA
>Ga0213862_10000124_pt1 | contig 31517 bp, 38 predicted proteins | sample PICome_7_FD_160092 | JGI IMG/M metagenome (GOLD analysis project Ga0213862, IMG submission 160092) | Coastal seawater microbial communities near Pivers Island, North Carolina, United States - PICO266 | ecosystem: Environmental > Aquatic > Marine > Coastal | place: USA: North Carolina... | reverse complement strand
TACAAACAAAGAAAATGGATTTAGTACAAATGGGAGATATACTAGCAATCTTGGTTTTCGAAAGATCCAAAACTGGTGACATTGTTCAAGGTCTTCCTAGAATTGAAGAAATACTTGAAGCAAGAAGGCCCAAGGAAGCTTGTAAACTAGCACAACGACCTGGAAAAATTAAAGTTTGGTATGATTCAGAAGAAAATTCTCATGTTGAAATATTAGAGAAAGAAGGTATTAATAGTGAGTACATGATTAATAATGGACAAAAAGTTATAGTTTCGAATGGAGAAAATATACTTTTAGCTGAACCTATAACCGATGGTGCTCCCAATCCTCACGAAATATTAAGTTTATATTTCAACTTCTATACAAATGTACTGGGAATCTATGAGTCCGCAAAACTAAGTTTGCAAAAAGTACAGACATACTTAGTTAATGAGGTGCAAAATGTTTACCAATCACAAAACGTTGAAATTTCAGATAAACACGTTGAAGTAATAGTCAGACAAATGACTTCTAAGGTAAAGGTTGAAGACGGGGGAGATACTACTCTCTTACCAGGAGAATTGGTAGAACTACAACAAATTGAAAACATAAATGAAGCAATGTTACTGACAAAAGGACTACCAGCAACTTACTCACCGATATTACTAGGAATTACTAAGTCTTCTTTAAACACAGATAGCTTCATATCAGCTGCAAGTTTCCAAGAAACTACTAGAGTTCTGACAGAAGCAGCCATAGAAGGAAAAGCTGATTGGCTGAGAGGATTAAAAGAAAATGTCATCATAGGTAGGTTAATTCCTGCTGGTACTGGCTTTAATTCATACACAGAAATATCCAAGATTAGCAGAAATGAAAGAAAGAACTCAGATGGATACTATTTTGAAAATAGCAAACAAGATAATCAGATTGTGAAATTCATGATTGATGAAAACAATGATTACTTGCAGGATGATATCAAAATTCAATGATAAATTACTCGGCAGATAGTGATCACAAAAGGACCGTTTACAAGAAAACTTTAAGTGTAAAAATATCAAGATTATCAAAAGCCCCGTTAACTTTAGGAAAAAAATAAGTTTTTCTTTTTTTTCAATTGAGATCTGACAATAGCAGAAAATAAGATTAGTATTCTTGAAATAAGAAATATCATTTTACTAAGTTAATAACTTTGCTAAGATGTCAAATGATTGAAGAAACACTCTATTAAGAAAAATAAAATTTTAAAGATTATCTATATTCCAATTAATATTCAATTTTAGAAAAAAAATAAAAAATTATGGCTGTTGTTACATTAGCTGAATTATTAGAAGCAGGAGTCCACTTTGGACATCAATCAAGAAGATGGAATCCAAAAATGTTCCCTTACATTTACGCAGAACGCAATGGTATACACATTATAGATTTAGTACAAACAGCAGAGCTTTTAACAGAAGCATGCAATTTTGTTCGTAAAGCTTCTGAAGAAGGAAAAAAATTCTTATTTGTAGGAACAAAGAGACAAGCAGCAGGTGTAATAGCTCAAGAAGCAGAAAGATGTGGAGCACACTATATTAACCAAAGATGGTTAGGAGGTATTCTTACAAACTGGTTCACTATAAGAACTAGAGTTGAAAGATTAAAAGATTTAGAAAGTAAGGAAGAAAGTGGTTATCTAGACCGATTACCAAAGAAAGAAACAGCTCTACTTAAGAGAGAACTTGATAAGCTTCGTAAGAATCTTAATGGTATTAAAGAAATGAACCGCTTACCAGATCTTGTGTTAATTGTTGACCAAAAAAGAGAAAGCACAGCGATTCAAGAATGTATGACACTAGGAATCCCAATTATTTCAATTCTTGATAGCAATTGTAACCCAGATGTTACAGATATTCCAATTCCAGGTAACGATGATGCTATCAGATCTATTAAATTAATAGTAGGTAAAATTGCTGATTCTATCTGTGAAGGTAGAAATGGGGTAATTCAGAGTGAAGGTCTAGAAGAAACTGCCAACGCTTAATATTTATTTAAGCATTGTTTTTTCCTGTCTATAAACACCTATCTTAAAATATATATCAAAGAAAAATATGGTTGCTGAAATTTCTGCAAAAATTGTAAAAGAGTTACGAGACAAAACATCTGCTGGAATGATGGATTGTAAAAAAGCCCTTCAAGAAGCAAATGGAGATTTTGAAAAAGCTGAAGAAGCTTTAAAGAAAAAAGGTTTGGCAATAGCTGACAAAAAGGCGTCGCGTATTGCAACTGAGGGCATTGTTGAAGCATATATTCACATGGGAGGTAAACTTGGAGTACTTGTGGAAGTGAACTGTGAAACAGATTTTGTAGCTAGAAGATCTGAATTCCAAGAATTGGCTAGAAACATTGCGATGCAGATAGCAGCTTGTCCTCAAGTTCAGTACATCAATGGAGCAGATATTCCTCCAGAGGTTGCAGAGAAAGAAAAGAAAACAGAAATGGCAAAAGATGATCTAGGAAATAAACCACAAGACATCAAAGAAAAAATTGTTGAGGGTAGAATTCAGAAAAAACTTAAAGAAATGGTACTAGTTGATCAACCATTTATTAAGGATTCTTCAATTACAATAGAAGAACTGGTAAAGCAAAATATCGCTGCTATAGGAGAAAATATACAAATTCGTAGATTTGAAAGATTTGTTCTAGGTGAAGGACTAGAAAAGAAGAATGAAGACTTCAGTGCTGAAGTCGAAAAAATGAAATCTAAGTAGTATACCTATTAAGCTCTTACTTTTATCTGCTTAGAATTTGGGAATGGTATAGGTAATGCATATTAGTTTAATCAAATACTGAAAATATTAATGTGCTCAAAAGTTATTAAACACCTGCAAAAAATATCTACTTAGTGCATAATATTCATAGTATTTCACTAATGAAATGAAAACTTTTTAGAGTTATTTATACATGCTTTTGAAAGGTATAATTTATCTATGTTAGTTAAGTTTATGCTTTTCCTAAAAATTAACATTTAAAAATTGCAAAAGAATTATACTCAGCTATGTATCAGAATAACCTTAGCGCTTTTAACTCTTTCTATTCACTTGCTGAAGTTGAGGTTGGAAAGCATCTTTATTGGGAAATTGCAGGTTTAAAACTGCACGGACAAGTATTCATTGTTTCATGGTTAGTGATGGCAGCTCTTATAACTTTCGCCATCGCTGGAACTAGAAACCTTAAACAAACTCCAGAAGGTCTGCAAAATTTCATGGAGTATGCTTATGAGTTCCTACAAGATATCGCCAAGAACCAAATTGGTGAAGAAGAGTACAGACCATGGGTTCCTTACGTTAGTACAGTTTTCCTATTCATTTTTGGAGCAAACTGGGCTGGAGCTCTTATTCCATGGAAGTTAATTTCACTTCCAGAAGGAGAATTAGCGGCACCTACAAACGATATTAACGTAACTGTAGCTCTGGCACTTCTTACTTCTTTCTCATACTTTTATGCAGGAATAAGTAAGAAAGGAATTGGATATTTTGCTCGATATGTGCAACCAACTCCTATTCTTCTTCCAATTAACATTCTTGAGGACTTTACAAAGCCTCTTTCATTAAGTTTCCGTCTTTTCGGTAACGTACTTGCTGATGAGCTAGTAGTTTCTGTTTTCGCTTTACTAGTACCTATCCTGATTCCACTTCCAGTGATGATTCTTGGATTATTCGCTAGTTCAGTGCAAGCACTAATCTTCTCAACTCTTTCAGCTGCATACATCGGTGAAGCGTTAGAAGACCACCACTAACTTGAGATCAAAAGATCAGTCTCTGAAATAATTTAATTTCTATAAATATGATAACTATCACAATAATCTTATGAATCCTATCGTATCTGCTGCTTCAGTTGTTGCTTCTGGTCTATCTGTTGGTTTAGCTGCAATCGGTCCTGGTATTGGACAAGGTACAGCTGCTGCACAAGCTGTTGAAGGTATTGCTCGTCAACCTGAAGCTGAAGGTAGAATCCGTGGTACACTACTACTGAGTTTAGCATTCATGGAGTCACTTACTATTTATGGTCTAGTGGTATCTCTAGCGTTACTTTTCGCTAATCCTTTTACAAGCTAAATATTTTTTAGTCCCCCTAGTCATTTTCAATGACTAGGGGATTGAAGTGGTAACATTTTTTTAAGGACCCATTATAAAAAATAAATAATAATGACAAATCTGATATTTTTGTTAGCACAAGAGGCTGCTACTGAGTCGGAAGGCGGCTTATTCGATTTCAATGCTACACTACCTCTAGCAGCATTGCAAATTGTATTACTAATGGTAGTGTTAAATCTTGTGTTCTATACTCCGATAGCTAAAGTGCTAGACGAACGAGATGAATATATTCGTAAAAATTTAACTGAAGCTTCTGAGACGCTAGCGAAAGCTGAAGCGATAACAAAGCAATATGAGCAGGATTTATCGCAAGAAAGACGTGAATCACAACTGATCATAGCTTCAGCTCAAAAAGAGGCTCAAGAAATAGTTGCAATGGAAATCAAGCAAGCACAAAAAGACACTGAAGCATTAGTTAATGAGGCCACTCAGCAATTAAATACTCAAAAAGATAAAGCTTTACTGGCTCTTGAAGAGCAGGTAACTACTCTTAGTGAGCAAATTAAGAATAAGCTGTTAAGTGGTAAACTAACTGCCTAAAGTCTCAGAATCTATTGATGAAAATTCATAATCATCATGAATTATTAAGTTGTTTGTAAAGTATATATAATATGAGTGATTTTTTATTGATTAGCTCCCTTGCAGAATTATCTTCTGGAAAGGGTTTTGGATTTAATTCAAATTTCCTAGAAGCCAATGTATTAAACATTGCACTATTACTTAGTGGTGTTGTTTACCTAGGTCGCGACTTTTTAACTTCTGCTTTAGAACTTAGACAACAAAAAGTTACTGAAGCTATTCAAGAAGCTGAAGAGCGATTACAACAGGCTAACGCAAGGCTCTTAGACTCAGAGAAACAACTGACAGAAGCTCAGAGTGTTATTGAGAAGATAAAAAAAGAGGCCGAAACTACTGCTCGTACAGTAAAAGAGACTATACTTGCTCAAGGTAAAGTAGACATCGAAAGACTTACGAACAATGGTAAAAACAGCATCGAGCAAGCTGAAATGCAAATCAAAAAGCAGATTCAGCAAAGGATAACAAATCTTGCTTTAGAGAGAGTTTCTGCTCAATTACAAGATTACATGACTCCTAGTCTTCAATCTAAAGTTGTTGATAACAATATTGCTCAGTTAGGAGGACAGTTATAATGGCAAAAAATATAAAAGTAGCTCAACCGTATGCTAATGCTTTTATACAAATGGCATCTGGTAAAGGGTCATTAGATAAAGTTATATCTGATCTAACAAATATAGAAGCAGCTTTAGAATCTAAAGATTTAGTGCAAGCACTTAGTAATCCGTTACTATCTGTTGAAGCTAAAAAAGAGATTATAAAGTCAGTTTTCCAAGGAAAAATTGATGGCAAAAGTGTTAACTTCTTGCTTGTACTTTGTGATAGAGGAAGAATTGATTGCCTTGCATCAATTGCCTCTTTAGCATTACAAATGGCATACAAAGAAGCTTCTGTTGAAGTTGCAACTGTTATATCTGCATCTGAAATGTCAGAAAGCCAACAAGAAGCATTAGTTACAAAGTTAAAGTCAATGGCCAATGTTAAAGAAGTAAAGCTTGACATCGCACTTGACGAATCTTTAATTGGTGGATTCACAGTTCAGATTGGTTCTAGAATCATTGACACTAGCATACAAGGACAACTAAGAAAGCTAGCTTCACATTTAGGAGCATCTTCTCCTCAATAGTTAACAAGTCCTTTTAGTAAAAAAACATAATTTATCAAAGTAGACAAATATTGATATGGTAAACATTAGACCTGATGAAATCAGCAGCATTATTCGTGAGCAAATTGACAAGTACGATCAAGGTGTTCAAGTAGCTAATGTAGGTACTGTTCTTCAAGTAGGAGATGGTATTGCTCGTGTTTATGGACTTGACCAAGTAATGGCTGGAGAATTACTTGAATTCGAAGACAAGACTGTAGGTATCGCACTAAACCTTGAGAGCGACAACGTAGGTGTGGTACTAATGGGTCTAGGTAGATCTATTCTAGAAGGTAGTTCTGTAAAAGCTACTGGAAAGATTGCTCAAATCATGGTTGGTGAAGACTACCTAGGAAGAGTAGTAGATGGTCTAGGACAAGCTATCGATGGTAAGGGTGATATTAAGGGATCTGAGTCAAGACTTATTGAATCAATGGCTCCTGGTATTATTTCACGTAAGTCAGTTTGTGAGCCAATCCAGACTGGTATTACAGCTATCGACTCAATGATCCCTATTGGTAGAGGACAACGTGAGCTAATCATTGGTGACAGACAAACTGGTAAGAGTTCAGTAGCTCTTGACACAATCATTAACCAAAAGGGTGATGATGTTGTTTGTGTTTATGTAGCTGTAGGTCAAAAAGCATCTACTGTAGCTTCAATTGTAACAACTCTACAAGACAAAGGTGCATTAGATTACACTGTTATTGTTTCGGCAAGTGCTGATGATCCAGCAACACTACAGTACATCGCACCTTACACAGGAGCTGCAATTGCTGAGTACTTCATGTACAAAGGAAAAGCTACACTTGTTGTTTACGATGACTTAACTAAGCAAGCTAACGCTTACAGAGAAATGTCACTTCTACTAAGAAGACCACCAGGAAGAGAAGCTTTCCCTGGTGACGTATTCTACCTTCACTCTAGACTACTTGAAAGAGCAGCTAAGCTAAGTGATGCATTAGGTGGAGGAAGTATGACTGCACTTCCTGTGATTGAAACACAAGCTGGTGACGTTTCTGCGTACATCCCTACAAACGTAATTTCAATTACAGACGGACAAATCTTCTTATCTGGTGACCTATTTAACTCTGGTATCAGACCAGCTATTAACGTAGGTATCTCTGTGTCACGTGTAGGTTCTGCTGCACAAATCAAGGCGATGAAGCAAGTTGCTGGTAAACTGAAGCTAGAATTAGCACAATTTGCTGAGCTAGAAGCTTTCTCTCAATTCGCATCTGACCTAGATCAAGCAACTAGAAACCAACTAGCGAGAGGACAAAGATTAAGAGAAATCTTAAAGCAAGCTGCAAGTAACCCAATTCCAGTAGAAGAGCAAGTAGCTATCATCTACACAGGAATTAACGGTTACCTAGATGATATTCCAGTTGATAAGGTTATCGATTTCGTTGGTACTTTAAGAAGTAACCTAAGAACATCTAAGCCTAAGTACGCAGAAATCATTAAGGATACTAAGGCTTTCAGTTCAGAAGCTGAAGAATTACTAAAAGAAGTAATATCTAGTACTAAGCAAAGTTTTGCTTAATTCATAATTGATAAGAAAATAAATCCCTCTTCAAAGTTATTAATAACTTTGAAGGGGGATTTATTTCAACCAATCATATCCCTTTGTTTCTAACTCTTTGGCCAAGGATTTATCTCCTGTTTTAATTATCTTTCCATCTTGCATAACATGAATAAAAGTTGGTTCAATATAGTCCAATAACCTTTGGTAGTGAGTAATTAGTACAATTGCATTAGATTCATTAGCAAGAGTATTAATTCCGTTAGCTACAGTTTTTAAGGCATCTATATCTAATCCAGAATCGGTTTCATCTAATATTGATAATTTTGTATCAAGAACAGCCATTTGCAGTATTTCATTTCGTTTTTTTTCACCACCAGAAAAACCTTCATTCACGCTTCTGTTTAGAAAAGCCGGATCCATATTAATTACATCAAGTTTTTGTGTAATAAATTCAAAAAACTCAAGTGGATCTAGTTCATCTAGCCCCTGGTATTTTCTTCTTGCATTACAAGAAAGACGCAAGAAATCTGCATTACTTACTCCTGGAATCTCTATTGGGTATTGGAATCCTAGAAAAATTCCCTGTTGAGCTCTTTCTTCTGGTTCAGTTTCAAGAATAGATTTACCATTAAAGAGTATGTCACCTGATGTTACTCTGTAAGCAGAATGTCCTGCCACAATTTTTGCAAATGTACTCTTTCCAGAACCATTTTTTCCCATGATTGCATGTATCTCACCTGCTTTTACCTTAAGATTCAGGTCTTTGATAACTTGAGTATCATTAATTGATGCTTTTAAGCCTTGGATTTCAAGGATAGGAGTATTATTAGCCATACTTTATTTAGGTGAAGGTAGTATTGTTATATTTTTTACATCCCAATCAAAATTATAGAAAGAATTTTTTAATTTCTAAAAATTAAGGTTTAAGATAGTCCAACGAAAAAAGAATAGTCATAAGACTAGTCAAATATGCCCAAAATAAAAACATTAAGGATATATACTTAAGTTTCAAAAGACAGCAAAATAAAGCTTTTAATCAGATATAAATTATCCAACGGTACCTTCTAATTTTAAACTTAAGAGACGATCTGCCTCAAGTGCAAATTCCATAGGTAACTCATTAAATACATCTTTACAGAAACCACTTATTAGAAGACTGATAGCAGATTCCATATCAATACCACGCTGTAAGAAGTAAAACAGTTGTTCTTCTTCTATCTTAGAAGTTGAAGCTTCATGCTCAACAGTGCTTGTAGGATTATTGACTTGTATATAAGGGAATGTGTTAGCCTGTGCTTTATCTCCAACTAACATTGAATCACACTGAGAATAATTCACGCTATTATGAGCTTTTGGACCAATCTTGACTTGTCCTCTGTATGTATTTTTGGAGTTACCAGAAGATATTCCTTTTGATACAATTCTACTTCTTGTATTAGCACCAACATGAATCATTTTTGTACCAGTATCAGCTTGTTGATAATTATTAGTTAAAGCAACTGAATAGAATTCACCAATTGAATTGTTACCAGCCAGGATACAACTAGGATATTTCCAAGTTATTGAAGATCCTGTTTCGACTTGTGTCCAAGAAATCTTAGAATTTTGTCCAGCACATAAGCCACGTTTAGTTACAAAATTATATATACCGCCTACGCCATTACTGTCACCGGCATACCAGTTTTGTACAGTAGAATACTTGATCTCAGCATTTTCCAGAGCAACTAATTCAACAATAGCAGCATGTAGTTGATTAGTATCAAATTGTGGTGCTGTACAACCTTCCAAATAACTAACCTTACTATGAACATCAGCGATAATCAAAGTCCTCTCAAACTGACCAGATTCTTGATTATTGATTCTAAAATATGTAGATAATTCTAGGGGACAAGTCACATTCGGTGGAATGTAACAAAATGAACCTTCACTAAAAACAGCAGAATTAAGAGCTGCAAAATAATTATCTCCAATAGGGACAACAGTACCCAAATACTTTTCTACAAGAGCTGGATGCGACTTCAATGCCTCTGATATAGGACAAAAAATTACTCCTACTTTAGATAACTCCTCTTTGAAAGTAGTACCGACTGATACGCTATCAAATATAGCATCTACCGCTACGTTTGCTAGTTTTTTTTGCTCTGTCAAAGGAATACCTAATTTCTCAAAAGTTGATAATATATCTTCATCAACTTCGTCTAAGCTAGATAAACTCTCTTTTTTCTTCGGTGCAGAATAGTAAAGAATATCCTGATAATTAATATCGGTATAGTGGAGAGAAGCCCAATTTGGAGCAACCATTTTCTGCCAATAGGCGTACGCCCTCAATCTAAAATCTAACATAAACTGAGGTTCCCCTTTTTTGAGAGAGATTAGTTTAATGACATCTTCATTAATACCTTTTGGAAATTCTTCTACTTCAACATCTGTTGTAAAGCCATATTTATAAGGTTGGGACAGCAGTTTTTTTACATCTGATCCGCTTTGCTCTTTTTCATTAATTGCTTCTGAAGCACTATCTATATTGACCATACTTTGCAAATTGATAAAATAGTTTAATAATATCTTAACATTTGTCGTAAAGACAAAGTCAATTTACGAAATACATAAAATCTTAGAAATCGATTTGTATTCTATATGCTGGTAGAATTATCTTTATAACAATAAAGTATCAGGGCAGATGGCGGAATGGTAGACGCAGCACACTCAAAATGTGCCGATTGTAAATCGTGAGGGTTCAAGTCCCTTTCTGCTCATATGGGAAATCAAATTAACTAAGGAAGAGAAACAATTTTTCAATATGAAATATCTGATAAACTTTTTATGAAAAGAAGTAAAAAAAATAATCATATGAGCTTGTTGATAGTAGGTGCTACAGGTACCTTAGGCAGACAAATAGTTAGAAGAGCTATTGATGAAGGATATCAAGTAAAGTGTCTTGTTAGAAACTTAAGAAAAGCTTACTTTCTTAGAGAATGGGGAGCAGAGTTAGTATATGGTGATCTAAGTATGCCAGAAACACTTCCTTTAACACTGAAGGATGTGACAGCTATAATTGATGCATCAACAGCTAGACCGTCAGATCCATACAATGCAGAAACGATTGACTTGAAAGGAAAGCTAGCTCTTATAGAGGCTGCTAAAGTAGCTAATATTGAAAGGTTTATATTCTTCTCCGTTATCAATGGTGAGAAATACTCAGATGTACCTCTAGTGAAATTGAAATTAGATATAGAATTCTATCTAGAGAAGTCAGGAATAAACTATACAATATTCTATCTAGGTGGATTTTTCCAAGGGCTTATAAGTCAGTATGCTATTCCAATATTAGAAAAACAATCAATATGGGTAACAGGTGAAGAGACTTCAATTGGTTATATAGACACATCTGATATAGCAAAATTTGCACTTAGAAGTTTAGCTCTTAAAGAAGCAGAATGCCAAAAGTTTCCACTGGTAGGAAGAAAAAATTGGAATTCACAAGAAATTATCAAACTTTGTGAAAGACTTTCTGGACAGACTGCAAGAATAACAAAAATACCTATTAGTGCATTAATAATTTTTAGACAACTAATGGGATTCTTTGAATGGGGAACTAATATTGCAGAAAGATTAGCTTTTGCTGAGTTATTAGCTACGGGAGAAGATTTTACCGGAAATATGGAAACCACATATAAACTTTTCGGTTTTGAAGAAAATGACACTGCTACTCTTGAAAGTTACATGCAAGATTACTTTGGAAGAATCCTGAGAAAACTGAAAGAATTAAGTGACGAAAAAGAGAAATCATTATAAATAGTTTGGGAATTAAATTACAAAAGTTTCATTGTAATTAATTTTATTCAAGAACTAGTTATATAATAATAAGAGTACCAGTCTACTAGTGTAGATAGAAAAATATTTTCCGGAGATAGAGAATGTTCACATTAAAGATTGTTGTTTATACTACAGTGACTTTATTTGTATCTCTTTTTGCCTTTGGTTTCTTATCTAATGATGCATCAAGAAACCCAAACAGAAAAGACTTAGAGTAATACAAAAAAGCTACTAGTGTGCAAATTACTTAGAAATAGGGAAAATTTTCACACCATACTAAGCCAGATAACTGGGAGCATTGCAAAATGTTCCTAGTTATCTTTATCTTTGGTTAAAAGAAAACTAAATAGATTTAAGAGTTAAGTATCGTATAAATATTAGAGTTAATCTATAAAAAGTTAATCTATATGATTGTGAATATTAAGATAACAAATTAGAAGTACAGTTAAATAAGTACAATAAGATGTATTTGTTTTGAAAAGCCAAAACAGAGAAATGAATAAGATGTATAAAATTGAAATTTTTTATGTAAAAGAAATGAAAAGTTAAATTAAGATAAAGTAAACAAAAACAAAGTAAAAATGAAGAACTGGCGTTTAAATAACATCAATCAATCAGCTTTTGAGAAGACAGGTCCAGTACCTCGTTCTATCACAAAGACATTTGAAAAGTTTAAAAAAGAATTAGAACCAAACTCAGAATCTGAAATTATCGAAGAATTCAGAGTCTCAAGGTATCAAACAGCAGCATCAATAAGATACTTAGTCTTACTAATTGCAGTACCTTTTATAGTTAACCAAATATCAAGAAACTTTATATTTTCACCTTTCATTGATTATTTCTGGAATGATAATCAATCAGATATATTTTTAAATGCATCTCAAGAAGAAAGAGCTTTTAGTGAATTACAAAGGTTTGAAGAAAAGATACACTTTGAGATCCTAATAGGACAATCACCACCTTTATCACAAGAGTCTATCGATAGGGAAGTAAAAAATAAAGCAATGGAACTAGCACAATTTTATGTGCAAGAGAGTACTGATGCAATAAAAAATTTACTTTCTGATATATTATCTTTTATCAGTTTTGCATATTTAATTTTCACAGGTGGAAGACAAATAGCTGTTCTTAAATCATTTATAAACGAACTTATCTATGGACTAAGTGATACAGCAAAAGCTTTCCTTATCATCTTATTCACTGATATTTTTGTTGGTTTCCACTCAACTCATGGATGGGAAGTTGTATTAGAAAATGGTCTTAGACATTTTGGCTTACCTGAAAATCATGATCTTATATTTCTTTTCATCGCGACATTCCCAGTTGTTTTAGATACAGTTTTTAAGTACTGGATATTTAGATACCTAAATCAAGTATCTCCTTCAGCTGTAGCAACATATCATGAAATGAATGATTAATTCTATGGTCAGAATCAATAAAAAGATCTGACCTAGAATTTTTTTATGGATGTTTAGAACATTGGAACATTACTTAGCAGCATAAAGGCAAAGCCTGCTCCTCCTGTAGCACCTACTAACCAGCCAGATGTAAACTGCTTCCATCCCTTTGAACTTTGCAGTTGATCTGTGACTTCACTCTCTTCAAAAGATACAACTCCATAGATTGCAAGACAAGATGACATGATAATTATCAAGCCTAAAGAAGAAAAGAATCCTGAAAGTAGTGCAACATCTGAATTTCTTAAAGGACCAAGTTTATAGAAAGGACCAACTAAGAAATATCCATGTGTCATACCTATTTCTAAACCTCTAAAAAGAGGAGAAATACCTGGTCTGTAAGCTGGTAGATTACCTAATAAAGACTTAGTGAAGCTTGAAGTACTTACGGGTGTAGCTAAGTTACCTACGAAGGGATCATCATTATACGGTTTAACAAATTGTGACATATTACTTTTATAAGATTAATAGTAAGTTTATTTAGCCAATTAATTATAGTGTAGCAATATTAATTATATTTTGTAAAAAACTCTCTTAATAAAATATTAGATAAAAGAAAGTGATAGTAATGTATACTTGATATATTATCACTTTGTAAAGAATCTTACTATGAGTATATTATTAGGTTACATTATTCTTCTAGCATGCGCATTCGGCTTCGCTGCAGGTTTATACTTTGGTCTTTCATCGATCAGATTAATCTAAAGATCAATAGTGCTTTATTGGAACTAGTATCCAATAAGCACTCTTTTTAAAACAAAAAAATATTTAAAGATAAATTATGGATATACGCTACGACTTAATTCTAGGGTCTCGAAGAACTAGCAATTATTTGTGGACAATAATAACTTTTATAGGAGGCATCGGCTTTTTTCTAGCCGGATTATCTAGCTACTTAGGGGTTCAACTATTACCATTTGCTGATACTAAGGAAATCGTTTTTATTCCACAAGGCATAGTGATGACATTCTATGGAACAGTAGGACTGTTATTGAGTGCATTTCTTCTAGCGACAATATATTTAAATGTTGGTGGAGGATACAATCTATATGATAAAAAGAATAGAAGAATAGAAATATTCCGATTAGGGTTTCCTGGAAAGAAAAAAGAGTTATGCCTCTCATATTCTATGAAGGATATAAAAGCGGTAAAATTAAACATTTCAGAAGGAATAAACCCAAAAAGAGAAATATATTTGCAAACAAAAGATAAGAGAGAAGTTCCAATCACAAGAGTTGGTGAACCATTATTACTATCACAAATTGAAGAAGAAGCAGTAGATTTAGCAAATTTCTTAAATGTTCCACTAGAAGGTTTATAAAAACAATAGACATGATATTAATTTATGATATACTCTTAACAGAGTAGAAAGCGGGTATAGTTTAGTGGTAAAACCTTAGCCTTCCAAGCTAATGCTGAGGGTTCGATTCCCTCTACCCGCTATTTTAAATTTATTTTTTTATATAAAATTACTTATCAACGATTTTTTAGATCTAAGAACTAAGAATTAAATGCAATATATTAAAAGTCTTTTGTGTTCGACAGGATTATAAAGTTATATAACGTCATCTTAATACAGGAAATATTTCTAAAATATAGGTTGAATACTGTTTGTAATTCCAAAATTTCATGTAAATTTAATCTATAGTTGGTGAAAAATAAAATTCATTAATGCTCTAAAAAGCCTTCAAAATTGTATTTCATAGATAATTAAAATACTTAATTCTACAAGGAATGTGGATGAGATTTACAGTTAATGAATGATGTCTATTTCTTAACAAAGTACTCATTAATAAGCTAATAAATAGTTAGATATTTTTATCTATTTATGATGTTATCACACAATAATAAACGGTCTTCAGTATAATGGAAGTGTCGGGTAAAAAAAGCAATCTGCTTAACTAACGCTATCGCTATTAATTCAGTCTATGTAGATTTTTATCTATATGACCAATAGAACTAATAGTGTAATACAGTTCTTTATAAATTCCCTTTACTACTTTTCAGGAGGTAATAACTATGTCAGGAGGATCAACAGGAGAACGCCCCTTCTCTGATATAATTACTAGTATTCGCTACTGGATTATTCACAGCATCACTATTCCAGCTCTTTTCGTAGCAGGATGGCTTTTTGTTAGTACAGGACTTGCGTACGATATCTTTGGTACGCCTAGACCTAACGAATATTTCACACAAGAGCGCCAACAAGTGCCACTAGTTAATGATCGTTTTAGTGCTAAGCAAGAGCTAGAAGATTTAACAAAAGGTCTATAATAATCATAGGAGTATTTAATGAGTAAAATAAAGCAACCTATTTCGTACCCTATTTTCACTTTCAGATGGTTAGCTATCCATGGTATTGCTGTACCAACAGTTTTTTTCCTTGGAGCAATCACTTCTATGCAATTTATCCAAAGATAGGAGTTTAAAATGAGCGGTCCTAATCCTAATAAACAACCAGTTGAGTTAAATCGTACTTCCCTTTTCTGGGGATTACTTACAATTTTTGTACTTGCAGTATTATTCTCAAGTTATTTCTTTAACTAAAAAATAACATCATAATAACTTCTTAGTGCAAAAAATTAATTAGCCTAATAGGCTAATTAATTATATAAAATATCAGGTCAGGAGAAAAAAATCATATGGCTAGTACAGGTAGAATTCCTTTATGGCTTATCGCAACAATAGGTGGAACTGCTGCATTAACAGTTGTAGGACTGTTTATCTTCGGTTCTTACTCAGGTGTTGGATCATCTTTATAAGATCTAAAAGTGGCTCCATGCAAAGTTATGCATGGAGCCACTTTTAGGTTTTATGCAATTTCGTCTTGCTCTATGTACATAAAAGCAAAAGCCATAACGAAACCTGGGAATATAATACCAATAATTGGTACAAGAATAGAAGGCAGATAAGCAGCTGTCATAATTTTACAAACCTCCAAATAGAGAGAATATATTCAAAAAAGTTAGACTAGTTCTACTATATATTTAGCAGCACTATCTACTGTATTATAGCTGGCAAATAATGTAGTATGAAAATAAGTAATTATATTTTTTCTAGTCTTAAGGTATAAAGAGAAAAATATAAATTGAAAAAGTTAATACAGAAATAAGAAATAAACAGTGAAATGGATAATCCAAAAAGTTTGCAAGCCATGCAAAAATTTGCTGAAACGTACGCTCAAAGAACAAACACATTTTTTTGCTCGGATTTAAGTGTTACTTCAATCGTAATAGAAGGATTAGCTAGACATAAGGACGAATATGGCGCTCCTTTATGTCCTTGTCGACATTATGACGATAAAGCTACAGAAGTCTCAGTTGCATATTGGAATTGTCCTTGTGTTCCTATGAGAGAAAGAAAAGAATGTCACTGTATGCTTTTTCTTACACCTGATAATGAATTTTCTGGCAATTCTCAGGAGATAGAGTTGGATTACATTATTGATCAAATTCAGAAGTAAAAATTGTTGCAGACTACAAATACTTAAAATTTCTTAATACATGCAGTCTGCAACAATTTAAAGTCGATTTAGATTATAAATTACCACGTCTAAGGGCAATAAGAACAATAATAGCTGGTCCTGCTGTGATCACAAGGAAAAGAGCTCCAAGCTGTGCTATAGTTTGTAGATTAGGCATAATTAGATAACCTCATTTTTAATGAAATATTAAGTCTTTTACAACATGTAGGAAGACACTGATAACTATTATAATAGTTATAAAGTGTACCTTCTGATGCAATTATCTTCTATTGTTAATGATAATGGATTAATTCAACCGAAGAAATTAATTTTTCAAAAGATTTGAAGTTAAAACAAATGTTATTGAGTCGAAAACACTATTTCCGCCTGTTTCTAGATGGTTAGAACTAAATTGTAGTGTTTTATCCATTGAAGAACTCAGATATGAAATATTTATCACATGAAGATAACTTATAGAAGCGATCATTTATTATAGGAACGAAAAAGAAAATATTACTTGTCTTTATTAAAGAAATATGATATTCCTATTATAAGAATTTTAAAGGACTGCTAACTCAATGGTAGAGTACTCGGCTTTTAACCGATTTGTTCCGGGTTCGAATCCCGGGCAGTCCATAGAAAACACTGCTCTCTCTTATCAGACTCTGAAGATAAATGCAATAGACAATGATCTTACAATAGACATTTGATAAAAGTAAACAACAATAGCAAGTAAAGCAACTCAGTGATTTAGAGTAAAAAAAATATCAATCCAACTTATACCCCCAGGGGAATTCGAATCCCCGTTACCTCCGTGAAAGGGAGATGTCCTAGGCCTCTAGACGATGGGGGCTAGGTATTTAATCTATTAATAGAAAGATAGCTAATATTTAAATAGATGTCAAGTACTTTTTTTCAGCTATAAAAAGTTATAGAGAAAATAAGCCACTAAAGTTTATACTAAAAGGGTATTGAAAATAGCCAAAAATTAAATACATAAATGTATGGATAACATAGTTCCCTTATTGTACCTTTCTATCTTATCAATCTCGCTTCTAACATTAAGCGTTTTTATAGGTAGACAAATAATTGCTAGAAAACAAGTAGAAGATAGTCTATCTATACTACAAAATAAAATTCGCAACAATGAAGCTAATGCCCAAGATTACTATGATTTAGGATCAATTTACTTATCAAAAAAATTATTTGATCAGGCTATACTGCAATTTAGATATGCATTACAAGTATGGAAAAATGAAGATCTAGGAGGAATATCAAATCTATACAATACGATAGGTTTTACATATGCTGAAACTGATCAATATGAACTAGCGATATATTACTACAAAGAAGCATTGAAGAATGATACAGATTATATTGTTGCATTAAACAATTTAGGATATGCTTACGAAAAACAAAAAATGCTAACCGAAGCACTAGCAACATACAAAGAAGTAGTTGAGAAAGAACCTGAAAATGAAACAGCAATATCCCGAATACAAATACTAAAAAGAAGAATTACTAAATCGGGATGACAGGATTCGAACCTGCGACATCCTGCTCCCAAAGCAGGCGCGCTACCAAACTGCGCTACATCCCGTTAATGTATAGATTCAATTTAACACACGATTCAGAATATGTCTAGAAGATTTTATTTATTTCAAAATTATCCCTGTTTGTATGAGAGTTTCTTTACAAAACAAATTATGTGAACGGGAAGAGTTATAATGTATATGTAAAATTGAAATGGAGCATAAAATCGTGAAGAAATGGATCTCAACATTACTAATATCTCTATTCATGGCATTACCAATGTCTGCTAACGCTGATGTAGCAGGACTAGTACCATGTAAGAGTTCAAAAGAATTTGCAAAACGCTTAGATGGAAGCGTTAAAAAATTAGAAGCTAGATTAACTAAGTATGAAGTGGGTACTCCTCCAGCCTTAGCTCTAGAAAAGCAAATCGAAAAGACTAAAGGCAGATTTGCTCAATATGGTGATGCTGGATTACTTTGTGGTACAGATGGCTTACCTCACCTAATAACTGATGGTCGATGGAGTCATGCAGGAGAATTTGTGATCCCTGGAATATTCTTCCTTTATATAGCTGGTTGGATTGGATGGGTTGGTAGAAGCTATGTACTCTTTGCTAGAGGAAGCGAAAAACCAACTGAAAAAGAGATCATAATAGATGTTCCAGTTGCATTAAGTTTCGTTGCAACAGGATATGTTTGGCCTTTTGCTGCTTTCAAGGAATTCACTAGCGGTAAATTAATAGCACCTGCAGATGAAATAACAGTTTCTCCTAGATAGTAATTAATATAAACAATAGCATAATATGAATAGCGATCTTCAAAAATATCTTTCAACAGCTCCTGTATTACTAACGGTATGGATCTCACTTACGTTAGGTCTTGTTATTGAGGCGAACCGTTTTGTTCCAGATATGCTTTATTTCCCTATGTAATAAATCATACTGTTGTTGAATGAATAACAACAACATGTTAATATAATAATGTATCTGGGTGTATACGATATATGCTCTTAACCTTGTCAGGCCTGGAAGGGAGCAGCAAGAGAGTAACTATATTGTTGATACACTCCAGGTATAAACTCATCAAAATATCATTTTTGTTTTTTCTCGTAAAAATACTTATTATTAATATGTTTATCATAGGATTAGATGGTAAATTAATAGTTAGGCGCTTTCATTAAGAAAATAGAAAGTAGTAGCGATAAACAATATAGAGGATTATTATGACTCCATCTTTAGCAGCTTTTATTAATAGCTTACTTTTAGGGTTATTTATCGTAGTTATTCCTGTTGGAACAGCTGTCTTCTTAGTTAGTCAATCTGACAGAGTAACGCGTAACTAACTGATAATAAGAGAAGGTAGGTAGGTATAGTTAAGTAAAATCTACAAAACTGTATTTACCGACCTTTTTTTTATTGAACAGGGAAAGGAAGATTAATGATACTATTAATATACCTTCACAAAATACAAGATATTGAATATAGAAGACTAGAATTAGTGTGTACAGAATATATCTAAACGATTATCTCGAATAGAAAAAGCATTTATATCAATACAATAAAATATGCTAAAAAGATTTGGTTTCATAATTACAGCTGCTCTTTGTGCAACTTTATTCTCATCTTCAGCTAACGCACTTGATTTAGATGAGAATACAAGAAGTATTCCATTAGACCAATCAGGAACAACTGTGATATTAACTCCTGAACAAGTAAAACGTGGAAAAAGACTATTTAATGCTTCTTGTGGTTCTTGCCACGTAGGAGGAATTACAAAGACAAACCCTAACTTAGGACTAGAGCCAGACGCTTTAAGTCTTGCTACTCCTCCACGTGATAATATTAATGCATTAGTAGATTACATGAAAAATCCAACAAGTTACGATGGATTAGAATCTATTGCAGAAGTGCATCCTAGTATTAAGAGTGCTGATATCTTCCCTAAGATGAGAAGTTTAAATGACGAAGATCTATTCGCTATTGGTGGACACATCTTACTTCAACCTAAGCTTTCTGCCGAAAAATGGGGTGGAGGAAAAATCTACTACTAATAAAATAGTGTAGAAGAATAATAATTTTACTTTTTTGTATAGGTGCTATGCCCTAATAAAAAAAAGTAAAATTATTATCAATTTTTTCTTTTTTTCTATAAATTAAGACTGAGATAAAAATAAGTACTCAAAGTTAAGCAAATGAAATACATAGTATTAGAAGAAAAAAAAAAGTAGCAATACTATTTAGCAAGCATTCCTTGGAACAAATTACAAGTATTCATCCATCATATAATATTGGAGACATTTACTTAGGAATTATAGAAGTTATACTTGATAGTCTGAATATTGCATTTATTAAATTAGACAATTGGAAACAAAATGGATTCATGGTTCTTAAAGATGAAATTTTTTTTACACTAAAGGAAAATAGCAATATAGGTGAAGAGATTGTTGTGCAAATTTGTAAAGAACAAATTAGTAAAAAAGGGCCGACGGTTACTAGAGATATCTGTCTAGAGAATGAGAGATTTGAGTTATATCCATACAATAAAAATAATATTAATATAGATAAAAATTTTGGATCTAAAGATAAAGAATACTTACGAGTAATTACAAAGCTAGCAAAACCTAAATATGGTTATATAAAGTTTAAAGACAGCAACAACCCAATTAATACTTGGGACATTATTTCTTGTTTACAAGAAGTCACAGAACAGGCATTATCTATACAAAGAAAAATAAAAAGTAATAAATTATCACCATGTTTAATTAGTGCTAAACAAGATTTGACAAATAATATTTTAAAAAAGAATTGGATTCAAAAGCAAACAACAATAATTACCAAATCAAGAATAGAAGCATTAACGATAAAAAAACAATTAATTGCTAAAAAGACTAAAAGGCATAAACTTTGCGTAGAATACTGTGACAATAGGACATCTAATAATTACCAAAATTATATAGAGCATTTAATACAAAATACACTTAAACCAAAAACACAGTTAATAACTGGTGGACACATAGTTATTGAGAAAACAGAAGCATTAACTTCTATAGATGTGAATTCAGGTTCTTTTAATAAATTAAAGTCATCCAGAGAAACAATACTGTGGATAAATTTAGCAGCAACAAAAGAGATCATTAATCAATTAAAGCTCAAAAATATTAGTGGAATAATAGTCATAGATTTTATTGGAATGGCTCATCAAGATGATCAACTATCATTGCTTGAATACTTAGATACGCAGATAAAAATTAATATAAATGATAGTCAAATAATACAAATTTCCGAGATAGGCTTGGTAGAAATTACGAGACAAAGAAGAGAAAAGAATGTATATGATACATTCGCTCAAAGATGCTCAGAGTGTAAAGGAATTGGATACTTAAGAAAAGAAAGAAAAATTAATAATGCAACGATAAATTTTCTAGAAACTAGTCCTATCTATGGTTAATTAGTAACTTAAGTTATCTTTGATAATATGCTATAATTATCCTGTTAATTGAGGGCGTGTAACTCAGTGGATAGAGTGTCAGATTCCGGACCTGATGGTCGTGGGTTCAATTCCCGCCATGCCTAGAACAAATTATTTAAAAACTGTTAATATATGACTATTAGTATGGTATAAATAGACTCAGAGGAAATGGGGCTGTAATGGTATCGACGCTGTAGAAGTTGCAATAATGTGATGCAAGCCGAGATTAGGTAATTCTTGTAAAAAATACCTAAACAATAAATGCAAACAATATAGTAAAGTTCTCAAATAGTTACGCATTAGCATAAATATTTAAACGAGCTCACTAAAAAGTAAACGTAAACGATACAATAATAGGGAATAATTAAAATTCCAAGCTGAATTTAAAGAAATACAAAAAAATCGGTTTCAGATTCCGTATGAAACTAAGCTTGTGAATGAATATATTGTATAATCTATAGTGGACGTGGGTTCAAATCCCACCAGCTCCAAACAATTAAGCATTCGTGGCCGAGTGGTCGAAGGCACCGGACTCATAATCCGTCTCTTGAAAAAGACACCGCTGGTTCAAACCCAGCCGGATGCAATTGCTGTAAAAAAGTATAAACTATTGTTAGACAGAGTAATGAAACCTAAAATATAAATTAAGACAAAAAGAATAAGATCTCGAACAAATATGAAACATACTTTATCTGTTTTAGTGGAAGATGAATCAGGTGTATTAACTCGAATTGCAGGATTATTTGCTAGACGAGGATTCAATATTGAAAGTTTAGCTGTTGGACCAGCAGAGGAAGTAGGGATTTCTCGTATAACGATGGTCGTTCCTTCCGACGAAAGAACTATAGAACAGTTAACTAAGCAATTATATAAGCTAGTTAATATATTAAAAGTAGAAGATATCACTAATCTTCCTTGTATAGAAAGAGAACTAATGCTTATTAAAATTAAGACCGAGTTGAGTGAAAGATCTGAAATACTGGAAATAGCTCAGGTTTTCAGGGCTCACGTTGTTGATCTGTCCGAGAGTTCAATGATAGTAGAAGCAACAGGTGATCCAGGGAAAACTGCAGCTCTAGAACAAATGTTATCAAAGTTCGCAATTCAGGAAATCGCACGTACAGGAAAAATATCTTTAGTAAGAGGTTCTAGAATTAGTACAAGCTACATTAAATCTAAATAAAAAAATGGGGGTAGAGGGACTTGAACCCTCACGACCGTAAAGTCAACAGATTTTAAGTCTGTTGTGTCTACCATTCCACCATACCCCCTTAATACAAGTTAAAAATTAGCTAGGCGGCACCCAGATTTGAACTGGGGGTGAAGGATTTGCAATCCCTTGCCTTACCACTTGGCTATACCGCCATTCCTGCTATATAAAATATAGTAGTATAATTTTTTGCTACCGTACATAAGTAATGAATATTTTTCTAATAATCTAAAGATTAATACTTGAGATTATTAGAAAAAATATTTACTAATCTCTAAATAGACGACTTCTTAGAATATCCTCCGGTTGGATTGTAACTAAATCAGATTTAGTTAAAACTCTGTCTCCAGCTGCAAACATTCTATTAGCTTGTCTCATTCTTCCTCTATCGATTGCATTTCTCACACTTCTAGCATTAGCGAAGTGAGGTTGTGTCATTCTTAGCTTTATGTAATCTAATAAAACTTTTTCTGATTCTGGTGTTAGTCTATACTGTTGCTCCTGAAGCATTATTTTACCAATAATTAATAATTCTTCAGGACTATAATCAGGGAAATCAACGTGATTCGCAACCCTAGAAGATAAACCTGGATTCGATTCATAGAAAGAATCCATTCTATCTTTATAACCAGCGAATATGATAACAAGATCATCTCGCTGATTTTCCATTACTTGTAATAAAATCTCAATGGCTTCAGCACCATAGTCTCTTTCGTTATCAGGTTTATAAAGATAGTAAGCCTCATCAATAAAAAGAACTCCACCCATCGCACGCTTTAGCACTTCTTTTGTTTTTGGAGCTGTATGACCAATATATTGACCTACAAGATCATCACGAGTAACCGTGATTAAATGTCCTTTTCTAATATAACCAAGTCTAAATAAAATATCTGCCATTTTAAGAGCTACAGTTGTCTTTCCTGTACCAGGGCTACCAGTAAATGACATATGTAAATTAGGGTTAGCAGAAGTTAAACCAACTTGTTTTCTAAGACGATGAACTAATAAAAGAGCTGCAACTTCTTTAATTCTCTCCTTTACAGGCTTTAAACCAACCAAATCAGCTTCTAATTCATCTAATACTTCTTGAATTTGTCTGTTTTCGTATTCCTCTTGTAGATTTACAAGAGTATCTTGTGATGTAGTCATAAATATGAGTAAATAAGTAAAAAAAAGATAACCTAAACACTTGGAGTTATTATCACATAGTGTTCAAGTTATCTAAGAGTCTAATTAGTAACGCTCACCTTCTGGACGAGTGCTAGCGTAACTTTGAATAGTGTATCTGATAGTTCTTGACGTATCTTCTTGACGTTGAAGTTGGAAACCTGGCTCGTTAGAAGTAGGTCTTTGAACGATGAAAGAAAGACAACAACTCTCAACACCACGTGAGTTATCAAAAGCGTTAACCTTTACGTAGAAAGATGGCTTAGCCTTACGACAAGAGTTGATCTCGAACATAACAGCTGCTGGATCCTTAATACCGAATAGAGGAAGACCCCAAAGATCCCAGTAAGCGTTACGAGGGTGCGGATCATCTGTGTACTCAACGTTAAGTGCCCAACCTTTGCTAATAGCGTATTGGATTTGCTTAACGATTTGCTCGTCAGTTAAGTCTGGAAGGAAAGAAAAAGCGCCTTGTGTTAGTCTCATGGAAAATACTCCTTTAGATTGTTTTATATAGATATGACACTAGTGTTAACTAGTGTCATTTAACTAATTAAAGATAAAGAACAAGTTCTTTATACCTTTAGATAGATTATCTGTTGCTAGTAGCTGTCTCAACGAAGTCAGCTGTATCTGTAGAAGCATAGTTGAATGTAATATCCTTCCATAGATCTAGAGCTGATTGAAGAGGGCCACAGCTCTTAGCTGCAGTTCTTAGAATGTTTGGACCTTCAGCTAGGTAGTCACGACCTTCGTTACGTGCAACAACCATACTCTCAAGAGCTACACGGTTTGCAGTTGCACCCGCTTGAATACCATCAGGGTGACCAATAGTACCACCACCGAATTGAAGTACAACGTCATCACCTAGGTAGTGAATTAGTTGGTGCATTTGACCACAGTGAATACCACCTGAAGCTACAGGTAGACACTTGTTAAGAGCTGCCCAATCTTGTGCGAAGAATAGACCTTGAGGAAGGTTAATGTCTGATTGAGTAGATAGAAGAGTTGTGTAGAAACCTTTAACCATTAGAGGGTCTCCTTCAAGCTTACCTACAACAGTACCAGCGTGAATGTGGTCAACACCAGCCATACGCATCCACTTACAGATTACACGGAAGTTCATACCGTGAGTCTTTTGACGAGCGTATGTAGAGTTACCTGCACGGTGAAGGTGAAGGATCATACTGTTCTCACGAGACCACTTAGCAATACTTTGAATTGCTGTGTAACCCATTACAAGGTCAATCATGATAATAACTGAACCTAGCTCTTTACCAAACTCAGCACGCTCGTAAACGTCTTCCATTGTTCCTGCAGTTACGTTAAAGTAGTGACCCTTAACTTCACCTGTTGCAGCAGCAGCACGGTTAACACCTTCCATACCGAATAGGAAACGCTCTCTCCATCTCATGAATGGTTGTGAGTTAATGTTCTCGTCATCCTTAAGGAAGTCAAGACCACCTTTAAGACCTTCGTATACAACACGACCGTAGTTCTTACCAGAAAGACCTAGCTTAGGCTTAACTGTTGCTCCAAGTAGAGGACGACCGAACTTGTCTAGTCTCTCACGCTCTACAATTACACCTGTAGCAGGACCTTGGTAAGTCTTAAGGTAAGCAACTGGCATACGCATATCTTCTAGACGTAGTGCATTTACTGCCTTGAAACCAAATACGTTACCGATGATAGACGCAGTTAGGTTAGATAGAGATCCTTCTTCGAATAGGTCTAGCTCGTAAGCGATGTAAGCGAAGTATTGATCAGTAGCACCTGGAACTGGGTCAACTCTGTAAGCTTTAGCTCTGTAAAGGTCACAAGCTGTTAGAAGGTCTGTCCATACAACAGTCCATGTAGCTGTAGAAGACTCACCAGCGATAGCTGCAGCACACTCTACAGGGTCTACACCTTTTTGAGGTGTCATACGGAACATAGCTAGTACGTCAGTATCCTTGATAACGTAGTCAGCATCCCAGTAACCCATCTTAGCGTAAGGGATAACACCTGATTCGTAACGTTCGTTCTTGATTCGAGTCCGATTTTCTACGGATTGAGACATAAACTCCTCCTTTAACGTGTATTTTGAATGATAAAATTAGCCTGTAAAGACAACAAAAAGATTATAAATCTAAAATTGCTAGAAATTACATAATTGGCAGTTAACAATTAATGTTTTAACTTATTAACTTATACCTTGATATTAATATTATCAGGAAACAAGAGGGAAATGATAATATATTTTTTTATAAAATAGATAAGTATTTCTTATATAAAATTAGAGGGTAAAATTTTAGTGAAATAAAAAATAAAAGTAATTATGAAAAATAGTCCGAAGTATAATATCAGAAGCAAAAATTATGTTTCCCAAAAACAACAAGTAGAATAAGTTTTAGAAAAATAAAAAACGCATATAAAAAAGAAAAAAAGTATGAATTATATTTTAGATTACCTAAGCAATCTAACAGATAATAAAAATCCGAATCTAGTTTTTTCTTCCTTTCATAATGTGCAAGTGCAAGATCCATTATCAAAACTCATAAAGTGGCTTAATACAGATAGAGGAACAGGAATAAGAATTAAGAGTGAAGAAGACATCCTAATAGAAGATTATTTATATACTGATAACAATAAAGTTATCCAGTTGAATTTAGATGAGAAGAGAAGTAAGAACGAAAAAAACATATCTATTTTTACAAAAAATAGAAGAAATCCAAATTTCCCGACAGAACAACAAAAAATAATCTTAACAGAATTGAAACGAGTTCCTGTATACACAGTAGTTAACGGTAACAATGAAATAATATTAGCTTCCCCTAGAGAAGAAACCAATAAAAATTCATTACAGTGGTTTTATAACCAATACTACAATTGGTTTATTTGGCAAAATGATGAGGGACCAATAACAGTTGGATTATTTTTTTCTAATAAACAGGATGCTGAGTCATATTTACACGAAGTGTGTTTAAAGGACCCACGTGGGGCTCAGAACTTAGGATTAAGTGTTAGAAGTACTGGTTTGGATACATTCTATTATTTAAATAGAACTTCAAATCCTAAGGTTCAATTAAGAATGATTAGTAACTTAGAAGAATTAGATTTACTTCTAAGAATAAATATCAAAAAAAACTTATCATTTGTTCATCCAAAACAAAAATATGGAAAAAACTGGTTTAAGGGAACTCCTATCTATATCTTACGAACAGATCAGTTAAATAAGAAGGAGAGCAAAAAATTTGTTTTCTTTAGTAGAAGCGATGTAGACAAAGTATTAGAAGTTTCGAAAAATAAAAAATTAGATACAAAACAAAATACTATTGAAATCTACAATCTGGAGAACTATTTACTAGATCTTGAAAAAACTTCACCTGAAGCAATAAAAAAAACAAAATTCTTCCCCCCATATTCGTCATATAAACAAATTAGCGAAGGTACTATTGAGGATAATTCAGAATTACAAAAAAATAAAAGTATTAAGAGAATAATTAATGAAAAAGTAAAATCAGCACAAAGATTTTATAAAGGTGTCATTTGGTTAGTAACCTCAGACACCTTACCAAGTGAAGAAAACTCATGGTAAAAGATTTTCTGTTCTGGATTATTCCATAATTAACATTATCCCTTACGTGAGTAGTACTCAACTACAAGTAATTCATTCAATTGTAATGCAACCCAATCTCTTTCAATTATTCCATTAATTTTTCCTTTCAAGTTAGCTTTATCAAATTCAAGGTGGCTAGGAATATTTGCTAGTCCAGGGAAGGCTAGATAAGATTCAACTAGTTGCTTTGAACGAGAATTAGATCTTACGCTGATCGTTTCCCCAGCCTGACACTGGTAACTAGGTATAGAAACTCGTTTTCCTTCAACGCAAACATGGCCATGATTCACTAATTGGCGAGCGGCAGGAATTGTAGGAGCCATTCCAAGACGGAAAACAATATTATCTAGTCTCATCTCAAGTAATTGAAGCAAAGCTTCACCTGTAGATCCTTTGATTCGTCTAGCGTCTCTTACATATCTTAAGAGTTGTTTTTCTGTTACACCATAGTTAAATCTTAACTTTTGCTTTTCTTCAAGACGAATAGCATATTCAGAAGGCTTTCTAGCTTGATCACCATGTTGTCCAGGTCTGGAATTTCTTTTAGTACTTTTCCTTGTAAGACCTGGAAGTTCACCAAGACGACGTGTTATTCTAAGAACCGCTCCTCTATAACGAGACATAATTAGTATTTCTCCGAATATTTATTTATTTTTTTTTGTTATTTATTTGTTTCCATTTGGATCAAATAAAAGAATTTTTGAAACTAAAGATCACACTATTAATATAGTAGAAGATTCGTCAATGTGAAACAAGTTTAAATAAATATGTCAAACAGTGTCTAATATCATTTTGTGTATGTAATATTAATTTAATTAATAAAAATATAAGGAGTACATTTTAAATGCTAAGTGACACTCAAATCTTTGTAGCGCTAATTTTAGCTTTAGTTTCACTAGTTTTAGCTATAAGACTAGGAACATCGTTATACGAGTAAATTCTTCTAAATGCAAGTAGACGAATTGTAATTTATAAAGATGAAAAAAATATTATATGTAAATCTTTTAATAAACATGTAAATACAAACATTTAAAGAAAAAAATAGATAAGTGACATCAGAAACATTAAAAGTAAGTGAACGCCCGGTTTTTCCATTCACTGCCATAGTTGGACAAGAAGAGATGAAGTTAGCTCTGGCTCTTAACGTAATAGATCCTAAAATTGGCGGGGTTATTATTATGGGTGACCGTGGTACAGGAAAATCAACAACAATTCGAGCTATAACAGATATTTTACCAGAAATGGAAGTTGTAGAAAATGATCCATTCAACTCGCATCCTACAGATTACGATCTAATGAGCGAAGACATCAGAAAATCTGTTGAAGCAGGAAATTCAGTGTCTGTTGCAAAGAAAAAAGTATCTATGATTGATTTACCTCTTGGTGCAACAGAAGATAGAGTTTGTGGAACTATTGATATTGAGAAGGCATTAACAGAAGGTGTGAAAGCATTCGAACCCGGTCTATTAGCTAAAGCAAATAGAGGAATTCTTTATGTAGATGAAGTAAATCTCCTAGATGATCACTTAGTAGACATTTTATTAGATTCAGCTGCTTCAGGATGGAATACTGTAGAGAGAGAGGGAATTTCAATTAGGCACCCTGCAAGATTTGTACTTGTAGGTTCAGGTAACCCAGAAGAAGGAGAATTAAGACCTCAATTGCTAGATCGTTTTGGAATGCACTCTGAGATAAGAACTGTAAGAGACCCAGAATTAAGAGTTCAGATAGTAGAACAAAGGTCAGCTTTCGATAAAAATCCTAGTGACTGTCTAGCTCAATATCAAGACCAGCAACAAGAATTCAGAGATAGAATCGTTAAGGCTCAAAACTTACTTGGACAAACAAATCTAAGTTATGAACTAAGAGTTAAAATTTCTCAGGTTTGTGGCGAGCTAGATGTGGATGGACTAAGAGGAGACATTGTAACTAACAGAGCTGCTAGAGCTTACGCAGCATATATGGGAGAAACTGAAGTAACTGTTAAACATATTGCAGCCATAATAAAAATGTGTCTTCGTCACAGACTACGTAAAGATCCATTAGAATCTATTGATTCTGGAGATAAAGTGCAAACAGTTTTCGAAGATATATTTGACGATGTATTGAATTAATTCAGTACTCTTTTATAAATAAAATAGGCTCAGTAGGATTCGAACCTACATTAGGGACTTAGAAGGTCCCTGTCCTGATCCCTTAGACGATGAGCCCAGTGCTGCATAAAGTTTTAATCATATCAATGGGCGGTACTGGATTTGAACCAGTGACCACCTGCTTGTAAGGCAGGCGCTCTACCGCTGAGCTAACCGCCCATTTAAGATTGTTTACCATCTCTGAAGTTAGTGTACACCTTTGATTACTTTTATGCAACTGCTTTTATTTTTTTTTCTTGAGTATTTTTTTAGACCCCAGAATTTAAGAAATAGTTATTAAAATGAATTGATATACATTTTTACTGATGTATAAAAATTCCGGAAAAAGATTTTTTTATACATCAGTAGAAAGAATTTAAAATTACAAGATTCAAGTTCCTCCCCCCTTATTAATTTTATATTTCTAGCCTCTAATTGAATTAGTCTCACTAGGGGACATATAGTTTATTTATTTGGGAAATCTTTGTAACATTTGAATATCTGAGTTTGCTAGTGTCAGAGTTTTGTATTTATAGTCTGGAGAAATATAATCATTAATTTATTTAAAATCCATTAATAAATAAAATCAAAAAGGATTTCTAGTCTATAGATAGGTAAATAGATGTTTCTTTTGTTAATTAAATCTTTGTAATAAATAGTTTTTTTTAAACAAATATAGCTAGAAGAAATTTTAAAGAGGGTATACATTAGAAAAAAACATCTTCTTATTATTGTCTGACGAATCTTTTTTTGTTAGATATTTTTGTCAATGGTTATATAAGAATGTGATCCTAAAAGAAGTAAACAAATATCCAGATAAAAATTTTAATATAATCAGATTTAATTAATTTGTTCGAGAGATACTAGTGTTTGCAATAAGACAATTAAAAATAATTAGGTTTAATTATTTAGTTAGATATTATTGGGGTTATTTATCTAGTAGAAAACAAAGTGAATTCATTATCGCTGATGTTTCTAAACGAACGCCAATTTTTGAAGTCGATAGATTTGTATTCCATTAATAAGGACATAATTTTTAATTAAAATTATGTCCTACAAAGTTAACCACATTCCCAGTAAAAAAATGAATAAATAATTAGTTTATGGAAGATGAGAATCAGTTTCTTAGAATCAACATTAGTCATGAATTAAAAGCTCCGGTATCAAATCTGAGCATGCTTCTTGAAATGCTTTACGAATATGATGATGTGCTTGAAATAAAAAATAAAAGAGAAATAATTGAATTGGGAATAAAGGAAACAAGAAGATTAAAAAATTTAATCACTCAATTTTTATACTTAAGAGAAGATACTGGACTGGAAACTTTTGAACTTAAAAAATATATTTTCCAGGATGTTATAAAGGATATTGATGTTTCAATGGGTTTACTTTTTTTTTATAAGAATCTTTTTGTTAGTAGAAGTCTATATAGCCTCTTTCCTAATCACTTTATACTTATAAATAAAGATCTTTATTCTAATGTAGTCTTCAACTTAGTAGAGAATGCTAGTAAGTTTACTTATGGTAATGGCTGGATCAGTACGGAAGCTGATATTTTAGTTTCATTATCTATCAATAAGTTCACTTATAAAAAGCAGGGAAGGATGTCTATCACGGACAATGGAGTGGGAATAAGGAAAAAAGAATTATTTTTATATAGTAATGATAGTAATAAAGATGCATATGTTTCACCATTAAGAGTTAAGGGAGTAGGTTTAGGAGTTGTGAGAAATATTCTTTCACTGCATGGTGTCTACCTTGCTGTAGTTAGTTATCCTAAAAGGGGGACTAAATTCTTCTTTAATAGTCAGCTTATAGATGAAAGTTGAATCAACTAAACTTGTTTTAATAATTAAGCTGGTGAAGGGACTTGAACCCGCAACCTACTGATTACAAATCAGTTGCTCTACCAATTGAGCTACACCAGCTATTTGTTTTCCTGATACAAAGATATTATACATTTCTTATCCTTTTTCTGTCAATTATCTATTTTATTTCTTTTTGCTTATTTAATCTGGTTTTTTTTGCCTTAAATTTCTTAATTAAAATAATTTTTGATTTAAGAGTTGAGTTCAGGGTTGACAAGTTGTTGATTCAAAGGCTACTCTTATTTCAGGATAAGAAAAGAGGTTAACTCCTCAAACATTCTTTTCCAAAAGAAAATATTTTGTCAAAAATATAATCAAATATTGGATATCATGGAGAGTTTGATCCTGGCTCAGGATGAACGCTGGCGGTATGCTTAATACATGCAAGTCGTACGAGAGTTTTTGACTCTAGTGGCGGACGGGTGAGTAACACGTGAGAATCT
>Ga0213862_10000123_pt1 | contig 31529 bp, 19 predicted proteins | sample PICome_7_FD_160092 | JGI IMG/M metagenome (GOLD analysis project Ga0213862, IMG submission 160092) | Coastal seawater microbial communities near Pivers Island, North Carolina, United States - PICO266 | ecosystem: Environmental > Aquatic > Marine > Coastal | place: USA: North Carolina... | reverse complement strand
AGTTGGTGCAGATCCATTTGGTCCTGGTACACAAAATTTTCCATGGGATATATCGAATAATCCTATACAAGCAGCTAAGGATAAAGCAGATGCTGCATTTGAATTTATAACAAAAATGGGATTTAACTATTTTTGTTTTCATGATTTTGACCTGATCCAAGAAGGTTCCACTTTTTCTGAGTCAGAAATGAGGTTATCAACAATAGTGGATTATTTAAAAAATAAGAAAAAGGAGTCTGGCGTAAAATTACTATGGGGTACTTCAAATTGTTTTTCAAATCCTAGATACATGAACGGAGCGGCTACAAACCCAAACTTTGATGTAGTAGCTAGGGCTGGCGGACAAATAAAATTAGCCTTAGATGCTACAATTGCATTAGATGGAGAAAATTATGTTTTTTGGGGAGGTAGAGAAGGTTATATGTCTTTACTTAACACCGACATGGGAAGGGAATTAGATCACATGGGACAGTTCTTAATAATGGCAAGAGATTATGCCAGATCAAAAGGTTTTAAAGGAAACTTTTTTATTGAACCTAAACCAATGGAACCTATGAAACATCAATATGATTTTGATTGCGCAACTGCAATAGGATTTTTAAAGGAATATGGGCTTGATAAAGATTTTAAAATGAATATTGAAGTAAATCATGCGACATTAGCTCAGCATACAATGCAACATGAATTAGAGGTTGCAGCAAAATCTGGAATGCTTGGTAGTATTGATGCAAATAGAGGAGATTATCAAAACGGATGGGACACTGATCAATTTCCTAATAATATACAAGAGACTACTGAAGCAATGCTCGTATTTTTAAAAGCTGGTGGACTTCAAGGAGGTGGAATTAATTTTGATGCGAAAATTCGTAGAAACTCTACTGATATGGAAGATGTATTTCACGCACATATTGGAGGGGCTGACACATTTGCAAGAGCTTTATTAACAGCAGATAAAATAATTACATCATCCCCTTACGAAAAATTAAGAGAACAAAGATATTCGTCATTTGATTCAGGAAAAGGAGCAGATTTTGAACTTGGTAAATTAGAACTTGATGATTTATATAACATAGCTAAAGAAAATGGCGAATTAAGTCTTCAAAGTGGTAAACAAGAATTATTTGAAAATATAATTAATCAATATATCTAAAAAGAAATTTTGAAAGTCAAAAATCAGGGATATTTAATTAAATTAACATTGGTCGCTACTCTTGGAGGGCTTTTATTTGGTTATGATACGGGAGTTATTTCAGGAACTGTAAACTCCTTAGAGGTTTTTTTTATAGAACCAAAAAACCTAGGAGAGTTTGAAGCCAGTAGATTAAAAGGATTTATAGTTTCAAGTGCGCTAATAGGGTGTATAATAGGCGGAGCAATAGCTGGATTTATTGGTAAGATATATGGAAGAAAGAAAAGTTTAGTAATCGCTGCTATACTATTTTTCATATCAGCCTTAGGATCATCAATGCCTGAAATGTTTATCACAAGTATAGGACATGGAGATCATACACTTTCAAATGTATTTATTTTCTACAGGATTATCGGTGGAATTGGAGTTGGTATTGCATCTATGATGTCTCCGGTCTATATTTCTGAAATTGCCCCTGCTAACAAACGTGGTAAACTAGTTTCATACAACCAACTTGCAATTGTTGGTGGATTCATGGTCGTTTATTTTGTTAATTATTTTATTGCTCTTAGTGGTGATATTACTTGGTTAAATGAGATAGGATGGAGATACATGTTCGCTTCAGAACTCATACCTGTAAGTATCTTTATATTTTTACTTTACTTAGTTCCAGATACTCCAAGATCATTAGTATTTCATAACAAGGAGGAGAAAGCATTAAAAGTATTAACTAGAGTAAACAGCGAAAAAGAAGCTAAGTCAATATTAAATGAGATAAAAAGTACGTTAATAGAAAAAAAGGCTCCCCTACTTAAATATGGGTACAGCATTGTAATTATTGGTATTTTGCTTTCTATTTTTCAACAATTTGTTGGAATTAATGTTGTTTTATATTATGCTCCTGAAATTTTTAAAACGCTGGATTTAGCTACAGATACTGCGCTGTTACAAACAATAATTGTTGGAATTGTGAATTTCTTATTTACTATTATAGCAATTAAAACAGTTGACAGCTACGGAAGAAAACCTTTAATGATAATTGGAGCGATAGGAATGGCAATTTCCATGATTGCATTAGGTTTGACTTTTTACGCTGAAACTGGCGGTTACTTGGCTTTAATTTGTATGATGGTTTATGTGGCAAGTTTTGCTTTAAGCTGGGGGCCAGTAACATGGGTTTTATTATCAGAAATATTTCCAAACAGTATCAGAAATAAAGCGTTAGCAATAGCGGTTGCTGCTCAATGGGCTTCTAATTATTTGGTTTCTGCTACTTTTCCAATTATGAATGATAACACATTTCTTACTGAAACATTTAACAATGGTTTCGCATATTGGATTTACGGATCAATGTCAATAATTGCTGGAATATTTGTCTGGAAATTTGTTCCGGAAACAAAAGGAAAAAAACTAGAAGAAATGGATAGCCTTTGGAAAAATGGAGATTAAAAAAAAATATTTTGGACAGACATTAAAAGGAAAAAAAATCCAATCTTATCTAATCAAAAATGATAATAATATTAGTATTGAAATAATTAATTATGGAGCTATCATAACTAAAATAATAACACCAGATATTAAAGGAGAAAATAAGAATATTGTATTAGGATATAATAATTTATCAGATTATGAAAAAGACAAACATTTTATAGGAGCTATTATTGGCAGATATGCAAATAGAATTAATAATGCTATTATTAAGCTTAATAATAAAACATATTGTTTAGAAAAGAATGATAAAGAAAATCATTTACATGGAGGGGACTCAGGTTTTCACAAAAAAAAATGGGAGTACAAAAAACAATTTATAGAAAATGATTCAGCAGGCATTACTTTGAACTATTTAAGTAAAGATCTTGAAGCTGGATTTCCAGGGAATCTAAATATAGAAGTTAGTTATACATTAAATAATAATAATGAAATTAAAATAAAGTATATAGCAAAAACAGATAGAGATACACATATAAACATTACAAATCACACTTACTTTAACTTAAGTTCAAATTTAAATCAAAATATTTTTGATCATAATTTAACAATTTCTGGAAATAAATATTTAGAATTTAATAAAGATAATATTCCAACAGGAAAAATATTAGATGTGTCTAATTCAAAATTTGATTTTCAAAAATCCAGGAAAATTTCAAATGAACTTGACAATTGCTGGATTATAAAACTTGAGAATAATAAAACTCAAAAATTAGCCGCTCATCTTACACATGAGAAAACTGGAAGATCTATTAAAGTATTTACTGACGAACCCGGTGTACAAGTTTATACTGGAAATAACCTAAATAAAACTCATAAAAAAAATTCTGGAATATGTATAGAAACACAACACTTCCCAGATTCTCCAAATAACACTAGCTTTCCAACAACTTTACTCACTCCAAATAATCCATTTGAATCTAATACAACGATTAAAATTTTATAAAAACTAATTAATTATATGGATTAACAGTCACGATAGAACCATCATTTCGATAATTAATTTCAATAACCTTTATACATCTTAAATGTGTGACTCCATTTGATAAAGAAGAGTCATGATAAAATAAATATGTTTTATTATTTATTTTACATATAGAGTGATGTGATGTCCACCCAACTACAGGATTTAAAATGCGTCCTCTATAATGAAAAGGGCCATATGGATTATCACCAATAGCATAACATATGTAATGAGTATCGCCAGTTGAATATGAGAAATAATATTTTTGATTATGTTTATGAATCCAAGCAGCTTCAAAAAATCTTCGATCATTATCACCGGCTAATAAAAGTAAGCCACATTCATCTAATATTTGAATTTCTTTAGGCTCTTCTGAAAATTCTAATAAATCATCACTCATCCTAGCTATATAAGGCATTAATGCTGGGCTATTATTATCTGGTATAAAAGCAGTTGGATCATTAGGTTTATTTGCATTAAATATTCCTGTTCTCCATCTTTGTAATTGACCTCCCCATAATCCTCCAAAATACATGTAATAATTATCATCATCATCTTTAAACACCGCTGGATCGATAGAGAAACTACCTTTGATAGGTTTAGGTTGAGCAATAAATGGTCCTACAGGCGAATGACTTATAGCTACACCAATTCTAAATATATTTTTATAATCTTTAGCTGGAAAGAAAAGATAATATTTTCCATTTTTTTCATTTGCATCAGGTGCCCACATTTGTTTTTTAGCCCAAGGAACATCTTTTACATGTAAAGCAACACCATGATCAATTGCCTCACTATCGATTGAATCCATAGAGATAATGTGATAATCTTCCATTGCAAAATGACTTCCAAGATCATCAAAAGCTTCACCGGCATCTATATCATGGGAAGGATAAATGTAAATTTTACCATTAAAAACGTGAGCTGATGGATCAGCAGTATAAATATTTGTGATTAAAGGTTTTGATATAGAGTTCTTATTTAATAAGTCGAAATCAATATGATCAATATTATCTTCTGGCATTTATATTTTATTTAATTCTTCTGTCTAGTAAATCTTTTTCAATTTTGTTCTCAGTTTCTTTGTTAATTGAATAGAAGAAAAGTAAAGCAACAGCAATTAAAAATGGTATTGATGGATATACGCTCATTAACATTTTTGTTCCGTTTATTGCTTGTTCTGATTGAACCTCTAAGTCACTGCTATAACCATATTCACTTAATATCTTTGTAATCAAACCACCACCAATACTTAAGCCTACTTTCAGCCCAACCATCATAGCAGAAAATATTAATGCTGTAGCTCTTTTGTAAAACTTCCACTCTGAATAATCAGCAACGTCAGCAATCATAGCCCAAAGTAATGGTATTGTAATTCCATAAAAGAATCCATGTAAGATTTGAGAAATAAAAATTAATGCGATTTGATCACCTTTGAAAAAATAAAATATTAGTATAAATAAAGTTGAGATAAAAAGAAATAATCCGAAAATATTTCTCTTTCCAAACCTATCTGCCAAAGGTTTCGAAAGACTAATTCCTAAAATCATAAAAATAATACCACCCCCATTAAAAATTCCAAAACCTGCTGAAGGAATATCATTAAAAAACTCTATTCCAATATCATTTATGAAACTTAATAGTGGAGCTAAAAATTCTGACAAGTTTTCCTCTATAACATAATTTTTAAAATAAAAAAGTGCAGATCCACCGCGCATAGATAATGTAATAAAAATTAATGTTGTAACTGAAAGAATAATAATCCACGGAATATTTTTTATTAAATAACTGAAGTCTTCTTTGACAGAGCTACTTTCTTCTTCTTTTGGAACAATTCTTTCTTTGGTTGTAAAGAAAGTAATGATTAGTAATATTGTTCCTATTACTGCCATCCAAGTCATAACAGATTCTATCCCAATGGCTTGTTGGGCTTGTTCAATATTACCATAGATGTCTATTGAAGCTCCATTAGCAATTTTAATTTTACCTACATGAATTACAAGGGGCAACATCAGCACCTGTACAAAAAATTGAGCAATCATTACAGCAACAAATCGGTAAGAGGAGATGCTATTTCTTTCTTTCATATCTCCTGTTATTACTCCACTTAATGCTGAATACGGAAGATTACTTCCAGCGTAAAGAAGCAAAAGTAAAGTGTAGGTTACTACAGCATAAATAACTTTTCCACTATATGAAAAATCAGGAGTTGTAAATGCTAATACTGATATGACTCCTAGTGGCACTGCAGTCCATAATATCCATGGTCTAAACTTACCCCATCTACTTTTTGTTCGATCAGCTAATGCACCAATAATTGGATTGAATAAACATGCAGCAATAACTCCAACTAAAAAAATAATCCAAGCTGCATCGTTTTCATTTAAACCATATATATTAGTGTAATACCATGCAAGAAATGTAATTAACGATTGGAAAACCAAATTAGCAGATAAATCTCCTAAACTATATCCGACTTTTTCTTTAATTGATAATCTCTGAGAAATATAATTCATATTTAATTTTTTGAGGATACTAATTCAATTAGAGCATCATAAGCTTTTTTGGACTGATAATTTCTGTCAAATAATAACGGATAATTCGTTCTACCTTTAATCGGCCAATCATTTAACCAAGAATGTTTATCCATAACACCCCAAAATGTAACCCTACTAATTTTATCACTATGCTTTAAAAATAATTCAAAAATATCTCTATAACGATTAGCTAGCTTATTTTGAATTGATCTTGGAAGTTTTTTTGGATATGGACTCATTTTAGGATCACCTTCAAACTTTGAAAAATTTTGACTTACCTCTGCACCTAATTGTTCCCATGGGTTAGGTAGGACTGAAATATCTAATTCTGTAATTAATACATCCACACCAAGGTTAGATATATCTAAAATTGTTTGTTCAATTTCATCTAATGAGGGATGATTCAAACTCCAATGAGCTTGAACTCCAACTCCATCAATTTTAACACCTTTTAATTTTAAATCCTTGACCATTTTAACAACTCCATCTCTCTTTTCTTTTTTATAAAGGTTATAGTCATTATAAATTAATTGAGCATTAGGATCGGCATTGTGAGTTAATTCAAAAGCTTTTTCAATATAATTTTTTCCTAATAATTTGAAGAATATAGATTCACGGTATGATCCATCTTCATTGAATGCTTCGTTAACCACATCCCAAGCATCAATTTGACCAGCATATCTTGAAACAACTGTGTTAATATGGTTTTCAAAATAGAATTTCATTTTTGATTTACTTTCTAAATTTTGCATGAAATCTGCCAATTGAGAATGCCAAATTAGAGCATGACCAACTATATGCATACTGTTTTCAATTCCTAAGTTTACGTACTTATCAGAAACTTTAAAGTTAAAAGAGTTTGGATTAGGCTGAATAAACATCCATTTTAATGAGTTTTCTGGAGTTATTGTATTAAATTGATTAATTACTAACTTCTTTGAATTAAGATCATTATCTAATATAATATCTTCATTTATTGCTGCACCGATATAAAAAAATGGACTATAACTGTTTTTTAAGGATTTTAAATCTTTTTGTTTTAAATCCTGTGAAAAACCACAAATACTAACTGTAGATAATAATAATAATAATAGTTTTGATTTATATTTTCTTAAGCACATTTTATTTTAATTTTTAAATAGCTTTAAAGTTCTAATAGTCTTATTTAACCTTTTGACTTTAATTAAATAATATCCTTTTTTTAAATTGTTCAAATTAACTAAAATCCCCTTTGAAGGATTAAAACTATAATTTAAACTATAAACCTTTCCAAGCATGTCATATATTTCAATATAATCTGACCTAGTAGATCCATTAATGAAAAAATGATCATTAGCTGGATTTGGATATATGAACAAATTATTTTCATTATTAATATCCTCAATAAACATCGATGAGTCTATATACTCATATGCACCAATATCAACAACATCTCCAATGTTTGAAAAATCAAATGGAGGTAATCCCTGTTCAACAATCGAAAAATCATCTATATAATAATCTCCGCCAATTCCATCAGATGTTGCAGGCCCTTTAACATAGAGAAACATATTATCAGTTGACTCATGGGTATAATCAGCACTCAATTGAGTCCACTCATCATCATAAACAGAAACAGAAGAAGTTAGATTATAATATTCATTTAAATCAGTATTTTTAATAGTTAACTGTGAATTTCCAGAAATACCCTCTGATAGTTTAACCCAAACATTAAAAGTATAACTCTCTCCAGCATTTAATAAATTTGTTAACACTAATTTTGGGCTATGCCAATTAAGTGTTCTGTCAGTTATTAATAAGCTTGAATTCCCAGATAAATACTGATCAGTACTTGAACTTATAGTTGCTCCAAAAGCCGTCCATTCATCAGTTGTGTTTTCAAAACTGGTCGAAGATATTGCATTTGTAGATGAAGGTCTTAAATTTCCTGTGATATCTGTTAAAGGAGTGTAATTTGGATTCCCAGAATCAATAGCGGGTGAATTAGGTGTTAGTGAAAAATCTGTTGTAGAAATATCAATTTCTCCTTCAACAGTTGATGGAGCTGAAACAAAAAGAGGGTCTACATCAATTAAATTATTATTCTCATTAGCTGGCCAAGCATAAGTTCCATTTTGAATAATATTATTAACAGCTAATCTAGTTCCAGAAATATCATTAAAAGCGAGTGCAGAATATTCATTATCACGAGTGACAATAATATTATTTACAACTGTAGCATCAAAAACACCATTGGCTTTTATTCCAGCTACCTTATTATTTCCAATATGAAGCAACTCTCCATGCTCTTGCATTTGAATAATATTATGTACACCATTATAATAAAGTGTATTATTTCTATAGATAGCTGAAGCAGAATCAGAATGGTCAAAATTAATACCATTTTTTCCATTATTTACACAAATATTATTTTCAAATAAAAAAGTACCTGCATATTCAGGGTCGCTTCTAGTAACATAAAGTCCTTGACCATCTAATATATAATTTTGACTTGCAGTTCCGTAATTACCACCTACGTTTCCGTTATTATCTGGAAGTTGTGTTACATAAAAAGGGATACGATTCCAATTATTGTAAACAATATTACCTCTCATTATCATTTTAATATCATTTTCATTGTCTCCTTCTAATGATATTGATTCAGCATAAACTATGGCACTAGAAGCTGAAGAAGTCCACCAAGTTGAATTATAAACAATATTATTTTCTACAGTTATATAGTCACTATCATTAAATCGAATACCTGAACCCGGGGTATTGTATACTGTATTATTTCTAATTATAATATTATTATGAGGACCATAACCCCAAATTCCTTTTCCATTAAAATATTGATTATTCCAATTTGTGTTTGGATCATCATCTTCAGAGAGTAAAATTTTATATTCTCTATCTGCAATAGCCTGATCATAAGAAATATAAGCAGAAGGGCCTTCAATTTCAAAACCCTCTACAATAATATTATTTACTCCATTAGCAAATTTAATACCTCCATTTCCATCAAATTCAATTTTTGGAGAATGACCATCTAAATTTTTTAAAATAATAGGCAGACCTAAAGAACCTGATTGATTAAAGTTTACAACAGGATTGTTATTTAACGAAGTTCCATCTAATCCAGAGCCATAATTTTGATTTCTATATACACCATTCATTACAAAAATAGTTGTTCCTGGTATAGATTCTGAAATAGCTTTATTAATAGTTTTAAAAGGAAAAGATTGTGAACCAGAATTTGAATCTAGACCTAATGATTCAGAAACATATAATTGTTGAGAAAAAATAGATATAGAAAAGAGAACTAATACAATACTTAATTTTTTAATCCAAAAATTTCTTTTATAATTCATCATATTTTATTTAATTAAGTAAATCAATTTTTAAAAAAATCTTGATTAACAAAATCTCTCATTAATCTTAATTTAGTACTATATTTTTTTACTAAATCCTTGTTCTTGGCCATTTTAGAAATGTCTATATTTTGTTTTATATCCTTATTCATGTCATAAAGCATATTTCCTAGATATTTTTTTCCTCTGTAAAACTCAGTATAGGAATAATTTTTATCAACTACAGCTTCTCCTTCTTTGTATCTAGTATAAATTTCATCTTTAATATTTACACTTGGATTATTTAATACTGGAACTAGACTTGTGCCATGTATATATTTTGGCGGCTCAATACCAGCAATATCACATAAAGTAGGAAAAACATCAATAAGTTCAGTAAAAGATTCTGTTACTACATTCTGCTTATATTCAGGAGAGGAAATAATAAAAGGTATTTTAGCAGCTTCATGAAAAGTGCTATGTTTACACCAAAATCCATGTTCGCCTAGAAAATATCCATGATCGCTCCATAAAATAATTGTAGTATTATCTCTTAAGCCTAAATCATCAAGACCATTAATTAATTCACCTATAAGTACGTCCATGTAAGAAACACTTGCATAATATCCATGAATTAAATTTTTAGCCATCTCATTATCTATGGGTCCTTTACTTGGAATGTCTAAATACATTCCTCTAAGTTCTGCAGAATCATGTTGAGCATGCATGGCTATAAATGGAGAATTAAGTGGCTGGTAAGGGTTATCCGCTAGCTTAATATCATCATGATCATACAAATCCCAATATTTTTTTGGTTGAATAAATGGCAAATGTGGAGAAACATAGCCTACAGCCATAAAAAAAGGTTTATTATCCTCTTTTAAAATCTTTAGTTTATCTAATGCTCTTTTTGTGATTTTACCATCATTATATGAGTAATCATCAACATCAGGATATTCATAAGCAGGTCCTTTTTTCCCATGTTCTCCAATTTCTCCGTTACGTTTTCGATCTATAGAAATAGGGTCTTGATAATCTGCCTGATGAGCACCACCATCAGTTTCAGTCCAATGCTCCGCAGTATCATCTGCATGATGATATATTTTACCGTAGGATATTGTCTCATATCCATTTTCTTTAAAGATTTGGTTTAATGGAATTGCATTTGGTGTATCAATTGAAGCTCTTGAAGTATAATCGTTAAAACGTGATTGGCTTGGTCTAATTCCAGTCATTAAACTAGCTCTACTGGCACCACAAACAGCAATATTAGTAAATGCATTATTAAATTGAATTCCCTCAGAGGCTAGTTTATCTATATTCGGGGTAATCATTTTACCAACTCCGTATGAATTTATTTCAGGTCTAAAATCATCCACAGAAATAAAAAGAATGTTGTGTTTTTTTGAATCATCATTTGAAAAAGAAGTGTGACTATTGGTAATTATTAAAAATAAGGGTATAGTAAGTTTAAAGAAATATTTCATGTTAATAAAATTAAATTATTTAATGAATAAATTATGATAAAAATGAGTCGAATAATATAATAATTTCGATAGTAAGCAAACTTAAATATCTAAAAATATATATGTTGACATTATTTAAAAGTAATTTTTGAAACTTTAAAACCAATCTTAATTGCTCTAGTTGCTAATTTTTGATTTGGTAAAATTTGAAATGGCTTATTATATAAATTCCATTTTTTTGAACCAATTTGCGAATCAAGTTGGTATCCAATAGAGGCTCCATCAGTACCACAATGTAAAGAAACGATATCGTCAGAAACAATAATTTCAACTGGCATTGTTAAAGGTTGTTCATTATTTGGCCAAAATTGTTCAATTAATTCAGTTTCATTAATAAAACCTTTATCATTAATATCTATTTGCCAATTAGTTAATGCATTTCTTAATTCAATTAATTTATTTGAATAATTAGGATTATCAGCTAAATTATTTATTTCATAAGGATCGTTATTCAAATCATATAATTCTTCTTCCTCTTTAGTTTGCATAAAAATATATTTTGAATCCCCAACTAACTTATTATTTTTATTTAACTCAATAATTTTTTTATTCATAGGAATCTGCTCTCTATATTTATTTTTATAAATTAAAGGAAGTTGAGGCATAAAGTTTTTGATGTATACATATCTTCCATCAATCACAGATCTTTGCATGTCTGTAGATTCGTCAAATCTATCTGCTGAACCAAAAGCATATGTTCTTGGTTTAGAATTATATTTTCCAAGAAATGGTTTTCCATCTAAAAATAATGGTGGTTTAATTCCTAATAAAGACATTGTAGTTGGTCCTAAATCCATTAAACTAACAATTCTATCATCTGTCTCACCTGACCTATATCCATCAGGAAATCTAATAATTAATGGTACATTTAAGCCGCTATTACCAACAGCTCTTTTTTGTCGCAAAAGACTGCCTCCATGATCACTCCAAAAAAATATAATTGTGCTATCTAAAAGATCATTTTGTTTAAGATCATTTATTATTTCACCAACCTGACGGTCCATTTCTTCAATATTAGAATATTTAATTGCAATATCATTTCTTACCTCAGGAATATCTGGATAATAAGCAGGGATATTTAAATTATTTTTATCTACTGTAATTGGCTCATCTTTTCTTAACCAAATTCTAGATTCATGAGTAACCATTAAATTTTTAACATAAAAAAAAGGCATATTATTGGGTTTATTAGTAAATGATGCGGTTCCACTTACTTCATCCCAAGCTGTAAATGGAGAGTTAAATTGGTAATCGCATTTATTATTATTAATACAATAATAATTATCGTTTCTTAAGTACTCTGTAAAGGCTTTAATGTTATTAGGAGTTACAACTTCATATTCAGGTACATTTTTACCAGACTTATCTAATACTCCTTTGTTCTGTTTAAACGTTAATGAATCTGGGTTTCTATAGGTATAAAAATTACCAGATCTCATATTATGGGCACCTAATCTAGCAGGATACATTCCTGTAATAATTGAAAATCTACTTGGAGCACAAACACCAACTGTTGAATAAGCATTAGTATATTTTATTCCTTCACTAGCGAGTTTGTCAATATTTGGTGTTGATATCTCATCTACACCATAAGCACCTAATATAGGTCCCATATCTTCACATGATATCCAAACTACATTAAGTTTTTTATCTATTAATTCATTACTAAAACTGAATACATAGAAAAAATATAATAAAATACCAAGTAATAATTTTAATTTAAAAAATATTTTATTTTTAATAATGCAATTCAACATAATCATATTGAGTTAATTTATTTTCAAGTTCTGAAGAAACTTTATTCCATTTAGAGTTCTTATCAAGTGGGTGTAGAGTTGGTTTGATTAATGGCATCTTGTTATTAATCAAAATATCATCTTGAGAAATCATCCAATCTTTTAAGGCTAATTCTAATTCTAACTTTATATCTAAATATTCAATATCATTTATTAAATTATTTCTCTGATAAGGATCTATATCTAAATCATATAATTCTTCAAATGGTTTATTTGGAAATGATTTAGCACCAATTTCTATAAATTTATTAACTATCGGATTATCTCCAAAATTACTTTCATAAACATCGATTGAATTAAAATTTTTTATATACTTAAATTTTTTTGATCTTACCATCCTTGATGGAAAAACCTTACATTTTTGAATATTTTGCATAGTAGAAACTCCAAAAATATAATCATGAATTTCAGAGTCATCTCCTTTTAAAGTGTTGTAAAAACTCAAACCGTCAATTGACTTAGGTATATCAGCATTAATAATATCTAAAAATGTAGGAACTACATCAACAAAAGATAAAATGACATTAGACTCTGAATTTGATTTAATAACACCAGGCCATCTAACAATAAAAGGAGCTTTTAAACCTTGTTCCGATAACCCCCATTTACCAGAAATTCCATGATCTGCAGCGTATACAAACATTGAATTATCTTTAAAGCCATATTTATCAACTAGTTCTAAAACATCCTTAATTTGTATATTATCTTCTTTAATATTCTGATAATATCCAGTCTTAAAGCTTGGTACATTGTCAGCTGAGTATGGAAGTTTATAAATATCTTCCTTTTTGTATTCATTTGTACTAGGATATGGTCCATGAGGAAAAGTTGAAGCAATAATTAAACAAAATGGTTTCTTAACGTTAGATAAATATTTTTCTATTTTGTTCATTGGTAAATATCTAGGCTTTGAATTATCAACACTAACTAAATCTAAAAACTTAGTCCATTCAAAAACAGATTTAGGTTTAACATGACTTTTACCTGCCAACACCACTTCATAACCTTCATTTTCAAGATAATTTATAACTGTTTTAATGTCTGGCTTAACACCAACATGATTTATGAAACATCCATTCTTAATAGGATATTTACCAGTAAAAATCTGTGACCTAGTAGGAGAACAAATAGCTTGAGCAGTATAAAAATTATTAAATCTCATACCTTCAGAAGAAAGCATATCTACAGCTGAAGTTTCAACATTTGGATTTCCATAAACTCCGTAATCGAGTTTATCTTGATCATCAGCTAGATAAAATATAAAGTTAGGATTTTCTCTTTTAATAATTTTTATTTCATCATTAGATAAAAAATTAAAAAAAATAAAAGATATAAATACAATGATAATAGTTTTATAAAAAAAATTCATTATTCTTAAATTCAAATTTAAATATAGAGAAAAATAATTTTGTTAAAACTGATAAATTATAACACACAAGTCAAATAATATTAATTTTGAAGCAAAGTAATTAATAGAGTTATTGTATATCAAAAAACTAAAAATATAAACAGTCTAATATGTGAATTTTATTTAAAAAAAATTTAAATTAACGTTTGAAAATATTTTCCATTATGAATTTTTTTAAAAAGCTAAGTGTTGTATTTAGTTTAATTATCCTCTCATCATTATCTTCATTCAGTCAATTAAATAATGACTATCAATTTATAAGTCTAAATAATGACTTAACTCAAAGCACTATTTCATCAATAATAAAAGATAACGATGGGATGTTATGGCTAGGATCTTCTGGTGACGGAGTATTTAGGTATAATAGTTTAAATTTTAAAAATTACAAGAAAAAAACAATTAATAATAATAACTCTCTAAATAGTTCTTTTATACATTCTTTATATAAAGACGGTAATAATGATATTTGGGCAGGAACACAAGAAGGAGTAAACAAATACAATCGAGATTTAGATGAATTCGTATCGATCAATATAACAAAGGAATCTCCTAACACTAAATATGCTGTCCATTCTATTAATAGCTTTGACAATAAGAATATTTTAATTGGAACTCATCAAAACGGCTTAATTAAATTAAATATTGAAAATCTGGAGTATAAAAACATTGAATACAAATCTAACAAGCCACTTTCTAGTTTACTTATAAATTCTATTGTTAAATCTACAGATAGTAAATTTTTTATCGGTACAAATCATGGATTGATGATTTATGATCAGTATTTAGAAACAATAGAATTAGCAAAATTTGATATATTATCAAAATATGAAAAGATCACTAAATCTATTGAATCAATAGTTATTGATAATCAAAATACGATTTGGTTAGGAACTTCTAATAAAGGGCTAATCAAAATATCAAATAATAATGAGTTTTATCAAATTGAAAGACTTTACTTAACTAAAAAAAGAATTTTATCATTATCACTGAAAGAAAATGGAAATATTTTATGTGGAACTGAAAATGATGGACTATTTGAGATTGATATAACCAACAATAAAACAACAAACTTTAAATTTGATAAAAATATTCAAAATGGAATAAAATCAAATTCAATTTGGTCTATTTATTCTGACAACAAAGATCGAGTATGGTTGGGCTATTATAATAACGGAGTTGATGTACACAATAGTAATTACAGTAAATTTAAAGCATTTAAAAATATATCAGGGTATACTAATTCATTAAGTTCAAATTCAGTCACAGGGTTAATTAAAGATTTAAAAAATAGACTTTGGATAAGCACATCTGATGGTGGGATTGACATTTATGATCCTAGTAGAAATAAATTTACAAATTTAATTGATCAAAATAATAATATAGCACGAGGTTTAAAAAACACTGAAATAACTACACTGTATAAAGATTCAAACCACAATATATTAGTCGGAACATGGGATTCAGGTTTTTATTTTTTGAAAAGAGATACCAATTATTTCAAAAATATTAATATTTCTAATAGTATTTTAAAATCTAACAAAGTAATGACTTTTGCTGAAGATTCTAACGGCAATATTTGGATTGGAACATTTTTTAGCGGAGTATATTTATTCAATACCAAAAACAATAAGCTTAAGCATATAAATAATAATAATTTTAAAAAATTTGATATTAACACCAGTAATGTTAGAAAAATTCTAATTGATAAGAATAATAATAAATGGATAGGAACAAGGTCAGGGCTATATCTTGTGAAAAATACTAATGAAATAATTTCTTTTAATGATAGATTTAGATCACTTTTAGGTGAAAATATTAGCTCAACAATAGTTTTTAGTCTATTTGAAGATAATAATAATGACATATGGATTGGATCTTTAGATAATGGACTTTTTAAATACAACTATGAAAATGACAATATTATATGGTATAATACGCAAAATGGATTTATTCATGAATCCGTTACATCAATTACTCAGGACTTAAATAATGATTTATGGGTAACGGGAAACAAAGGTTTATCAAAACTTGATTTATCAAATAATACATTTATAAATTTCAATAAAAATGACGGGTTATTATCTGAAAAATTTAATTACAACTCTGTGTTTAATGACAAAAACATACTGTATTTTGGTGGTCTTAATGGAGTTAATTATTTTAATCCAAATAAAATTATCTATAATGAAGAACTGCCTACAATCTTTCTTGAAGGATTAAAACTATCTAATGAATCAATCTCAATAGGTAATAATTCACCGTTAAAAGTCGCTTTAAATGAAATAAAAGAAGTTGTGTTAAATCATAATCAGTCTTTTTTTAGCATCGAATATGTAGGTATTAATCAAACAAGAAGTGAGAATAATTTATATGCATATATTTTAGAAGGTTTTAATGAAAAATGGAATTATGTTGGATCAAAAACAAATGCTACTTTCACAAATGTACCTCCAGGTGATTATACTTTTTTAGTCAAAGCAGCTAATAATGATGGAAAATGGAATGAAATACCAAGAAGATTAAATATAAAAATATTACCAGCATGGTGGGAAACTAATTTAGCTTGGTTCTTTTATCTTATAACTCCAATAATATTAATAATAATATCCTACAAGATATTTAATGTTAGGATAAAAGAAAGAAGATTATTAAAGTTTGAAAGAGAAGAATTAAAACAGGTTGAAGCTTTAAATTCTAAAAAAATTCAATTTTTTACAAATATTTCACATGAATTCAGAACTCCATTAACACTAATTCTAAATCCATTAAGCGATATAATTAAAGATGATTTTATCAAGTTTTCTGAAAAAACAAAAGATAAATTAGAAATTATTTTTAAAAATGCTAATAGATTATCAAGACTTATTGATGAATTGATGGATTTTAGAAAACTACAGTTTAATAAAATGTCAGTTAATGCTTCAAAAATTGAATTGGTTACATTTATTGAGGAAGTTTCCGGTCACTTCAAAGATGAGGCTAAACAAAAAAATATTATTTTGTCTGTTCATTACACTGAAAATCCAGTATATATGTGGGGAGATCCTTCAATGATCGAAAAAATAATATTTAATTTACTATCTAATGCTTTCAAAGCAACTCCAAACGAGGGAATGGTCTCTATAAATATCATGTATAATAAAAGTAAAAATTATTTCTCGCTAATATCAAAGGAAGAACTTTATGATTCTATAGAAATTAGTATAGAAGATACAGGATCTGGAATTAAAGAAAAAAATATTAATAAAATTTTCGATAGATTCTATCAAGTTACTGAATTAGACAAACAGTATTATGGAGGCACAGGTATTGGACTAGAAGTTGTAAGAAATTTTATTGAACTCCATAAGGGAAAAATCGAAGTGTCAAGTAAATTAAATGTTGGAACTAAATTTAAAATCAAATTTCCTCAAGGAAATAGTCACCTTAAAATAAATAAAGATGCATCATTAAAAGTAAAAAATAATAATATTGAAAATGAAGTAACAACTAAACTGATATTAGATAATTCAGAAAAGAAACAATCTAATAAGAACTTATTAATAGTTGATGATAATACTGAACTAAGATCTTATTTAGAAATTGAACTAAAAGATAATTATAATATATTTTTAGCTGAAAATGGTAAACAAGGATTAGAAATGGCAAATAAGCATATCCCTGATATAATTATTACAGACGTTATGATGCCAATAATGGATGGCATGGAATTTTGTAAAAATATTAAAAATGATATTCGTACAAGTCATATTCCAATAATGATGATAACTGCAAAGGGAATGCAAATTGATAAAATCAAAGGAATTGATTCTGGAGCAGATGTATATTTACAAAAGCCATTCAATATGGATGTACTAAAATCTTATTTAAATCAACTAATTTCAACTAGAAAAATTTTATTTAAAAAATACTTTAGCGGAATAGATTTTTCTGAAAATACAACATCATTGGATCAAGAATTTATGCTAAATGTATTAAATTATATTAACAATAATATTAGTGACAATGATTTAAATGTTGAAAAATTAGCAGATGAATTATTACTAAGTAGAAGCAAATTATATAGAAAAATTAAAGCATTAACTGGGTTAACTGCTAATGAGTTTATAAGAAATATAAGATTAGAAAAATCAAAGAATTATATTGAAAATACAGAATTTTCTATTAGTGAAATATGTTATAAAGTAGGATTTTCATCTCCATCATATTTTACAAAGTGCTTTAAAATTCAATTTGGTGTTTTGCCTAAAGAAATAAGAGAAAATAAAGATAACTAAAAATGAAATTATTTTTACAATTACCAATTTTACTAATGATATTTAGCTGTAGTAAAAACACAGCTTTTCATAATAATATTTTAATCTTAGGAAAAATATCTAATAAAAATATTTTAAAAAATTCTATCAGTCCTGCTCCAGATGGAATGATATGGATTGAAGGTGGAACATTTTATCAAGGTGCCTTAGACAATGATAAACATGCGATGAGTTATGAAAAACCTAGACACAAAGTTAAGGTTGATGGATTTTATATGGATATTACTGAAGTAACTAATAAACAATTCAAAGAATTTGTTGATGCGACAAATTATATAACTACAGCTGAAAGAAAAATAGATTGGAATGAAATTAAATCACAACTTCCAGAAGGCACTCCAAAACCACATGATTCAATTCTACAACCAGGATCAATGGTTTTTCACAAAGTAAAATCACCACTTAATAATTTAAATAACTTTTTTCAGTGGTGGAAATGGAAAATAGGTGCTAGTTGGTTAAATATAAATGGTCTTAAAAAATTAGATAAAGAAATTTACAATAAACCCGTTGTTCATATTTCCTATTTTGATGCACTGGCATATTGTGAATGGGCAGGTAGAAGATTACCAACTGAAGCTGAATGGGAATATGCTGCAAGAGCTAATAATGAAGATTATATATATACTTGGGGTAATGATGTTAATGATTTACATTTGAAAGCAAATACATGGGAAGGTGTTTTCCCAGTTAATAATACACAAAAAGATGGTTACGAGAGATTAGCTCCCGTTAAAGCTTACCCTCCCAATGATTTTGGGTTATATGGAATGGCTGGTAATGCATGGGAATGGACAAGCGACTGGTTTAATGTAGACTATTATCATGAACTTAGTAAAACAAATGGCGTATGTGATAACCCAGGAGGACCCATAAATGCTTATAATCCAAATAATATATATATTAAAGAAAAAGTAATTAAAGGAGGTTCTTTCCTTTGTAACCAATCCTATTGTATTAGTTATAGAATTTCTGCAAAAATGGGAACTAGTACAGACTCTTCTTTAGAGCATTTAGGGTTCAGGACTGTAGCTACAAAAGAAATGGTAAAGAATTAGCTTCATTTTTATTATAGTATGGATTAAAATTTATATTTAATAATCTTAAATTTATTGAACAATTTTTAAATAAATAAATTGAAAAATAATATAATAAAAAAGTTAACATTCTTCATAATGTTCATATTTGTTTTTAACACAAATACTTATTCTCAAAAAGAAAATAAACCCAATATAATATTTATTATGTCTGATGACCATGCAGTTAGTGCCGTTAGCGCTTACAAGGATTGGTTAGCTAGCTCAGCTCCTACACCAAATATCGATAGAATAGCTAATGAAGGAATGATAATGAATAGAACATTTAACACGAATAGTATTTGCGGACCTAGTAGGGCTGCAATTCTAACGGGAAAATATGCTCACATTAATGGTTTTTATAAGAACGAAGGTGGTGGTGATTTTAATGGCAGTCAACAAACATTTCCTAAAATTTTAAAAGAAAATGGATATGAGACTGCTGTTATAGGCAAATGGCATTTAGGAACTACTCCAACTGGTTTTGATTATTCTAAAGTTATGATAAATCACGGAGGACAAGGAACTTACCACAATACAGTATTTTTAGAAAATGGAAAAGATACAATAAGAGAAACAAGTAGACATTCTACTGAACAAGTAGCTTATGATGCTATAAATTGGCTTGAAAATTCAAGAGATAAGAATAAACCATTTATGCTAATGTATCAGTTTAAAGCACCACACAGACCTTGGACTCCAAATAGTAAGTTTGATTCATTATTTATTAATGATTTACCTTATCCTAAAACATTTAATGATAATTATAATGGTCGTTTAGCAGCATCAGAAAATATGCTTGAAATCGAGAATCATATGAATCGAAAAGATTTAAAATTAATTCCACCAAAAGGTTTAACTAAGAAAGAATTAGGAAAATGGAACAGGTATGGTAATAATGGTGAATTTTGGACTCCAAATGATACTCTACAAGGATTAGATCTAAAAAAATGGAAATATCAGAGATATATTAAAGATTATCTTAGGTGTGTTGCTGGTGTTGATGAATCTGTAGGAAAAATGTTAGATTATTTAAACGATAATAATTTAAATGAAAATACTATTGTAATTTACACTTCCGATCAAGGTTTTTATCTTGGTGAACATGGTTGGTTTGATAAAAGATGGATGTATGAACCTTCATTTAGAATGCCATTTATTATCAAATATCCAAATAAAATCAAGTCCAAAAGTATTAACAATGAACTTATAGTTAATATTGATTTTGCTCCAACAATATTAGATTTAGCTGGTATAAAACCCCCTAAAGATATGCAAGGAGAAAGCTTTAAAAAACAACTATTTAATAAGAAATATCCTAAAAGAGATGCTGTTTATTATCACTACTACGAATACCCTTTCTGGCATAAAGTACAACCTCATTACGGAATTAGGACTAATAGATTTAAACTTATACATTATTACTATAATATGGATGAATGGGAATTATTTGACTTAAATATTGATAAAGATGAACTAAATAATCTCTATGGAAAAGATGGTTATGATAATATTATCAATGATCTAAAAGAAAAATTAAAGATGTTGCAAGTAAAATATAACGATGATATGAGTTTAGAAGAAATGAGAAAAATGACTGATACTAGAATTAAACGCGTTTATACAGAAATGAATAATAAAAATTAAAATAATATTATTTCATTATAATTTTTTCAACTCTTGTTTTGTTACCCATATAGAATTGTATAAAATATATCCCTTTACTAAGATAATTTAGATCTAATTGGTATTCTCGATAATCTATATAACTTTTTATTAAACTTCCATTAATTGAGTAAATATCAAATTTCATACTACTTTGATTATTGGATTGTATGTAAATTAAACCTGTTGTTGGATTAGGATGTATATATATATCCTTATCAAAGTTTTCATTTACAGTCATGTTGCTATCGTTAATAGTAACTTCAAAATTATCAAAATAATAGTATCCTGATTGATCACCACATAACAATTGAACTTTAAATGTATCATAGTACTCATCTATATTAAATTCAACTTCTTTTAATTCATATTCATTTGATAAAAATATTTCAGGTGATATAGAGTAATTATTCCCTGTACTTCCCTTTTTAATTCGTAGTTTAAAAGAAGATGCTGGATTTTCAGATGAGGTTTTAGCATAAAACATAATGTTTATTGTCTTACCATTTAAATCCTCATTATAATCAACATTATTTAAAATAACTTTATTAAATCCAGAATTATTTGTAGCGGTATTTATAACATTTATTAACGATGATGATTCTTCATAGGATTCTTCAAACGCATCGGTAAATTCAGCTGAAGCACCAGCATAATTAGTTAAACTCCAATTATTATTTATATTAATACAGTCAAAATTAGGATTTTGAATAAGATCCAATTCAGGACATCCAATTAAAGCTTCTTTAACATCATCTATCCAATTATCAATAATTAATTCTCCAGAATAAGGATTAATACTGTTGTTATTAGGGTTATCATTTCGAAGATTAATAGTTTTAGTTGATTTATTACTTGCACACCATGCAGAAAATGCGAAATCATTCATAATTGCTTCTTCCGCGATATATCGATGATATTCTACCCGATCTGAATTTAATGGACCACCAAAATCTCCAACTGATCCTTCAAAATAATTAACTCCATTTTCATTATCAGCACCAAACTCTCCTAAGTATATTGGAATGTTATTATTTTGTGACCAATTTTTAAGCTGTGTAAATCTATCAGAAATTAAATCTTTTTGTTGCTGAGAAAAAACAAAATTATTATACTCTTCTCTAGATGATGCAGTGAAATTAAATGGCTTATAGTAATGAAAAGTTGCTATCAAATAATCATCTGAATTGAGAACCTCTGAGCTAATTTCAAATGGAACTTCCCAACTTGTCGCTCCTCCTCCATTTATAATTATACACCTTGTCAAATTATATGATCCTGTATTTCTAATTAATTCAATTAGAGATAGATTTAAATCATTCATTTCATCAGCAGAGATTGAAAAATAAGGTTCGTTAATTAAATCAAAAACTAAACTATTTGTTGAATAATTCTTAAATCTATTTGCAATATCTCTCCATATTGCTTTAAATCTATTAATATCTGCTAATCTTTTAGCTGAAGTTGGATTCGTATAATAATTAACACCATTAATTAGATCATTTTGAAATGTGTATACAAATTCTTGCTTAAGATTATTTCCGTGAAAGTCTAAGACAACCATTATATTATTATTTATTGCCCAGTCAACAACTTGCTGAACTCTATCTAAATAATTTTGATTAACGGAATAATCATCTACTGATCCATCATAATTTGAAGAAGTATTTGCTAACGATGAAAAACAACTATTATTAGCACAATTTTCAATATTAATGTCAGACCTTTGAGATCCATTTAAACTATAATCAGTATTAAGAAAACCTCCACTGTAGAAATCTACAGGAATTCTAACATTAGTAAAACCTGCGTCTGCTAATTGAACAAAATAATCTTCATGAACAGCATATGCCCAGTTTCCTTCAGTAGGAGCTGACAATACATTTCCCATATTAATACCTCTACCCATCAAGTTCACAATCTCTTCTGGTGAAGTTTGAGAAAATAAAGAATTTAAATAAAATAGGAATATGTAAAAAATATATTTCAAAAATTATTGATTCTTTTTCTGAAGCTCTAATACAGCTTTCATAATTGCACTAGTTGTAGGTTGATCAAATCTTAATCTTATAGATTGCCTAAGTTTTTGGCTTGATGCTCTATAAATAGATTTTTTCTCCTCTGCAGACAAGTCTTTACCGAAGATATTTTCTCTGTCATTCATGAATTTTGCAATATAAGTGTCATATAAAAACTTTTGATCTTCTTCAGAAAGATCCAATTGGTTTGCAGCATGTTGAGAAAATGAACTTGCTTTTTTTATTTGATAACTGTTTTGCGCATTAGAGATAAAAGTGAATAAAACTAATAGAGCAAAGATTTTAATTGAGTTTTTCATAATTTTAATTTATTGTTGTTATTTATTATTGATTTTATTGAATTCTTGGGAAAATAATATTCCTATTTTTTTCATTCCTAAATAATTATAATGAATATTATCTTCTCGTTTTGATAAAAAATTATTTGATGACTTATCTTTACTTTGAGGTATAAATATTACATTATTTAATTCATTGGATACATTTTTCATGGCTTTAACAATTTTATTACTTCCAACTTGCATAATCATAAAAGGCATTTTAGGGTTTTTAAACTTAATTCTGGAAGCATTAATAAGGTTTTTTAAATTTTCAAAATAAGTCTCCGATGGTAATGGACCCCATCTTTGACTACTATCACTTTCTCCTTGAACCCATAGCATACCTCTAATTTGATAATCTGATTCTTTATATTTAGACAACGCTTTATTCGTATCATTTACAAGATCATAAAAAAGTTTAGGTTTATTTAACTCTCCAACATATTTAGCTTTATTTTTAGTCCAGTTTGGATTCCAACTTCCATATAGAGAAGAGCCGCCTTTAGATCTTTTAATAAATAAAAACTTTTTAGTTGGATATTTTTTTGATAATTCAATCCCAAAAAATATTTCAGGACCAAAACAACTATCTAATTTGAATTTTTTTTTCTTCCAATTAGGTGGGATTGTTACACTTAGAGGAATAGGCTTATTTCCATTATAGACAATTGATATGTTTTTCTGAGCATATGAAAGCTGATTTAAATCTTCTTTTGTTAAATTCAGAGCATCAGCTGCTCCTGACATGTTTGATTGACCAGCTAAAATGAATACATTTAATTTATCATCATTTAAAAAAGTTTGTGAATAATTAGTAACACTAATGAAAAATATAAAATAAAGTTTAAAAAAAGTTTTCATTTTACTTAACTGACTTTATATGTTTATTTAAAATCCTACTAAGACTATCTACTATAGTTTTGTTTGATTTAATCTCGGCGATATTATTCATTTGAAGTTTATCAACTTCTATGTCAAATAACATTTTATCAGTTAAAGATCCATTTCTTTTCCATTCTGTATAATAATATTTATTTGAAATTAAAGTTTCACCATTTTTCCAAATTGAGAAAGCTATATTACTAGTAATTTTTTTTGGATCTTTCAAATTTGTTAATAATGACTTTCCTTGAACAAAATCTGGAATATCTAATTCTGCTAAATCACAAAATGTTGGATATAAATCCACTAATTCAACAAAAGATTCACTAGTTTTATTTTTCTTGAATTTGGGTGAACTTATAATCATTGGAATTTTAAGTTCGTACTGAAATAAGTTATGTTTTGTCCACCTGCCATGCTCTGAAAGACTAAAACCATGATCGCTAGTCAATACTATTGTAGTATTATTGGTTAGACCTTGATTTTTTAATTCATCTAAAATAAGTCCAATTTGGGCATCGATATAACTAACACAAGCATAATATGCATGAATTAATTCTTTAGCTTTCTCATTATTAATAGGGCCTTTTTCAGGAATATCAGTAAATTTTCTTAATTCATAAAAATAATTTGCTTTTTGAGGAGCATTTGGGGGGAAAAAATTGTTATGCGGAAGAGTTATATCATTTCTATCATACAAATCCCAATACTTTTTTGGAGCCACAAAAGGTAAATGTGGCTTTTGAAATCCAACGGCTATAAAAAACGGTTTATCAGAATTGTTAATTGATTTTATATCCTTAATAGTCTTTTTGGTAACCTTTCCATCAGAATAATTATCATCATTAGTATAGACAAATTCTGAAGCAGGACCAAAGTTGTTTGTTAAATTATTAATATTAATAGGATCTTTATAGTCTTTAGGATTATTTCTTTTTGCTCTAAATATATCATCCCACCCATAAGAAGCATCTTTTGGGGAGTGTGATATTTTACCATTACTAATTGTTTTGTATCCATTATTTTTAAGATATGATGCTATTGTTAAAGCATTTGGAGAATCTTCATTGATTTTAGTGTAAAAGGTTGTAAATCTGGATTTAGTAGGTCTTAAACCTGTCAGTAAACTAGCTCTTGAAGCTCCACAAACTGGATTATTTGTAAATGAGTTTTTAAAAGTAACTCCTCTTTTCTTTAATTTGTCTATGTTAGGAGTTATAATTTTTGGCTGATTATCTGCCATAGTAAGATCTCTTAGATCATCAACAATTATAAAAATGATATTTTCTTTTTTTACCTCATTATTAGAGTTAGCTGTAGTATAGAATAATGAAATAATAATAACTAATAATTTAACTGATTTCATAATAGTTGTTAATTTTTAATATTAATTTTATTGAGAATAGTTAACTCTACTGATTTTAAAGATTTATAATTAGATGATGGGCCTGTCATAATATTGAAAGTTCCAGGTTCAACTACATAATTCATATTTATATCATAAAATGCTAAAGATTCAGGTGTTATTTCAAAAATCACATTTTTTGTTTCTCCAACTTTTAAATGTATTCTTTTATAACCTTTTAATTCCTTAACTGGTCTGGTAGCAGAACTAACTTTATCTCTTAAGTATAATTGAACAACTTCATCACCATCCATATCGCCAATATTAGTAACAGCAACTTCAACTTTAATTATTGAGTTATTATCAAAATTTTTGTTTAATAGCCTTGGTTTTGAGTATTTAAACTTAGTATAACTAAGGCCGTATCCAAATGGATAAAGTGGGGTGTTTTTCTCAAATGCATATTTATGAAAATATTGTGATGGTTTATGATTGTATATCATTTGTAATTGACCAACACTTCTTGGAACTGTTAAAGGAAGTTTCCCGCTAGGGTTTACATCTCCAAAGATAATCTCTGCAACCGCTTGTCCACCTAAATTTCCAGGTTCCCACGCTTCAATAATAGATTGTATATTTTCCTGAATCCAAGGTTCACTTATAGGTTTGCCATTAACATATACTACTATTACATTATTATTACATTCTTTTAATGAACGAACGAGATCTAATTGTTTTCCAGCTAAATTTAATTGAGTTCTAGCCATATTCTCACCAGCTGTCTTATCCTTCCATTTATATCTCATCGAATTATCTCCAACAACAACAATAACATAATCAAAATCTTTAGAGGCTTCAACAGTTTTTTGTATATCATAACTGGAAATTTTTCTAATATTCTCTCCTGAGTTGAAATAAGATATCTTAAAGCCTTTTGATTCACCTAGTTTTTTAATTCCTTCATAAATTGTTGTTACGTTTTCGTCCGGTTGAACTGCATGCCAATCTCCTAGTATAGATTGATTGTTTGCATTTGGGCCTGTAACTAATATCTTTTTAGATTCTTTAGTAGTATTTAAGGGTAATAGATTTGAATTTTTTAATAATATAATTCCCTTTCTTGCAGTTTCTAAGGCAGTTTGTTTGTGTTCAGAAGTAAATATTTTTTCATTTATTTTATCGATATCTACATATCTATTTTCAAATAGACCTAATTTAAATTTAGCCATTAATATTTTTGAACAGGCCTCATCAATTCTAGAAATAGATAATTTTCCTTCTTTAACTAATTCAATTACAGCTTCAGGAAAATCAATTCCATGCATATGCATATCCATTCCTGCATTAACAGCTAGATAAGAAGCCTCTTTTAAATCATGTGCAACATGATGTAGGGTTTCAATTCTTTCAATGTCCATCCAGTCACTCACATAAAAACCTTTAAAACCCCATTCTCCACGAAATAAATCTTTCATTAGCCAGCTATTCATATGACAAGGAATACCATTTAATTCGTTATGAGCAGCCATGATAGAATAAACACCTGCATCAATTGCCTTTTTGTATGGTGGTAAATAAACTTCATTTAATGTTCTTAAAGAAACATCCATAGGAGAGGCATTTAAACCATTAATCGGCTCACTACCTGCAATCATATGTTTTGCACATGCAATAACTTTATCTATACCTGTATAGTCATTTAACTGAAAACCATTAATCATCGCAGCTCCTAAATTTCCAACCATAAATGGATCTTCTCCAAAAGTTTCACCAACCCTACCCCATCTAGGGTCTCTTAATACATCAATATTAGGAGTAAATGCCCAATGAGAACCAGTAGCTCTCATTTCAAGTGCAGTTTGTCTACCAATATCAAAAAGGAACTCATCTTTCCAAGTGGATGCTAAAGCTATTGGAGATGGATATACAGTAGCTCCACTGAAAAGTGCATTTCCATGAATAGCATCAATTCCTATTAAGATAGGTATTTGTAATCTAGACTTATTTGCAAGTTCTTGTAGTAAATTCCCTTCCTCTGCAGTTAAAACATGTAAAAAAGAACCAATTTTACCTTCTTGAGTCATTCTCATAACATCAGTACTATATACACCCTTATAAAAACCTTGAGCATCATTGTTAAGTAAATCTTCTGGAGATAAGTCTTTTTCCGCTTTTCTCATATGATCAAGCCCTACAAATTGATTCATTTGATAAACTTTATCTTCTAAAGTCATTCTAGACATTAAATCATTTAAACGATCTTTATTGGACTTAGAACTATCTAAATATAATTTATATGAAGAATCTTCATCTGCTGAAATAGTACCTAGAGATAAGATAATAAAAACAAAAATTAAAACTTTTAATTTCATAATACTTATTTTAATATATTACTAATTAATTCATAACTAGGGTTAGGTTTTAAATCTTTAGAATAAATAGATTGAAAAAATCCTTTACCTTTTTTATACCTCTCTCCTATGTCCCAAAAATTTAGAGTAACAACACCATTTTTTGACTTCTCTATTAATAAATTAATTATTCTTGAGTATATTATTTTTTGATCAATCAAATCTTGATTTAAATTTGAATTATCACCAACAAAATAATCTAATTCGGTTACATGAAAATCTAGATCATTCTTATGTGCCCAATCAATTAAATTAGATAAATCTTTAATACCCTTGTCTAAATGATTTACAATATCATAAGTTGATTTACTTAAAAGTAAGTGACCTTGCCAGCCAATACCATCAACTCTGTATCCTTTAGATCTAATATATTTAACACTTTTTTTAAGTTTATTCCATAGTGGTTTCTGAAATCCTGCATTTTGGTTAAAAACCAGGCTTATATTAGGAGCAAGTTTCGTAGCAATTTCAAATGATTTTAAAATATAAATAGGGAAATTATTTTCATCAAAACCTATTTTTAACCATGGATTTTCCCATTTATCATTACCATTTCTTGGGCCATGCCATTTACCACTTGGTAAAATCGTTTCATTAACTACATCCATCCACTTGACAGAAGGTTCCTTTGAAAATTTAATACAAGATTCAGTCATAAAATCAACTAAATTTAACATAAGCTCCTCACTAGTTCTTGAATCATCCTTTGTCCATTTAGAACATTGAGGACCTATTGGCCCATGTATTCTTAAATCTAAATTATGGTTGTTTGCAAAATCAAGCATTTTATCAATTTTAGTCCAATTCCACATGTTTGGCCTAGGATGTACTGCAGTTTGTTTTGCCGCATTAGCAGGAGTTAAGTATGTGAAATCTTTTAAAAATAAAATTGATTTGTCTGTGTTAAGTTCATGTAAGTTTAATGTAGCACCTATGGTCAAGTTATCAGAATTATAACTCTGTTGAGAAAATAAAATTATTGGAACTATCAAATAAGATAATATTAATGAAAATTTCATAACATAAAGATAGCGGGAATTAAAATTCAATATTAAAATATTTGAGGAATTTAATACTAATAATGAGGATATATCTTATGATTAAGGATGCTTATTTTTTAGAAGTATTCTTTTTGGCTCAAACCAAGGTTGAGCATTCTCAATTTGTCTACCAAGATCAATTGGAACTTTATTTACATCAATAATTCTTTGTTTAAGAACGGTAGTAAGTGAATCTTTAATATTCTTATAATCTTTATTTTTTGCTAAATTGTATAGTTCTTTTTTGTCAAACTTATGATCATATAATTCATAGCTAAAAGCATTCTTATAATTCCATTGATTTAACCTATATCGTTTAGTTTTAATGCTATATCCTTGTGCTTTAAAATTAGGTTTATTTAAAAGAAGTTCTGTTAAAGCACTTTTTCTTACAACATAATTAGGGTTTTCTATTTGAGGTAGAAGACTTTTACCATTAACAAAATTAGGAGTTTGCATTGTTAACATATCCATTATAGTTGGGTAAATATCAATTAATTCTACAGGATCTTTTATAGAAATATTATTATTTTTTATATTAGGTCCTGCAAAAATTAATGGCACCCTAGTTGCATCCTCGAAAAGAGTTTGTTTTTGCCAATGACCATGCTCTCCTAAATGATAGCCATGGTCTGATGTAAAAATAATAATTGTATTTTTATCCAACCCTGTTTCTTTTAATTTATCTAAAACTCTTCCAACTTGAGAATCCATAAAACTTGTAGTAGCATAGTATGCAAGCTTTATTTCTTTTGAAAGATCGTTGTCTAAATCAACTTGCTCTTTTTTTGAACGTACAGAAAATGCAGCGGCCTTAGGAATCGTTTTTAAGTAATCTTCTGAACTTACAGGTACACTAAAATCACTTATTTCATACAAGTCATAATAAGATTTTGGAGCAACAAAAGGAACGTGAGGTCTATATAGTCCATAAGCCATAAAAAAATTTTCTTTAGATTCAGCAAATTCATCTAAAAATTTAATGACTTCAGAAGCACCTATTCCGTCAGTTTGCTCATTATCTTCTCCATCAGCTTTCAACCAGCTTAAAGTACCACCATCTAATATGGGTTTTAAACCATTTAATTTGTATTCTTCAATCTTATCTCTTCCATATGGATTAACTGTTCTATCCCAAGTATAAGAATCATCATGACCTGAGGTTCCTATATCTCTCGGGTTATGATAATGATAAATTTTACCAACTCTTACAGAGTGATAATTTTCCATTCTAAACTTTTGACCTAATGTAATAACATCAGGTATTGTTTGTCTTACAAATAATCTTAATTTCTTTGATTTAGTTTGATCTGGATACAATCCAGTCATTAAAGATACTCTTGAAGGACCACAAAGAGGGTATTGAACATGTGCATTATCAAATACGACACCTTCTTTTGCTAATTTATCAATATTTGGAGTAATAGCTATGGTATCCCCATAAACACCTAAAGAACAATTTAAATCATCTGCAATAATAAATAAAACATTTAATTTTTTTGAACTCTTAACAGTTGACAAAGCTGTTAGTGATGTAAAAAGAATTAAAAGAGTTAAAAAATTAAATTGTTTCATTATAATTTTTCAGCTACTAATCATCAATCAATTCATTTGTATTGATTTCAGTTAGAGGGATTGGCAATTTCATAACCTGATCTGGATCAGTACTTAAAAGTAAATCTACATTAGGAGAAAAAATTGGATTATTATTATGTTTATTAATAGTATTTGTCAAAAAATAATCAAAACCTCTTCTTCTATTGTTATGGGCGTCCTCACCTTCTCCTATTAGTTCATATCTATATTCATTCATAATTGCATCTCTAAATGAATTTTGATCTCCAAGGTAAGCTGTATTAGGCATACCTACTCGATCTAAAACTTCGGTAACATAACCTAGCTGCTGACCATTTTGAAGCTCATTAGAGATTTCTGCTAGCATAATAAGAAGGTCTGCATATCTGTAAATAATTACATTTTGGTCTCCAAATTGATTACTATGTTGAGTGTCTTTTTCTACAAACTTAAATAAGAAAGGATGTGCTTTTGCAAACTGATTCCTGTTTGGAAAAGCAGGATATAACTGTACAAGATTACCATTATCAGCTCTATTGTATTCATACAAATATGTTCCTTCAATTCTTGGATCATCAGGATATGCAGCCATGTGATCTAACAAAACATCTGCATGAATCTGTAACCAACCAAAATGCTGACCTAATTTATATTTAAAAGGAGTGTAATTTCTACCCATTTGA
>Ga0213862_10000122_pt1 | contig 31607 bp, 41 predicted proteins | sample PICome_7_FD_160092 | JGI IMG/M metagenome (GOLD analysis project Ga0213862, IMG submission 160092) | Coastal seawater microbial communities near Pivers Island, North Carolina, United States - PICO266 | ecosystem: Environmental > Aquatic > Marine > Coastal | place: USA: North Carolina... | reverse complement strand
TATCACCACGAATGGTTGCCATATTCGGACAACCACAACAAACTGTCTTACTTGGATGTCCTTCCAATTCCTTTCCACAGGAACGACACCTAATCTTTATATTTTCCATTGTATAATTCTTTATAAGTCTTCAGTTTTCAATTATTTATAATTTTTCTTCTAATATATATTCTACCGTATTGGCAACATCATTCATTGCATCTCGCAATTTCTCACGTTGTCCGGCATGTTGTTCTACTTTCGTAACACCATTTCTAAATTCTTCACAGAGAGTCCATCTCCATTGACTCATACCCTTAGAGTACCAAAGATTAATTTTCATTTGTAGAAAAGTCGTCTACGCGACTATTTAGTTCTCCCATCTTACGAATCAATTGCGTGTGTTCATTTTCCATTTCCTCAATACGAAACTGTAGCATCTCAATCATATCATAGATGTTATCGCAGTCTGCAATTTTTTGTTCCGACTTTTTCATTTTCTTTTTCATAAAAAAAGGGGGGACTACTGTCCCCCACTATACTTATATTATTCGATACTGTCAACAGCAGCAAGTGCTTTCTGTCTCAGATCCTCAGGAAGAGGAACATAACCAAGACCATCAGACATTGCCTGTGCCTTCTCACTCAACATATAACGAAGAGTTTCTTTCACACCAACCTTGGACTCAGGATACGCTAGGATCCAAGTAAGGGAGACAATAGGATATGCATTGGCACCAGCAGGGTTAGCGTCAGCACCACGAAGCTGATCGTCAAGGATGATTCTCGATAGACCTGCTGCAGATGTTTCAGCATTTGCTTTGACATAGTTACCTGCCTTGTTTTGTAGTGCAACTTGTTGGAAGTCACTGTTTACAACATAACCATAGTTCAGGTAACCAATGGAACCAGGAACCTGTTTAACTTGTGCGGCAACGCCAGAGTTACCTTTACCACCAACACCAGTAGGCCACTTTACTGCCTTACCCGTGCCAACAGTTTCTTCCCATTCAAGAGAGAATGCTGATAGTGAGTTAGTGAAACCTTTTGTGGTGCCACTACCATCAGAACGGAATACAGGAAGAATAGTTTTACTTTCACACCCAAAGGTAGACCAGTTAGTAATCTTACCAAGATATACATCAGCAAGTTGTGTCTGTGTCATCTTGGCATCACAACCAGGATAGTTGTAAGCAGGAACAATAGCACCACCAGTCATAGGAATGTGGACCATTGGAATCTTCTGCTTCTCATCACTTACAGCACCATCACTGGCACCAAAGTCAACAGTTTTAGCAACATACTGACGGACACCAGATCCACTACCAACTGCTTGATAGTTTACTTGGTTTCCAGTTTCACTTGCCATGGTTTGAAACCATGCTTGATACAATGGTGCAGGGAATGTAGCACCTGCTCCACTTAGTTGAAATGTTTCCTTAGATCCACCACAGGCAACCATAAGAGGAATAGTTGCTGTAGCTGCTGCAATTGCTTTAAGTTTCATTATCTAATCCTCAGAACTTATACTTGGTGCCGACTTCAACTTTCCAATCACGAGTAGAATCATCTTGGAAAATGTTCTCCCACTTACCATAAGCACTGAAATTATCAGTGATCTTTACTTTACTACCAAGTTCAAGAGCAGTAAAACCTTCTTGCTCACCACCATCAGGAACAGATACTCCAGCACCACCTTCGATGTATGGAGCAAAGTTTCCTGTCTTCCACTCATATCCTACACGTCCTTGGTGGACTTGCTTACTGAACTCCTCATCAGTTCCTTTGAACTCCGACTTGGACTCTACATATGGACCTGCCATGGCGGGGACGGAGATCGCCAAACCGAGCAGGGCAACTGCGAATGCTTTCATTTGTTTTTTGTGTAATGTGATTACTTGGTTATTATAACAGACCCATTCAGATCTGTCTTTAAGTAAAAATTAAGTTGACTTAAAGTAAACCTCAGTATATAGAGTGGGTTATACTAATTTTAACCTTCCATAAACCAAAGCATAAAAAAGGAGACTCTCGTCAGAGTCCCCGAACATCTAGATGTTTATTTTATATGGAAGATCAGAAACGATAAGTCAGACCGGCTTTCGTTCCATAACCGGTTTCGTCATCACCGGTCAACCAACTGACCTCACCGTAAAGACTGATGTTTTCAGTAGCTGCAACACCAAGACCAGCTTTACCACCAAATTCAGTTTCAGTTGCCTCACCATCAGGTGCAACCAAAGTAGGACCAGCTTGAACGTAGTAACCAAGATCACCAGACTCACCTTCGTATCCAACATGAAGATCAGTAGTGGTTCCTACATAGTCAGATCCCACAAAACCACTATTGGCTTCAACGTTTACATAGGGACCTGCAAGAGCGGCACTAGTGGACATGGACAGAGCAGCTGCTGCTGCGAATACAGATTTGAACATTTTTGTTTACCTTTTTTGTCTCGTAGAGATTAACCTACGGATGTTAAGAGACTCGACATGTCTCTGATTTTATCATATAAAACCTTGCTCAAGTTTGCGGAGATTGGTTTTATTACTTAGTGTTAATATAACCTTTAACACCAGTATATTTATAATGTACCATAAGAGTGGGATCTTGTCAACCCTCTTGTTGTGAGGGGTTAGACACCCTACCAAGATAGGGATCAAAATTCATCAGTTCTTCAATCGTCATTCTAGCTCCAGCATTTGCCCAGAAATTCATCTGTGCTTCATAGTTTTGTTTATGGAATACGTCCACATGTTCTGGGTGAATACTGGAACCCAATTCTGTTTTGTATAACAAAAGTGGAAGGGCGTAAGAATTTCCAGAATTATACAGAAGATCATCTGCAACTGGTCTTGGTCTTACACCATTATCAAGTTTATACTTGTCACCTCTACAGTGAAGACGAATCATCTTTTCTGCATGGTGTCTTGTGATAAGATAACATGCAGTTGAGAAATCATTTACAAATCTCTTGTGAACTTTGATGTGGATATCGCCAGTTGAAATAATAGCAATCTGACAAAGATCCCAATCATAAGGAATCTTACTATAAAAATCTTTCCATGTAAAGTTCCAGAACCGTACAAGGTTTAAGTCACAATCATCTTCCATGATGATTGCATAAGGACTATCAGAGGTTTCATACCAATGTTTGATAGCCTTCAGGTGAGAGGTTACACAACCCACCTCACCTGATGAAACCATGTCGGGGTATCTTCCCTTGATGATATCACTTAAGTCGTCTTCACGACCATCGTATGCAGAGATACGAGTGTAGTCTTTGATCTCCCAGTACTTAAACTGGTCCTCCATAAACTTCCATCTCTCTGGTTGACCATCTAGATTGATACAATAGATCGGACCAATACCATTAAGTTTATATACTGATTTGTTCTTATCCATTATAAAATCTCCCAGTGACTTGGGTATAGGTCTTTTGTATTTAAGTGAGCATTGTTTGGTCCAAACCATTTAGATGGAGCAATCACTCTACCAGTGTTGGCCAACCATGCACCCCACCATGAGAAGGTAGAGTTTGCAATGATGAAGTCACTACATTGTGTCATCATAAACATATCATGATAAGAACTATTACCATCGGAGATGATAAACCTATCAGGTTTGAATAGTTCTTGAGCAGATGCCCAGAATATATCATCAGAAAATATGATGACTTCTCTATCAGGATCAAACTTCTTCAGTGCTTTCTCATACCAATCAATAGAAAGGTTATGATGATTACCACTGTTGATTAGAAAATCACCTCTACGAATATGTAAGGCGATAGGATCTTGATCGAATACTTCTTCAACAATTTCTTTACATTCATCTCGAATTCTCTTCTTGAATATAAAGTCTCTACGAATAGTATCTTTGATATGTTTGAAATACTTTTCCGTTTGAAAAAAACCATACAGACTTAGATTGTCTGGACAGTTATTGAATAAGGTTTCATCGAAATGAAAACTTTCTTCTTGAAGGATATTCGATCCCATCATACATCTTTGACACTCAATGTCAAACGCATCATCAAGTTCAATACGAAGTATGTTACCTATACCATCATTGACTTTTTCATTATGGTCAGGGATACACATATCATATCCTCGATTTTGTGCAATACCTTTTGTTGCAGCAAACTGAAACATCTGGTTACCCAGTTGTCCAGCCTTTCCAAGATAATCAAACCCAATCATTTTTCATTTCGTTGAATACTTTTGTAATACCCTGGTCAATTGTTGTCTCGGGAATCCACCATGCATGAATATAGTTACTAGCCTCATTCCTCTTGTCCATTTGAACACTGTCCTTCGAAGTACCCGGAGTAATACTAACTGGCCTGTCAATTAGATTGAATTGACCAGAGATAATCTGTGCAACTTCTTTGATTGTATTCCAATGGAATGATGTCAGGTGTAGTTCATCTTCAGGTTTGAAATCGGTATAACATTCCATGATAGTCTCAAGACCCTTACAGCAGTCTTCAGCATACAAGAACTGTCTTTCTTCTGTACCATCAGTCATCATCTCAAACTGACCCTCTTCAAACCCTCTACGGATGAAGTCAGTAATTACATGAGACTTCTCATGGTCTTTTTCAATACCATATACATTCCAGAACTTAACTGTCAATCCATTAAGGGATTTAGTGTATAGTTCTCCTACAGTCTTAAGAATACCATAGGGTGAGTAACTCATGTTTGCCATCTGTGAAGATGCAAAAATAAATCTCTTATGATACTTCTCCAATAACCCAAACACATTCGCCATCAGACGAGTGTTGTTATTGATAAAGTCAAAGGTGTGTTGATACTTCTTCAAGTATCTTGATCCACCTACATCAAATGCAAGAAAGAATACAAAGTCTGATTCTTTTATATAGTGTTCGAGAAATAGATTTGGAATCAGAGTTAGATCTTGTTCTGGACCATTTGTGATATCAAAATTAAAAACTTCGTGACCCTTTTTACGAAGATAGTCAGACAGGTATGCACCTATCTGACCACCAGAACCTAGATTGAGAATTTTCATTGATACTTTTTAAGATAACTTTGGACCGAGTAATACTCTATGAGTTCTTCTTTGGTCATTTTTTGAATCTTATCCCATTCAGACATGTTAGAATTCATGTGAGGATTTGAGAACCAAGAGTTCTCACCACGGGAATGTTCAAGATGGTATATGTAGTTAGATATACGTCCTACACTATAACCTAGTTTTGTGAATCTATAAAATCTTTCCTTGTCTTCTGGAGCATATGCTCTAAAGTTTTCATTCTCCATACCACCTTTGATATAAACATTACGGTTGAAGAACTGAACATGACCATACTGTGCATCGTGAACTTTAGAATGCGATTTCAGATACTCATAGTCTAATGTCTCTAGAAAATGAGACACAACTTTGTCTGATGGGTCTACTTGGTATTGATAGTTACCAGACGCATAAGGATATACAACATCGTAGATACCATCAAGAATACCTTTGTATGATAATTCATATGATTCCAGAGGAAGAATTGCATCACAGTCATAGTTCACAACTATCTCCGTATCTGCTTCCATAATCATCTCATTGAGAACTCTTTGTCTATGAAACAATGGTTCATCACTCTGTTCAAAGATATGTTTTACATTTACATCTACATCCAAGATACTTTTAAGAATTGGAAGAGCATCTCTTTCAAATACAGATTCACTATCAACTTCTTTGATGATGATATTTGTATTGAAGTTCTCCAGAAGAAATGCAGTCGTGGTAATGACATTCCTCAACCTATCAGATGATTCAATTCTAATAGGAATAATAAATGTTGCTTGTGATAGGTCAATCATAGTTGTGTTTTGATCCAATCAAGAATGTTTACTTTAGGTTTCCAAGTCAGTTCTGATTTAGCCTTACGAATATCTGCAAGAGTTTCTCTCATCTCACCAGGTTTACCAGATAAGAAAACCTGATCATCAGAGATAGCATCTGCAATATCTTTAATACTCCAGTTCTCACCATACCCAATGTTATAAACTTCACCCCAGTTGTCAAGTTCCATGAAACTAATCAGTGCGTTAGCATTGACTACATCAGATACATGAATGAAGTCACGACGTTGTGAACCATCACCAAAGATAGTAATGGGTTGTCCCTCTCGGGTCATCTTCAGAAACTTACTTACTGCAGGAGCATATGTTCCTACATGTCTGGCCCTCTCACCATATACATTGGTGTATCTAAATGCTACAGTCTTCATACCGTGGAGACCATGATACGACTTGACTAGTTGTTCACCAGTCAACTTACCAATAGCATAAGGATTGAGAGGGTCTTCTCTCATAATTTCCGTATTAGGAATAGGATTCTTATTACCATAACATGCAGAGGTAGATGAGTAGATAAACTTCTCTACACCACACTGTCTTGCAGCTTCAAGTACATTGGCTGTACCCATGACTTGGGTTTCCATTGTATCAAGTGGAAAGTCAATCGATGCCTGAACACTTGCCTTGGCTGCAAGATGATATACATAATCAACTCCTCTAAACTTATCAGCAATGTGATAAAAATTTCGAATGTCTACAGGATAGTTTGTTGCACCACTGTTCCAATGATAGTCATCGTGACCTTCAGATGATTCATTATCAAGAACGATCACCTTATGACCCATTGATAATAGTTTGTCCACCAGGTGACTACCGATAAACCCGGCGCCACCCGTAACAAGGGAAGTTTTCATAGTCTCTCAAAAATTCTATTCTTAAATGATTCCTCTACATTATATGGTTCAGGAATGATTACCTTGGGTTTGGTATCTCCTAACCACCACGCCACCTCAGTAAAAGTTGAGGCATATGTACCTACAATAGTATCACACTTGGACAGAAGCATCAAGTCAATGAATGCGTCTACAGTAGACTGAATAGACTTGTTGTGTCCTGACTCAGCCTTGTGTGGATGATTGAATTTCTTCTGTTCGTGAGTGATGATACGATTACCATACTTATTCTCAAAGTGTTTTAACACATCACTGTTGTCACCACAAAGAAAGATCTTTCTACCTTTGTCAAAGGTATCTATAATACTTTCAAATAGTTCATTACTATGATACTTATGTCTGTCACAGTACCAAGATCTGATATGCAATCCAATTACATCATTCCAACCTTCAGAGAAATCATTGACATAATCTACAATATCTTGTCTAGGTTGTAAGTAACTAAATGCTTTCCTATAATGTTCGACAAAATACTCAGGAGTGTCTTCATATAGAAGATCAATGTACTTATATTCTCCTCGTTTATCATCCTCACCAGGAAGAATTGGAAGTCTCCAATGGTCGTAACAAGGATATGTGGTGAGTTCAGTTTCCGTTGCAAGTCGTAAATCTTCAAAGATATAAACGTCTGCAACGTTGAGAGTCAGTGCTTGTTTAAATGTCCTATAGATACCTGCATAGTTTTTAATTCTATTTGCTAGACCAGGTGAACCATCATGAATTGCAATATCCATCATGATTTAATTACCTCCCAAGTTTCAGGAATAAGATCTTCTGTACTAATATGTTGAAGACCTGGACCATACCAAGTATCTGGTGCGATCACTCTCTTATCTTTATTCTGTGATAGGTATGCTCCCCACCAACTGAATGTACTATTAGATGTTATAAAGTCTGAACACTTTGAAATCAAACATAGATCAAAGTGTGACTTTTCAACTTTAGTTGTGACATCATTGAAGTAGAAGTTATCACCTTTGAATACTTCTTGATCCTTACATAGGTCAAGATTATTTGAACAAACAATATAAGGTCTGTTCTTACCTAACATCTCAATACCATTTTCGAAATACCCCCATGGAAGATTGCGATGATTGTTAGATACACCAGGATAATCAAAGTGATTATTATATTCTCTTACGCAGATAGAAACGGGGTTTGCACTTAGAATATCACCATAAACATAATCTACTTCATTGATAATATCATCTTTGAATCTAAAATCCCATTTCAATAGTCTTTGGGCATCTTTGAAATACTTCTCTGTTTGAAAGTATCCACTTAGATGAATGTGATTAGGACACTCATTAAAAAGGTCTTCTGCAAATGTATGAGACTCATGAAGAATACACTCAGGTCCGTCAATAAGACCATAACGGTTACCACAATGAAGCATTTCAAAACATTTGCTGAGCTCCTGGTCTTCTGGGATTCTAAAGTCATAACCTTTGTTCTTTGCAATACCTACAAGTCCAGCATATTGGAATAGTTGATTACCAATTCTTCCATTACTGCCAAGGTTGTTCATTCCAATAGTCATAATTCAATCTCCTTGTTTTGTTCTGCCAGTGTTGTGTCTATAGTATCTCCTACATCTAATGAATAGAAGGTATGCCAACCTCTTGCATTGGCTGCATACCAGTTATTCAATGCACCTCTTGTCATCTTAATCTTTTCCCAAAACTCTCTTGATTGAATCTGGTAGTGATTGTTTAGTATCTCAGGGTCATCTGGTCTACCAACAAATGATAGATTGATGTTAGGTCCACTAGTGAATATCTTATGAATATTAAAAGATTGTACACCAAATCTAGTGTTTGCAATCTGTTTAGGTGCCCAAAGATTAAACCACTCTGGTTCCTCTGCACCATTAGTTGCACTCTGAGATCTATGGGTCATCCATACCCTGTCTCCAAATTCAGCACGACTAGTAAAATTCTTAACCAAACCACCGTCAGGGTGATAAAGATGATCATTACTATTAAACCATACCCAGTTGGTTTCAACGGTACCGTACTCTTCGTAGTTCCTTAAGACTTCTTTTAAGTCTACTGTCTTAGGACTATATAGAAATTCGTCTAGATCTATTTGTGCAATCCATTGAGTTTCATTACAGATAGGTAAGAAGAACCGATTGTTTACATCAGTCTGTCTACCAGTATATTTTTCTGTGATATTATTTTGGAAGAGTGTAACAAATCCTTCACGAATGAAGGGTTCAAGTATAGGCATATACTCATCATCACTGAAGTCATTGACCAGGTAGATGTGATCAACACCATGGTACTTGTAATGCAGAACCCACTCCTTAAGATTCCAGCTTTCATTTTTGAAAACAGATGCGATTGATAGGTAATGTTTCATAATGTAATGCCATGTTTCTCTCTACAATACACAAATTCTTTTTGTACATCCTCGTCACTAATCGTGGATGACAACGCATCACTATTTACCCGTTGAGTAATCATATATTCGTTTAAGTAGATACAATCACCATACTTAGACCTTAATGAATAGTAAAAATCTACATCCATCAACATACATGTATTAGGATCCCATCGAACATGCATATTATCATTCTTATATGATAATACAGAGACACCACTCATGGTATTATTACCTCTGGACCGTAACATATTGTCATTCCACCGAGGCACAATATAAGTATCAAAAGTTTTACCATTGTCTCGTGTGTGATTGGTACCACAGACCAACCACATCTTATCAGAATTCATTAAGGCATTATAAGTTTTCTCTAACGCATCATTCGTATAGAAGTAATCATCCATATACATCATCTTAACAACTTTACCCCTAGTAAAGTCCATTCCAACATTTTTATTGGAGGATGCATTACCTCTATCTACTTCATTTCTGTAGTAAAGTATTTCAAGATCAAAAATGTTATCATAACAGAACTCTTCAATGTCGGTGTCAACACTGTGGTCTGAAATGATAACTTCTACTTCTTTAAGTGTTTGTTGTGAGATGGTTCTAAACATATCAGAAAGGTATCTGACACCCTTACCACCATACTCATAACAAGGGATGACTACTGATACCTTTATTTCCATACTTTCACACCGGAACTGATACCATCTTCAAATATTTCGAAGTTGTATCCATGTTTGGTAATCCATTCTCTAAATGCTTTCCGTTCATGGTGATCATAGTCGGGCTCATGACCATGCCAGTCATCAAAACGGAAGTAGAGTTTATCCCACTCACACTTATCAATGAACTTAAATGCGGATACTGTGGGTTCGTAGATGTCTAGGTCAATATGAATTGCACCAACCTTACCAATACCAAAATCAGATGGTTCTTTCTCTACCATATCATGAACATCTTCAACAAAGATTTTGATATTAGGTGAGACAGAACACTTTCTCTTAACATCTTCTACCGTTTTGGGAATCCAAGTATACTGTGGGTCACCAATACGGAATGCATTTTCTACCCAACCAGCATATGATGGTGTTGGTTGCTGTGTGACTTCCAGACCTTTGAAGTGATCGAAACCAAAAACCTTACGGGATGGGTTCTTCTGTCCAATAGGAAGGAGGGTACCACCACTACAGACACCGAACTCCAGAATATCTCCTTCTCCCCCGAACTCATCTACATTCTCTGCAAAGGTAATGTGATTGAGTGTGTATGCTGCTGTGTTATTGTCAGTTCTCTTCGGACCTTCAGGGAACACATTATCAACTTCCACAAATGTGGGAGCGTGGTAAACAAATGACATAGTAATAATGAATTTGAAATATTTATCGGGGGTTGTAACCCTCCACGGTGACACCAGGTGGAAGATTATTGTGGAACCCAAAGGGAATTATACCTTGGTTCTCAGGGACAGGGGACTCATATGAAAAGTATTTTGCTATCTCTACTGGAGCTATCTTACATCCATTCATCTCATAAATATGTTTGTTGTGAACACATATATTACCGTCCTCATTCGTATTATTACTACCAAACATCTTATAGAAGTCCTTTGCAACGTCTGCAACTCTGAATGGTATCCATTGTACTCGGGGAACTTCTAAAAGTTTCTTTGATCTGAATGAAAATCCACCATTACCTACTCTTTGATGTTCTCCATAGGGAGTGATGTATGCTCTGTCCCTGATTGGCCATGGGGCTCCGATGTAATCGTATTCAAAAAACTCTTCCCGCCAAGCATCAGGATTAATAATAAAAGCATGATCCTGGACGAGGAGGCAAAACTCTGTATCAATGTGTTTGCGAAGGTGGTAAAGAATGTAGTAATTGTATTCATCAATATTAGTAAGTGGTTTAATTTGTTCATGTACTAAAATACCATCAGATGCGCATTCGTCCTTGTATTTCTCAACGTAGTTGGGGGTGGTAACTAACTTAACCTCCCCAAAATTTGCTACGTTCTTACAGGTGTGAAGTGCATTGATGGTTTCTTCTATTCGATTTGTATTGTCAATCGCAAAGCATGTAACTCTGGATAGATCAAGCATTTTTAAAATCCTCTACGACTGTTTCAATGTAGTCTATCATATCATCAGTAATGACTGGTGAACAACCCAAGAAGAATACTGTATTAAGAACCTTATTGGCTTCAGGATACTTCATTGCATCATCAAGATCTGAGTAACCAGGATGAAGAAGAATGTTACCTGCAAAGTAGTTACGTGTCTGAACTTTATTCTTCTCAAGATGAGCAACAAGAGAGTGTTTTAGTTTCTTATCATCACATACAATGGGAACACCAAACCAACTTGTCTCACTATCCTCACGCTCATTCACTACACGACAACCAGGGATTGTCTCAATGATACTTTGAATGCGTTCCTTATTCTTTCTTCTCAGTCTATGAATGTCATCAAACTTCAGAAGTTGAACTGACCCAACTGCACCTTGCATGTCAAGTGGTTTCAAGTTGTAACCCATCTGTGAGAACACGTACTTGTGATCAACAACATCTTCGTAACCATCTAACCAAGTATCAAAACGACGGCCACAGACACCGTTAGAGAGTAGGTTCTGTTGTCCTACACAATAACAACCACGACCCCACCAAGCAAAACTACGAGCCAAGTCTACGATAGCCTTGATATTAGATGACACCATACCACCTTCAATGGTACAGATATGGTGTGCAGGATAGAAAGAACACGATGCAGCCACTGCGTGTTTGGTGAGATAGTCACCTTTATACTTACTACCCAGACTGTCACAGTTGTCAGCAATGATATGAATATCCTTTCTCTTACAAAGTTCTACCAACCTATCAATGTCATAAGCATTACCTAGAACAGGAGAAGAGAATACTGCACGAGTTCTTTCAGTAATCTTCTCTTCTACCTGATCCATATTCCAGTTCAGGTCATCCCAGTTGATATCAACGAAGACTGGCTTCAGACCAGCTTGAACCACTGGTGCAATGGTAGTTGCAAAACCACAAGAACATACAATAATCTCATCACCATCTTCCCACCCATAGTATTTCTTCAGTGCAGCAATCATCACTAGGTTTGCTGATGAACCAGAATTCACCATAACAGAGTGACCGAAATCAAATCTATTAGAGAACTCTTTCTCAAACTTATTCACCTTCTCACCAGAGGACAACCACTTACCTTTCATTACTGCATAGATAAGTTCCTGTGCCTCTAGGTCATTCCAATAAGGTCCAGAGTAATATACATTGTTACCTGGCTTCCAATCTTTGTTAGCCATGAATGGAAACACATTATCATCCATCTCCTTAGCGGATTGAATGAAGTTTTCAATCAACTGATACATGGTACTCTCTATCTCATAAAATTATAGTATGGAGTCGTGAGTCTGTAAAGATCATACCCCTTTTGACAATCAGGACCATTGAAGAGTTTACCTTCTCTATCAATATAATCCCAATCCTTAACGATCATATCGTCGCCTCTCCACCAACCATTGGAAGTTTTATGGTCAAACCAGTACTTGGGTGCAATGACCTTGGGTGAGACATTAGATGTCCATACTGGCCAGAAGGAGAATGTTGATGCGGACATAATGACGTTCCTAGCATTATGTAGAATAGAATAATCAACACCGATATTACCTCCTCTGTATTTGAAGAAACCTGTTCCCTGTTCAATGTCTTCTTGTTCCTTGAGTGTAGTTGCACCTACTACCTTGGCCCAGGGGATGAACTTGTTTGCATTCTCTGGATCATCAGTCACAACCACAAACTTCATATTGGGGTTGTGTTCCAACATTCTATCACGGGCATTCTCATAGAACTTTGGTTCTAACCATGATGCAGTAATCAAATACTCACCACCACGGAAGTGAATGACACAAATATCTTCATCAGAATACTCAGTAACATTTACATTATGAGATAACCACTGACGAATATCATCCTTACAGTCATTGATATACTCTAAACACTGAAAGAGACCATCAATCTTTGAGTTGTCAGGAAGATTATTCCATAGACCAGGATCAAAAAAGATACCACTATGACCACACTGTGGAAGAGGATCATTCCTCTCACGAATGTAATGAGTGATACCATCAGGTAATGATTCTGGTGGTTGTCCCTCTCTAGGAGTATGACCACCTGTTACTTCTTCACCATAGTCAAAGTCAGGCATAAACTTACGTGCCTTAAATGGTGTGGATTTTTTTACGCCCCACTTATATCCATGTCTATGTGCAAGGATTCTAGATACCACCAGGTTCCAAATCTGGTTTCCCAGTCCAGAACCCCTATAGATTTCAGTTACAATCATTTGATCAAATAAGAATACTTCTCTTGGTTGTCAATGAGATACTGTGGGAACCTATCTTCATCAAAGTGAGTAATACAGTATGCTGCATTGTCCTGACCCAATGGTGACCGACCATCTTTCAATCTCTGTTCGAGTTCACTAATCAGTTTTTCATTGTTGAGTTCAGTGTGTGCAGAAGACTTAATCTTCTTCATCACTCTCTCGTACATAGTACACTCTTCATCACTACCAACCGTACTCCAATGCCAACCACCAGGATAAATCCTTAGATTATTCTCTTGAGGAAGTTCACGTCTAATGTTAGTCAAAGAATACTTACTTAGTGTGGCAAAGTCACACATCTTGGTACCAATCCAACGTGGACCTTCTTCTTCATAAGAGAAGTCTTGTGTCTGAGAGGTAATAGTGCCCGTAGTTTCAAACCAATTCAATGCAGCTTGGTAGTTATCCTGTGCAAAGTTATATACCGTACCAGGTTCATAGAAGTCTTTAATCTGTTCAATGACTTCTGGGTTAGGTACTTCATCTAGATCAGACCAGATGATTACATCTTCATCAGAACAATGTTCTTTGAGAACATCCATGATACTATCCTTGTAAAAAGTATCTCTCATGAAAGATTCTTTCTTTACATTATACTTTACACCTTGTACATGAAGTTGTTCAGGTGTTGGTTCTTCAATTTTAGTATAGATGATTTTATTTTTGAACTTCTTAAATCTCTTGTCAGTTTTCTTAAATACAAAACCTTTGTCTTCACCAGAGAATGTCTTACCACCTTCACTGAATACAAAGTAATCAACATAAGGATCAAGAAGATTCATACGAATCTCAAGTAGATCTAACTCATAACCAAATAGAAATACATCAAAGACTTTCATCAGTTCTTTCCTCAATTTGTATACAGATCCATTCGTATGTTTTACGGATACCCTCTTCAAGACTTTGAGAGTAATCCCATCCAAGTTCCTCACGAATGAGATCATTGTTAGAGTTACGACCACGGACACCCAAAGGTGCATCCAGTTTATAAATCTTTCTAACTACTTTATTAGAAATTTTAGCTGCAGTCTCTACGAGTTGATTGATAGTAACCATTTCTTCAGAGCCAATATTCACAGGACCAATAAAGTCACTGTCCATTAGTCGTCGAGTTGCTTCAATGCATTCGTCAATGTACAAGAAGGAACGAGTTTGTAAGCCATCTCCCCACACCTCGATACCTCCACCGACGTTCGGGAGGTAAGCAACTTTACGGCAGATTGCAGCTGGTGCCTTCTCTCTTCCACCGTCCCAGGTTCCTTCAGGTCCGAAGATATTGTGATACCTAGCAACCCGAACAGGGATCCCATGGTTACGATTGTAAGCAAAGTAGAGACGCTCAGAGAATAGTTTCTCCCACCCATACTCTGAGTCTGGTGCTGCAGGATATGCAGATTCTTCACGACAGTCAGGATTATCAGGGTCTAGTTGGTTATGCTCTGGGTACATACATGCAGAACCAGAGTAGAAGATCTTAGTCTTGTTTACATCCTTATCTAAATTAAGAAGATGTTGCTCTTCAAGGACATTCAGATTGATAGACACAGAGTTATGCATGATATCTGCATCGTTCTCACCAGTGAATACAAATCCCGCACCACCCATATCAGCAGCAAACTGATAAATTTCATCAAAGGGTGACAGAAACTTGTCAACAATCTGTGAATAGAAACCACCATTGACACCAGTGGTACGAATACAACGACGGACAAAACTTCTATCCCTCAAGTCACCTTGAATGAATTCGTTTGCTTCAGTGTCAGAATACTCTGGTCTCTTTAGGTCAACACCACGTACCCAGTATCCTTCTGATCGTAGTCTCTTCACCATATGACTACCAATAAAACCACCCGCACCAAGTACTAGTGCGGTTTTCTTAAATTCAGACATACATTTAATTTGTTACTTACTATTTATTTTACCTAAAAATTGTTCTGTAGTCAATATGCTTTACACATCATTTCGACTCCAGTATCAATTGTGAGGTTTGGAACATGACCATAGAATGAAAGTTTATCTACATTCATTGTAAAGTTTTTAATCTGTAGATACTTCTGTTCCTCAGGCATCTCTACACTAATCAACTCACTATTACTCCTAACATAGTTTTTTGCAAACTCGATAACTTCTCTGAATGAACGAGACACACCAGTACCAATATTATAGATTTGATTGGTAAATGATGTCTCCATCAATAAGTTCATTGCACTACACACATCTTCGACATACATGTAGTCTTTGACATAGTTACCACCATCATACAATACGATATAGTCATCATTCTTCAGACGACGGATCATATAACCTAGAACATTCTTACCCTGTGATACTGTTGAATCAATACCAAAGACATTACCAATTCTAAAGATACGATACTTGATACCAAAGGTCTCACAATAAGAGACCAGAAGTTGTTCTGCACATCTTTTAGTAATAGAATAGAACCCAGTTGGATTACAACAGTCAGTCTCTTTAGCATCTAGAATATCATTACCATAAACAAATCCTGAACTTACAAAGTTGATTACAGTATCAGTTCTCTTACAATGCGATAAGAATTCAGTAAAGATTTTTAGATTGACATCGATATCAACCTGTAGATCCTGAAAGACATTCTGATTAGTTGTTGTACTAATAAAATACAACACATTCTTGGTATCAAAATGTCTTTGACCACGAGGAATGATTACATTACCGGGGTACATTCGTTCATATGTTGAACCAATATATCCAGTTCCTCCAAATAAAGAAAGGTCAGTCATACTTTTCACACTCACTCATAGTCTTACCTAGTTTATCTTTGTCCGAAAGGATTGGTGTTGGTGTTGACCATGGAATACCAAGGTCTTTATCATTCCACAGAAGAGTTCTATCGTACTCTTTGTAGTAATAGTCAGTAGTTTTATATGCAACATGACAGTTGTCTAGCATACAATAAAACCCATGAGCAAACCCTGGCGGAACCCACAACATGACTTCTGGCGAGTGTAAATCAATTGAATACGACTCACCAAAAGTCTCTGAGGACTCTCTCAAGTCTACTATGACATCCAGAATCCGTCCGGACATACACCGAACAAGTTTACCTTGTGGTTTCTCTACCTGATAATGAAGTCCTCTGAGGACATTTACTGAAGAGTTGGAGTGATTGTCTTGAACAAACTCAACATCTAACCCAATCTCTTTGAATGAATTAGAGTTGTAAGATTCTAGAAAGAATCCTCTACGATCTTTATACTTATCTACTTGAATAACAAATGCGTCCTTAAGGGGAGTATCAGTTCTGTTCATAATAATATTTGATAGTTTTTAAGAGACCTTCTTCGATATGTGTCGATACAGTCCAAGGTGTTTCAGTTGCGATCTTATCATTGGATGTTGAATATCTTTGATCATGTCCAAGTCTATCTTCAACAAAGTTAATATTTGGTTCTTTCTTCATTAGTTTAGCAATCATATGAACAAGTTCAATGTTCTTAAGTTCACATTCACCACCAACATTATAACTCTGACCCACTCTACCCCTCTTAGAAAGTTCTACAAGGGCCTTACAATGATCATCAACATAGATCCAGTCACGAATTTGTAATCCATTACCATACACATCAACTGGTCTATCATTCATAAGACTTAAGATAGTTTTAGGAACCATCTTCTCATGGTATTGTCGTGGACCATAGTTATTAGAACAGTTTGTAATAATAGTTGGTAATCCGTATGTAGTGTGGTATGCATTTACAAAATGATCACTCGAAGCCTTAGACGCAGAGTATGGATTCCTTGGTCTATACCGTGATATCTCATTGAAGGAACCATATGCAATAGAACCAAACACCTCATCAGTAGAGATATGCATAAATCTACTTACTTCATGTTCTAATGCACACCGAAGAAGATTGACAGTACCAATAATATTAGAATAAATGAAAGGTTTACAATCTTTGATTGAATTGTCTACATGACTTTCTGCAGCAAGATGAAAAATCTTTGTAATACTTTCATTCTGAAATACATCTCTTACTGATTCCTCATCAGCAATATCTGTCCGATAAAACTTTACATAATCTGGAAGATTAGTTTCATCTGCAGCATATGAAAGTTTATCTACACAGATAACTTCTTCACCAAACTGTTCTAGGTAATGAAGAAGATTACTTCCAATAAACCCAGCCCCACCCGTAACTAGAATACTCATTTTACCTCGTATTTTTTTAGAATATCTGTGGAATATTGTGCAGGTTCTCTGACTTCAGGTTCCTGTTTAAGTTTATCCAACCTCTGTTTCTCTAGGGTATAAACTCGTTTACGGAGTTCAGTAGAAGAATACTTATGTCGTCTCAAGTGATAATGGATCTCGATACCATTGTCAATACAATATTCTTTTCCAGTGAAGTCTCTGTCCTTATACTCCTCACTCAAGAACCGAATATCCATCCTCTGTGTCTTGATCATGTTCAACAAATCATCTTCAGTTTCATACACCAAGATCTCATCAACATACTTACAACCTTGGAGTTGAACATACCTCTCGTACACACTCTGGGTGGGTTTGTTTTTGATACCTGGTCTATCAATAGTAGGATCAACCTGAAGAGCAACTACAAGATAATCACATAGTTCTTTTTCCATCTTCAACATTGTCACATGTCCTGCATGAAACAAGTCAAAGGAACTACAGTTAAAACCAATCTTCATATGAATAATTACAATATCTCTGTATGTATTGTATTAAAAAAGGAGGCCTTTGTCAAGACCTCCTAGTATAGGGTTCATGCCGAGCCACTTGCACTTTAGAGAAGCAAGAAACTCATATCAGAGTTTACCTTTAGACAGTTTTTCAATATTAAGACCAGGTGCCTGTTTTAGAATACTAAGTAACAAGTCTACTTTGGCTTCTAGATCACCACTAACCGGAGCAGGAGCAGTTACGGCAGGGGCGGAATTCTTTTTTTGAACTTCTTCCCTAACCTTTTTGACACCAGCCTCAAGAGCCTTAAGTCTGGTTTCCACTTCCTGATCATACTGAGACATATATGCTCCAGTATCTGATGTTTTTCTACTAGACATAATCGAAATACAAATCTGTTCTATTTATTATTATCTAAAAACTCTGTCCCTTACATAACAAGGAACTCCTGCCGGATCTAACCATTTCGTATAGTCTAGGTCTTCCATTGCGGTCAACATTTGCATCTGGTTATCGCACAGATACATATCACTGTAACGTTTACTCCAACTGTCTGCCTTTTGAATTCGATAGTCGGGCATACCATTGATTTCCAATGTACCACACTCAACGTATCGATAAGGAAAATGTTCTAGAAGAACTTTCATCAACCAACTTCCACACTTTCAAGGTCTTCTGCAATACAATCTATGAGAATATCATAATCATCGAGAGGATCACCAGAAAAAGTGACACCATCATTCTCATAAAATTTACGAACCTTCTTGTAAAGTTTTGGATTCTTTACGTCAAGGAAGAATTCCCCATTGGCTGCAGACCGGAGAGTTGTGATGTCTTTTTTGAACTTAGAAGTAATAGTCATTGTCTTTCGTGTTGACCTTAGTAGTATAAGGGTTTTGACTGTATGAGTCAAGAGGACAGTCTGCGAACTGTCCGATGGGGGTCGCGAGGATCGAACTCGCCTTTAGCCGAATTATGAGTTCGGTGCATTCGCCAGATTGCTAGACCCCCCTAAAAATTTATCCCAACTACCACCATAGTGTAACATTTGATGGCAATTATGACATAAAAGGTCACATTTGTCAACCTCTTCTTTTATGTTTTCCCATTTTCTATTTGCAAATGTTCTGGAACCAAGTTCAAGTTCCTTTTTTGATGGTTCTCTATGGTGAAAACATAATTTGGCTGGATGACTTTCTCCACATTGAATACATTTACCACCTTTGCTTTGTAGGGCCTTCCATTTGTTTCTGTAGGCCCTCTGTTTCTGTGTAGAGTAAGGATTGTTTGTATATCTATTGTAGACAACAGGGTCATTCTTGTATCTCCATTTGTTTCTACAACTTTCATTGCAATACTCTTTTTTTCTTCCACCCTTTTTTGAACTTTGTGGAACTTCTTTTCCACACTCTTTACAGAATACCATACTGGTGATATGTCGTTATACATATATTATATAGTAATTTGAAAATTTTGACAGTGATTCTGCCGGGACTTGAACCCAAATCACTGCTGCATTCACCAGATTGCTAAAGAAGCGTTTTTGGGCGAGGGTGTCTGACCACGATAATCTACGATTCAGCAGAGGGGACCCTTCGTTTAATACAACTTTCCTTGTTGTACCCAATAGGACTACCGAGAATTGAACTCGGTTCACACCGTTATAAGTAGTGGGCATTAACCAATATGCGATAGTCCCTTTCGCTTCATTAAGAACCTTCGTTGTGTTCTGTGTATATTCGCAGAGTATCATCATCAGCAGGCATCATTACAGCAGCCTGTCCGTTCTCATTGACTATACCAAAAGTCTCCCCATTCTCTACCCTTTCCATCAACTCATCCCAACGATTTTGATACTCTTTCACCGTAAAGACTTCCATCATCTCATTTGTAGTTGATTTATTTATTGTACTGTTACCTGACTTCAAAGTCAAGTCTCTTTACCTTACGTCTACGTCTTTGTTCCTGATACATCAAGTCTGCTGCGGTCAATATATTATGACTATCATCAAGTTTATTGTTCGATACAATCAATACTTTAGATAAATCAACAGCAGAAATCTTATCATCAGTAAGTGTGGTGTTATTAGGACAACCACATGTCTGAGTCTTTGGAGAACTCGTAAGTTCCGTATTACAATTTTTGCATCTGATAACTAACATGATTCATTAGATTGATACGACATGTTCGAAGAGGGGATCGAACCCCCGACAACTTGAATGTAAATCAAGTGTTCTACCTCTGAACTATTCGAGCTAACACCCCAGGAGAGATTTGAACTCCCGGCCAACGCATTAGAAGTGCGATGCTCTGATCCAGACTGAGCTACTGGGGCAAGTTGTCAAATTCCCAATGACAATTAGGACATAATGCCATCAGATTATTCTGAGAGTTTATCACACTAAGGAGAGTGTGTCCCTCAAAAGTAGAGATGCCTTTGACATGAGCTATCTCTACATGTTTATCATAACCGCACTTCTGACATTTGTCAAGTCCCAATTTCTTGGCGGCGGCTCTGGCGCGTGTTCTAACCAAAGCATACGCAGAAGACCTGTGATGTTTGGTATAGATGGCTTCAGAGAGGGTCATATCCTCCACTACCTGTTTCTGTCTCCAGATTTCATAGTGTTCTCTACAACGGGCTCTCTTGGCATTTATGGGTTTTCCACAATCCACACACCTATGTTCTGGTTTGCGTTTTGGTCTGGCCCTGTTATTGTGTGATGTGGCACAACTTCTACAACAGAACTTTGCATTCTTTGTGGGACTGGCACATTCCAAACATGAATTCATAACTGAACCTCCAACCAATATTATATATCAAGTCAGAGGTTCTGTCAAGACCTGGTTCCTATCGCCTCTAACCCTGAACTACCAAGGGGGTCACAGCAGTGGTCTCTCAACCACCTTTATAGTATAGGGTAAACCCTGACGGGTGTCAAGGGCCTTAGTACAATGGAACGAAAATGACCTGAGTGTATCTCATTTCATTCTTGAACTGAGTTGTTGGTGTGTGTTGTCCGTGAGGAAACTGAGAGTCAAAAAGAACTGCACGATTCTTTTTACCCTGTATACTATGTATCTGTTTAACTTCAGATTTTTTAGAACGAATGTTTGTTTTTACACCAGGTGGAACGTCATAGAAGTTCATTCCTTCACCTTCCTCATAGTGTTCATTTAGAAAAACAACAATCGCAACTTGACCTGTAGCAGGAACACCATTCAGTGGAAGAATGTCGTGGTCGTCTCGATGACACCCATACCAGTTGTCCTTTAGAAATGATTCAAAGTCTTCAGTATATGAAAAACAATTTACAATAAATTCTTTACTGACATCCATTCTTTCTGGAGGAAATTCAATGATATTTGACAACAATGTATGTAATGACCCATCAAATGCATAGGGAAGTGTTGTCCCACGCATATTTGATTGGTATACTTTTCTTGCATCAATAAAAGTTTTGTTATTATCTGGTTGTTCCCAGATTAAACTTATAGGCATTTTTGGAAGTTGTGCTATAACCCCATCTACATCCTTATAAAAGTTATCAATCGTTGTTATCTTAGCAATCTCGGTATCGATTGTAGTAATTATTGGGTCTTCGTTTATTTCAAAAACATTATTGTCAAATACTAAAGAATCGTCTACAAGCATAAATCAACCTAATACAAGTCTCTTACTATAATCATATGCATACTGTTGACGATATCCTTTGATACCCCAACCCAACCATCTATATGATGGTTTCATGTAATAAGATACTGTCTGTCCACCCCCTTCAAATACGGGAAGTACTTTTTGAAACTGTGGTTCATTAACCATCCAACGAACTTGACAATCTAATTCACTTGGATTGCAATCATACTTAACAGCAAAGTTTCCAAGTCCACGATAACGTCCGATAGTAGTCCATTGAATCAAACCAAATCCTCCACTATAACATCGTTCATAAGGAACACGGGCACCTCCTTCACAAATGTTTGCACGAAAGTTAGATTCTGATTTAATATTACCCATGATTGTTGCAAGGGCATTACGATCATCAATATTAGTATACTCTTGAAGTTTACTAAGAACATATTTCTCATTGGGAGAACATGTAGGACATTTCCATTCCTTCTCAACCTCCACAATCACAACAGGTTTCTGTTCTTCTACAACAAATTTTTCCTCCACTACTGTTTCACCAGTGACTTCTGCAAGATGCTCGTCAAGAGTTTTTGCAGCGACACATGCACTACCAAGTAGTGTTGCTGAAACAGTAAGGCCAGTAAGAAGTTTTCTAGTCATTGAAATAGCTATAAATTCAAGTAAAGTTTATTTATTGTAACAATAACACACCTTCAGAGAATGTGGAGAAGTGGTATGCCAGTTTATAATGTGTTAGTCTTTCCAGTAATCTTTTTTGTAATATCTGTTAAGTATTTGTGCATTATAATACTTTGAAGTGCCATCGTCAAGTTTCTCTGTCAGAACCTCGTTCAGAAACAACTGACGTGTCTCCTCAAAGTTAGTCTGACCCTTTGTATCGTGTAAGGAAAGTATCTCTCTAGAGAATTTATTCTTACCAAAAAGGTTCACATCCTCTTTTAATTCAGGACATGAACCATAGTATTTTTTCCAATCAGATTCTTGTTTTACCTTGCGCTTCTTTCCTTTAGGGGTTCTGAATGACCACAAGTATTTCCTTCCGATATATTTTCTACCGGTGGTCTTATTGGTAATGAGATAAACAAAACCAAAGTTATCCCCAATAAGATCACTGGTAAAGGGTTTACCTTTAAACAACCAGGGGTTCTCGTAGTCACACACTCACTTTTCTTCATGGTCCTGAAATATGTAGTCGTCTAACTTTTTGGCTTTTATTTTCTTATAGTATTTGATTATTTTTTGAAGGTCATCAGAGTTGGAATCCCGAGAAGGTATCTTTTTTGACATCTTGAACAACATTAAGGCCTGGTTCTAATATTTTATAATCTTTTCCATCATAAGAAACACCAGAGTAATATTCTGTATCATCCAACACTGAAAACATATTATATTCTCTTCCATCATCAAATGGTGTTATGTCTATCAAGTCTCCATAAGTATTTTTCCAAATACTATGATATATCGCACATCCATAAGTTTCATCATCAACATCTGTGATTAAATAATATCCACTTATTTTTTCTCCACCATAAGTTTCTACATAATGATTTACATTATTATGACAGTTTGCATCAATACATAATGGTTTAGATACTACAGGAATTTTTAATAGAGTAAGAGAAAACTTACAATACTCTTGGAGTTTAACCACACAATCATCTTCGGGCAATGACAATCTAAACTTTCTCAATCGACCATCCATTTCTTCTCGGACCTTTTCTATCATAAAGAATTGCTGCGTGCATCGTTGCATAAGATATTTTATTTTCTCTGCAAAACTTTTTAAGTTCTCCAAATACCTCAAATTTTTCTTCAGAAGGACTTGTTAGAAGATAAGTTACTGATGATGGAGATTTAAAACCTTCGGCAAATCTTTCTTTTGCTCTTTCGCTTATTTTTCTTTTTCGTTCTTCATTACAAGGAACACCATAACTTGGATTATTTTTACCTGCTACTTTTTCACTTATTTTTTTCTTTGCTTCTTCAGTGTGCTTTCTACCACTAAAACCTTTTGTTTTTTGTCCTCCAGGTTTTCCTTCCCCACCAAGATTTTGATTTAACAAAACTCCACCATCACATTCTCTTTTCCAGAGTGTTATATGTTTTATCTCAAGTTCTATTGCTTCTTCTTTAGATAAACCAGATTTTACAATCCATCTCCTCTCTCTAGGTGGTAAAATTTCAGCACCATTTCTTCTAGAGTGTCTTGCGTTTATTCTTCTTGGTCTTCCATATCCAACATAAAAGGGAGAACTAAAGTCCTCCCTTAAGTAGTAGTAAAGAATATAGTTATTCATTTTAAGACTGAACTCTAATATTATTTATATAATACTACATTTCAGTCTTAAAATCAATCAGAGTTTAAATCCGCTAAATGTGTCTTTACTGACATCTTGTTTAATTCCACCAACCACATACGTCTGTACTTGAGTTTGCTGCGGCGCAACTTGAAGACCCTTAGAAGAAATCCAATGTTGTGTCCAAGGAAGAGGATTATTCTTCGCAGCAACATCATAGACAGGTTTAAGACCAATGGCCTTCATTCTACGATTGGCAACCCACTCAACATACTTCTTAAGTAGAGCATCATTGAGACCAATCATACTACCATCTCTGAACAAATGGTCTGCCCATCTCTTCTCTTCATTGACAGCATTATCAAACATTGCATACAACCACTCTTCCTCTTCCTTCATGATCTGTTTCATTTCAGGATCATCACCTGCAGCCCACTTGTTCAAAATGTTCTGGGTGATTGCAAGGTGTTGGTTTTCATCTCTGGCAATGAGAGAAATAATTTTTGCACTTCCCTCCATAAGTTTGAGTTCTCCAAATGCAAAACTACAAGCAAAAGAAACATAAAAGCGGATACCCTCAAGAATGTTAACATTTGCAACTGCTCTGAAGAGTTTACGTTTTACATCTTTGATACTGTCCTGAGACACATGAGTATCTCTAAAATCAGTTGACCACAGTTCACCATTACCCCAGGATTGAGCACTGTTGATAAACGAATCATAGGATTCAGTTACACTCTTTGCTCTCTCTAAAATTCTAGGATCTGTAATGATATGATCAAAGATATCACTAGGGTCTGGATAGATATTTTTGATGATGTATGTGTAAGAACGACTATGGATCATCTCCATAAATCCCCATACCTCCATACATGCTTCTAGTTCAGGAAGAGAACAGTAAGGAATGAATGCCATACCAGGACCACGACCCTGAATGGAGTCAAGCATAATCTGGTACTTCAAATTAGAAGTATATATATGTTTCTGTTCTGCTCTCAATGTATGATAGTCTGCTCTATCTTTTTGAAGTGATACTTCTTCTGGTCTCCAGAAATATCCTAATTGCTGTGTTGTAAGTTTATCAAAGACTGGATACTTATACGAATCATATCTTTGAACTCCTAGGGGTTTGCCAAAAAACATTGGTTGTTTCTTGGCATCGTGAACTTCAGTATTAAATACTGTCATTCCCTTCACTGCACTCATACTATTATTAGTACCCACTGCCGTAACCTTAAATTCCATTGACATTCAGACTATTCCTCCTCTACTGAACTTAACTCACACATTCTATTTACCTCTAAAAAATATTTAAGTTTCATAATACAAGGTTCATAGGTCTATTATATTTTAACATAACTCCACCTGTATCCTTTACAATGATTAAATTTTCCTTCACAGGTATATTTTATATTAGAAGGAGTTGTTCCTACAAATTTAGAAGCATCACTAATGGATTGGAACTCCCTTAAAAAGTTTCCTTCAATATCATATTGAAATACTTTGGTTCTTTTTACATTTGGATTGTTTTTAAGTGTTTGAGAAGTTTTAGATTTACTTTCTTCCTTATGTGATTTTCCAGAAAATCCACAAGGAGATGGTTGCCCTTTTCTCATTTTACTCCATTTTTCTTTTTGTTCTTTTGTATGTGTTTGATTGTAGAATGGATTTTTATTTCCTACAAATTTTCCAGTATTCTTTTGAGAAATTATCTTTTTGGTTTCTTCAGTATGAGAATATCCAAGAATTCCACCATCACCACCAAGAGTTTGGTTATATTCTGGTTTTAATTTAGAAATCCAAAACATTTCTCTACTTCCTAAATTATTTTCACATACTTCAATTTCTTCAATAATAAAATTTTCTTTACCATATTTTCTTATTGCTCTATGAAAATGAGATTGACTATTTCTTCTTAATGCAAAATTAAAATGACCCGATAATCTTTGATTTAAAGTTTTTTTAGTTTTTCCAATATAAAAATTTTGGTTTAACTTATTTGTTATTTTATAAATGCGACCTTCCATAAGATAAAATAAAGACCTATTACTATTTATAATAACAGGTCTTTACACTTTCGTCAAATTTTACAACTTTCGCAATCTTCCTCTTCGGCACCAGAAAGTTCTTGAAGAAGTGATTGAAGGTCTTGTTTTGGTTCTTCTACTACATCATCAGTTTTAATATCATATGTGTTTTGATAATAACTTGTTTTCCAACCATAACGATATGTGGATAATAAATCTTGTGCCATCTGAGAAACAGGGACTTCATTGTCAGGATAGTTCTCTGGATTGTAACTCCAGTTACCAGAAATTGCTTGGTCAAAGAACTTCTGCATCACGGAGACAACATTAATGTATCCTGTATTGTCTTTCATTTCCCACAGAAGTGTATAGTTATTCTTCAGTGTCTGGTAGGAGGGAACAATTTGTTTAAGAGGCCCTTTCTTTGACTTCTTAATGGACAAGTAGTCTCTAGGTGGTTCGATTCCATTGGTTGCATTTGACACAACGGAACTACTTTCCGATGGCATCTGTGCGGACAGTGTTGAGTGCCGTAGACCAAAGGTATTAATAGATGCCCGAAGACCCTCCCAATCATGTTCTAACCCCTGAGATGAAATCTCATCAACTTCTTTTTTATATGTATCAATTGGAAGAATACCATCGGCATACTTAGTCCTACCAAAGTATTCACAATGTCCTTTCTCTTGTGCAATCCGATTCGAAGATTTCAGTAGATAATACTGGAAAGATTCTGACAATCCATGGACTGCATCCCATGCCTCCTGTGAGTCGTAATCATACCCCAGTTTAGCCAGGTAATGTGCCAGACCGATGAATCCTACCCCTAGTGACCTACGGGCCTTTGTGGCTACTTCTGCGGCCCGTACAGGATAGTCCTGATAGTCGATTAGTTCTTCCAGACCACGGACAGAAAGATCACAAAGATCTTCTAGTTCTTCATCAGATTTAATCTTACCCACATTGATTGCAGAAAGAATACACAAGGCAATCTCACCAGGCATATCTTCATCAATATGATTAATAGGTTCTGTGGGCAGAGTAATCTCTTGGCAATTATGAACTAGAATATCGTTTGCGAAGAAATTATGTGTTCCTTCTACAGTAATATCATAAACTGGAATTTCTTCTTCAAGGTATTCAATCTTTAACATTTTTTTCTCCTATTTTGTTCTAAAAGTTGTTTAGCAAGTTTTCTTTGAGTTTCGTCTCTATAATAAGGATTATACACCAATCCAGTTTGTTCTTCAATAGATTTATAAAAGTTTTTATAGTCTCCTCCAAATCTATTTTTAGAAAAGTGTTTTGGAAACTTTATATTCAATTCATTAAAAGCAAACTCAACTATTCTTTTTCTACCACCAATAAATCCATATTTTTTAGCAAACTTTACACCTACTTCTACAAGTTCTTCATCAGTGTATCCAGAATGGTTTGGATTATTATAACCAGTAGTTCTTATAGAAATATCATTTCTCCACTGTTCCTGAACCTGCTGCGAGCATCTTGGAAGCATCCATCCACCAGTTCCACCTGAAGTGGCATTATAACCTTTAGTATAACTCTCAAATAGTTTGATAAAATGAGTTTCCTTTTCATTGATAAGGTTTTCATCTTTAGTTTGGTAAGTTTCAATCACAGATAATTCCCAACAATCTTCTCCATATTTTCTAATTGCCGAATGAAATCTAAATTTAGAACCATTTCTTGCTGATGATAAATGACGAGACCAACGATGCTCCAAAGAGTATTCAGTTTTTCCTATGTAAGATTTTCTATTTTTCTTATTGGTAATTTTATACACAATATATGTTTTCATAATAGGAAGTATAATCTCATAACTATTTATAAAATATAGACATTACACTCCCTATAAAAATCAAATAATATTTAGAATGTCAGTTTCTTTAAGATGCTTTGCCATTACATATCCACGATTTTTGGTATAAACTTTATGATCTGGAGTAACAACAATACTCTTACCACTTTCTTCATCAGTAATTTTCATTACTTTTGCCTTAGGTGAAGTCTGAGCAAATGCAGTAATTTGATGATAATCAATTTCACGATTTGCAGTATCAATATCCATAGAAAGAACCTCTACAAGTTCTAAAGAAAGACCTTCTTTAATAAGTTCCTCAAGTTGTTGCATTTCAATTACAAGAGGAGGGAGACGAGTTGTTTCTATTGTATTACCATCAACTTTTTTGGAAGTAGTAATTCTCACCTTAATTTTAGTATCACCAGCAACACAAAGATTACTCATGTTCACCTTATCTTTGAAGGAAGAGTGGCTATTGCAATGGTCAATATTCATAATGTAGATACGACCAGTCTCTGCTCTCTCTTTCAGAAGATCTAGAAAGAGTTCTTGTGCACCGACAGTCTTTCTTGGAATAGACTCATCTCGTTCAAAACCAACATATAGGTCATCGAACCTATCAGTACCAAAGGAATCATACAAGCCCGGTACGTCATGCGGTGAGAACAAGCTAATTTCTCCATCCGTAATGAAACGTTCGTAGAAAATCTTTGAAAGTTGGATTGAGTAGTCAAGTTTCCTCACTCGGTTGTCTTCTGTACCCTTATTGTTCTTAAGAACTAGGATGTCTTCGATTTCGATGTGCCAGATAGGAAAGTGAACTGTAGCAGAACCACCTCTGATACCGTTTTGTGTGCAACATCTGACAGTGCTTTCAAACTTTTTAAGGAAGGGGACAACACCTGTGTGTTGTACCTCGCCACCTCTAATTTTAGAATTGATGCCGCGAATTCTGCCTGCGTTAATACCGATACCAGCCCTTTGTGCGACGTATTTACCAATAGCCATATCACTGCTAAAGATACTATCGAGGGTGTCATCAACATCAACGAGAACACAAGATGCAAATTGACGGAGTGGTGTCCGAACTCCGGCCATGATTGGTGTTGGGATGTTGATTCTGTGTTTGGAGATTGCGTCGTAGTATCGTTTGACATATGATAGTCTGGTTTCTTTAGGATAATCACGGAAGATTGTCAATGCAATCATAATGTACATAAACTGAGGGGTCTCATAGACCTCACCCGTGCTCCTGTCTTGTACTAGGTATTTATCTACAACCTGTCGTAATCCGGCATAGGTAAACATAAAATCACGATCATGATCAATAAAAGTTTCTACCTTTAGAATCTCTTCCAGAGAATACTTAACAAAAATATCCTTATCATAAACATTATCATATGCAAGTTTGGTGATATGATCTGTCAGATTTGGTAGTTCATGCATCTTACCAAACAATCTTTTCCTCAAAGAGAACAGAAGGAGTCTGGCAGCAACAAACTGATAGTTAGGATGGTCTAGATCAATGAGATCAGAAGCACTTCTAATAAGGATTTCCTGAATCTCTTCAGTTGTAATACCATCATAGAACTGAATACCAGAAGTCATCTCAACCTGACTTGCAGACACACCAGCAAGACCTGCAGTGGCAACTTCCACCATCTTATGCATCTTATCGAGATCTAATTTTTCAATGTTACCGTCTCTTTTAGTAACCTTTAATCCATTACTCATACTTTTTTCCAGGTTGTGAATTTTAGTTTTGCTTGTAGTCCAGTATATACATTTGATTCTACTATCTTCTGAACATTATGTCCAGATAGAACCATATCGTTATATTATAAATTTTTATAAATAATAATAGGATATAAATGATATGGTATGTATTGCGTTTACCTTACAATTTATAAGGGAAATAATCTTCCTCCATTTTATATTGGGTCAACAAGTATTGATAAAGTTGAAGGTGGATATCACGGATCCGTAATGTCCGAAGAATATAGAAATATTTGGAAAAATGAAATTAAAAATAATCCACATTTATTTAAAACAATTATTATAAAGGAATTTAAAAAAAGAAAAGATGCTTATGAAAAAGAAGAAAAAATTCATCGTCAATTAAATGTAAATAAAAATCCTTTATATATTAATAAATCAATAGCAGTTGCTAATGGTAAATTTGGATCTGGGTTTTCTGGGAAAAAGCACACAAAAGAAAGAAATAAAAAATTAAGTGAAAAAACCAAAGGTATTCCAAGACCACACGCCAGAAGAAAAAGACCAGACCATTCAGAAAGGATGAAAGGAACAAATAATCCAATGTTTGGAATTAGGGGAGAAAAACATCCACTTTTTAAAAAACAAAGAACTGATAGATTTTGTTGTTTATTTTGTAAAAAAGAAACCATTTGTTCTAATTTAAAACATCATCTTAAATGTGTCCCAAATATATCAACATCTCTTCCATTGATTTAATTTTAATTTAGCAATTGCACCAAAGTAAGTATTATTTTTAATAATTTCCATTATTTCATTTTCAGTCATACCATCTAAAATTAATTCATTAATATCCTTCTTTATAATGTTGGTGGGCCAGATGACGACTCTTTCGCCTCGTTCAATACATCGTTCAATTCGATTAACAATTTCCTTATTACGGGGCTCGTTATCATATACAAAAACTTTATCGCTTCTCTCAAGATCACAAATTTCACCGTCACTACCACACAGAGCCACACTATTGCTGATGAAAGTGCTGTCAAAGGGTCCTTCGACCACATAGACTGGCAGTCTTTTATCAATTGTGTCAAGTCCATAAACTTTAGGGGCATCATCATCCAACATAATGGTTAAGTATTTAATAGGGTTCGTAGAGAGTGCTCTCCCTTGAACTCCTATAAGTGTGTTATTCCTGATAAGAGGAATCACGATTCGTTCTTCGCCGTAATGAGTAGACTTGAACGTATCTGGTTTGATTGTATTCACAAACTCCATGAAGTTTTTAGCATAATAAAACTCTCCACGAAATATTGCTCTAGTCTCTAGATATTCTTTAGACCTACTTACAAGAAATGCACTTGGTAAATCAATCACGATTTTCTCCTTGAAAGTTGGTTTAGATGTCTCAACTTTTTTGAATATATCTTCAGGAGTTTGTGCAGCAAAGTTCTTACCTGTCTTCCCGTCCTTAAACTTCTCAAAGATATATTGTTTGTGTGTCTCTGGATCTAAGTCCTTTAAAAAACTATTGAAGGACACACTAATTCCACAGTTGTGACACTTGTAGTTAGTATTGTTTTTGACCCGGTAGAGATAACCTCTAGCCTTGTTCTTCTGTCTCTGACTGTCACCGCAACAGGGACACCGAAAGTTATAAAGGTTTGGTTTTACCTTTTTAAATTTTGGAAGTCTGGAGGATATCAGATTGATGTACTTTACATCAATAAAATCCATATCACCTACTAACAGTTCTTACCATTGTAGAGACAACCGGAGTGTTTGTCAAGACCTTGGGAATTGCCGTCATGACCTTCAAACCGATACTCAATACAGCGAGACCACCCACTGCCATCCAT
>Ga0213862_10000120_pt1 | contig 31879 bp, 39 predicted proteins | sample PICome_7_FD_160092 | JGI IMG/M metagenome (GOLD analysis project Ga0213862, IMG submission 160092) | Coastal seawater microbial communities near Pivers Island, North Carolina, United States - PICO266 | ecosystem: Environmental > Aquatic > Marine > Coastal | place: USA: North Carolina... | reverse complement strand
GTTTACCAGCAACTTCATACTCTTCGTATTTATCTGCTGCATCTTCCATCCAATCTAGGTAACCTCTACCGTGATTCATATCATTTGCAATCTGTACAATACCACCAACTCGTTGATCATAAACATAGGTTGGATATACTTCGTGCAAGGTTCTCATTGTCAGATTACCTTGTGCAAATTCATGTTTTAAGTCGAAGTAATTCATTACATCTTCTCCGACTAAAATATCTTCTTTAAATCTTGTTAATCCTGCAGCCTTTTTAGAGTACCAAATAACTCTGCAATGTGTTTCCCACTTATTAATATACTTAAATTCATAAGTAATTAACCTTTTATGGGCTTCGGATAGTGCTCTTAAATATGGGCTACCTTTTTCAAAGTATTCTCCTTTCATTGCTCTATCCCACCATTCCCATGGTCGGTTAAAACATCTATATCCCATACCTTGAATGCAATCAGCATTGTAAATATCTTCAGCATATTGTTGTGCAGAAAATTGAGCTTCTGAATGTGATAATGGGCCGTAGCCTTCATCAGGAACAATACCGTATTGGTAATCTAGTACTACAACATCAGGTGGAGTTTCATCTGGAAGACCATATACTGCTGGATTAGCAATCATCTTATGAACATGAATACCGTGTGGAGTAATCATATCGTCACCATCTACTTGAATGCAGTAGTCATCATCTGATGCAAGGAATGCATCCAAAACAGCGTTTTTACCTTTTGAAGGTCCACCGTTACTTTCTGATGTATTATATTGGATTCCCTCTGATTCGAGCCACTCTATCGCTTGAGCTTGAAATTCCATATCTCTAGTATTGATTACATAGTAAACATCATCTTTGGTAATTTGTTGACTATAAGTACCATCCCACATTCTAGCATGACGCTTTACTTGAGCGATACCTCTGGTAATCAGAATGTAATATCGAAGTTTATTCATTTATTAACCTATCGGTTTAATTGGCCAAATAACACTATTAGGAAATGTTTCTTGATCTGTAATATCTCTAAGTGCTTGTCTATAATTAAGTATTTCTGTACTAGGAGTTCTATCAGATACTGCTTCCATATCAGTAATATGTAATTGCTGGTCTCTTCTTTGCCTGATATTTCTTGCTTTCTCTTCAGCTGTATAAGGAACTTTTTCCCAACTTTTATATTTAGTTGTTTCATCTTCTGTCCAGACCGCGACGAGACGCTCATAGAGGGCATTAAATTCTGGTGAGTCTTCAATTTGAACATCTTTAATAGTTTTACTACTTTCTTCTAAAACTAAGGGCTCAACTGCAGTATAATTTTGCCAGAATAATGCAGCGTCTTCAGCCATATTTTCAGCAATTTGATGTACTTGAGCTTCTGTAAAATTTTCAGGTAGACTGGCCATAGTGTACCAATTGGGTAGAGAATCATCACTATTAATGAATTCTAAGTTCATTGATGATCCAATTTGATCAAGTCTTCGTATATTATAAGTTATTGCCATTGTTTATTTTCTCCTAGGTAAATTCTACGTATATATAATACGGCGTTACAGTCGCATTGTCTTTAATTCTTTGTGCTACATTCGCGGCATTGGTCGCAGCGGTGGAGCTGGTACCAGCATAACCAAATCTATAACCATATACTGTAGGACTAGTACCTGGTAATGCATTAAAGTTAATTGCATCTGTTCTATAAATTGTAATACCTGTGCTTAAGTCGCATCTATATGGCGGAGAACTTTGATGATCATAAAATGTGGCCGATGTCCAACCACCATTTGTTGAGCTGCTGCCGCCTGAAAATCCTATTGTAAGATAATCATAATAAGCGTCATCCATTACAATGCATGCAAGACTTCTACTACCAGATGCAAGTGAGCTCGTTCGAGTTGCAGTTCCGAAAGCAGTACCTGATTGACCACTCTCAGACATAAAATAAAAGTATCCGTTAGTTCTGGAGTAACCATATCTCAAATAGCTGTCATGATTGGGTTGGACAGCAAGTCGAACTGTTTTAATACTAGTGCCGTAAAAATCAGCCATATCAACTAAAGTACCTACTGTGTTACCGTAACTAGGCTGATTTACAGGGTCTGCAGCCATATAGTCATCTATTTCCACAGGCGGATAAGCATATCCTCCAAATTCATTGGATATGTCAAACATTGAAATTGCGCCGCTTGATTGTAATGCCATATTAAATTCTCCTATTCTCTTATAATATATTTATAAGGGTTTTATTCCTTATTTGAATTACCTATATTATATTTTGGACATAGTTCCCATTGTGTCTTTTCTTTAAATGGAATAACTTTAATCTGTCTTAAAGGTGCACACGGAGTTGAGACTTTAGTATTAATAATACTTACTAATCCCCAATCTGCTAGTAATGTAGCAATTGTGTTCCTACGTTCTAAGTCGTTTTCGATTAAATTACTTGGTTTACCATCTAACAGAAATAGCTCTTTAAAATGCACAATGAAATACCTGCCTTGTTTATGCAGAATATGACATGATTGGAATAGCTTTTGATCTTTCCTAGAGGCAACACCAATTCTAGTTAATGTTTCTCTAATTTTTAAAAAATCATCTGGTTCGTTGAGAGAGACTTCAAGCATTTCTGCTGGAGTCCAATTTTTGACTTCTTTATTTTCGTTTTCCACCTTTATAAATCCTATTTTTCAATTCGTTAATTTTATCATCATTTAATAATTTTAATACGGACTTAGCCTTTTCATTACTATATCCATAATATTCTTTGATGAGATCTAAATCAGAAACTTCCGATGGTTTCATCCATTTGGACCATCTTTTCTGTTTCCTTATTATATTTATAAAAAAATCATACTGAAGGCGGCTGTCTATAGTATGATGTATATTCATCTCATTAGCAAATAGTACCGTATCATTGTGATAGGATAGTGAACGATTTATAATAAAAGCATTGTAATTCTTTTCGGCAATATCATCAACCATGATTCCTTTCTTGCCGTATGTTATATCATTTACATAATCAAATGGGGACATGAGTCACCTCAATATCACACTTGTTCAGAAAATCAACTCCTGCTGTTGAACGCATGTGGTCGTTTGCATAATAAACTTTACTTATACCCGATTGATATATTAGTTTAGCACAATCGAGGCATGGAGCATAAGTTGTATAAATGTCTGCACCTTCACATGATTCTGCTGATCGAGCTACTTTAGCAATAGCATTAGTCTCTGCATGCAATACTTCTGGTTTAGTTTTTAATCCCATAGGTATACTGGTCTTGTCGTCACCCAATCTAACTACCTCTTCACAGTTATTATCCCAGCCAGAGGGCATTCCATTATATCCGACAGATATAATTCTGTTATCTTTTACGATAGCAGCGCCAACTTGAGCACGTTTTGCATGAGATAACTTGCCAAAAGTATTAGCAGTTTCCATAAATGCACGTTTCCATTTATCTACCATTGATGTATCACTCCTGCTATGATAAAGAAACAAGTAAGGAAATTTACAAGTACAATCACACTTCGCATTAAAGCAATAATGTCTGCCTCGTGATTAGTGGTACCAGATTTCTCTCCAAGAGATTTAGCCCACAATTTCCAATATTTATTTCTTTTCATTCTTAGATTCTAGTTCTTCAACTTTATCTTGCAATTCTTTTATTCTGGCATATGCTTTATAAAGTTGCTCATTTAAGTCGCGTATTGTTTTTTCTACAGCTTGTTGTTGGTTCATTAATTAAAGTCCACCGCCGCCATTATTTCTGTACAACATGCAACCATATTTAATTCGTGGTCAGCAACAAAACTATTCTTGTATTGATAATCTGCAAGGATAAGCACTAGCTGTGGAATAGATTGTGGTTTAACATAGTCGGACATATTATCATAAATTTTACGAAACAATGAAGCAGGTTCTTGATCAATATTATCAGTTACCCATTGTCGCATCTTTTTAAAGTTTTTGTCCTTCATAGCAGACATTAGGTTACCCATAGAGACTTCTGATAGTGATACAAGAATACCTGTATCAATCTTACCTGACACTGAGTATCGTTGCAATTCATTAAGAACTCTACGCCAATCTGGCATGTGTTTCATAATTAACTCAGCAATTACTGGTTCATCATATTCTACATTCTCATTGGATAAAATATTACCCACTCGTTTCATAAATGAGCCACATAAGTCTGGCATATCTTTCTTAGCAATATTAAATTCAACTACGGAACAACGAGAGTGTAGTGGTTCAATGATTCTGTTTTTAAAGTTACAGGTCATTATGAATCTACAGTTATTACTGAACTCTTCAATGAATCCGCGTAAAGCAGGTTGGGTGGACTGGGGATTCAAGTAGTCTGCCTCATCAAGAATTACCACCTTGTATCCACCCTGTAAAGATACTGTTGATGCGAAATGTTTAATTTTATTACGCAGCGTGTCAATGTTACCCTCTTCGGATCCGTTAATCAATAGATAATCAAGTCCTAGCTGGTTACATAACGCCTTAGCAACAGTTGTTTTACCGACGCCAGCTGTTCCAGTAAACAATAAATTAGGAATTTCTCCCGTATTTACAATTGTTTGAAATGTGGTCTTTAAAGGTTTCGGCAGAATGGTATCTGCAACTGTTTGTGGTCGATACTTCTCGACCCATAAAAATTCTTCCATTATGCTACCTCCCAGCCTGTAACAGTTTCTACTCGGAAAGAGCGCCAGGCATTTTTATCCAAGCACCATACTGCAACATGATCAGACTCTGGGCTGATATTTTCTACAGTAGCAGCAATACCTGCTTCTTTTAATATTTCGGGTTTGAGTGTGGACTCCATTCGGCGAACCTCGCCAGAGCCGATTTTGGTAAAGGTAACAAACACAATACCTTCTTGTAAAGACTTGATAAGACTTTGTAATTCACTTTTTTGCATAATAATTCCTGTAATAATAAATTGGTGACTAGGGGGCCTTTTCATACTGGCCTGTTTGTGGGGATTCTGGTTGGCGAAACCTTGACCCCCTAGTCGTCCCCAACTCTAGCCTTCTTCTTGAACGGAAGGCTCTTCTGCAACTGGGACTGTACCTTCAGGCTGTTCGCCATCTTTAGGTGCAGCTGCGTTTAAGAAAGCTACAATTCTGTTTCTCAAACCTCCAATTGCTTCGAGTTCTTGGCCTTCAAAACCACCCCTACGTGATACAATATCAATGACTTGCACCATTGTAGCGATATCTTGTAGACCAAGTTGCACAGGTTCACCCACTTGAGTGTCCTGTGTTGCGTTTACATCTTCTGACATAATATTCTCCATTAGCTAATTTATAGTATTATTTATACACCAAATGTTGAACTTTTTTCCAAAGCAATAAAGTAACTTACCGGTTTAGTTTTGTTCACCCACTTTGAAATGAGTTTTGATGAAATTTGCACTTCATAGTCACCATCAATGATTTTCAGATTTGAAATATTCATAATGAAACTAAAAGTTTGCCCAGTCGTGTTTTCTCCAAGAGATAGTTCAAAAGTATTTGCACTAGCATCTTTAGGGTCGAACACTTTAATAGAAATGCCATCATCGTTTCCAATGAAAGCAAGATCTAAGTGACCAAGCACTGACGCTGCCTTTTTTGCCTTCAGAAGTTTTTCTTCGGTTAGTTCAACAGTAACCTCGGCGTTTGGCATTGTAATGTCCCTCTCGGGCGCAGTTAGGATACTAGGTTCAGCAAGGTAATAATTTACCCCTGTTCCAGTACCACTGACTTTCACAGATTTCTCCGTAAAATTTAATGTTGGATTGTCAACAAGACCGAGTACATTTAAGAACTCATTAAGGTCATAAATACCTAGGTCTGATGGGAAATCCTCCACAACCGAAGCTGTTGCAAGAATATTCTTGGCCTCGGAAATAGTTTTAATTTCTTGACCTGGCTTTAAAACAATGTTCGGGTTAATCGAGGCAAAGTTTTGTAGTAGGGCAAGTGTTTCTTCACTTAGTTGCATAATGCGTTTCTCCATTTTTTAATATGTATATTATATCACAAAAAGCAGTGATTGTAAACCACTTTTTGCACTTATTCACCATTAGTTCTATCATGCTCATATAACGCAAGTAGTCCATAATGTAAAACCTTCATCAGGTCTTTGCGCCACTCAGCTGGAGTATCGCCTTTCTTCCCATAACGAGCATTATATTTATCAACATTGCCTAAGAAGAATCCTAGGCCATGTCCTCTGTCAATGATGACCTCACTTGATTGGAGTCCACCTTGACCATAATGTGCATTATAAGTTGAATCTATGTACGAGTGGAGCTCTTTGATCAGAGCTCCCTCATTAAATTTGTAATCAGGATTAGAAGTTTGCTTCATTATTTTCCTCAGTTGTTGTTTCATTAGTAATTACACCATCATCTACCTTAGTGTAAAGATCAAGGAAAGCCGCCTTGGTATCATCATCAAATCTTGCGATACATAGGTCAATAGACTTCATCTTGTCTCCGAAGATAGAATATGTCTGGACAATGTGACACAACCTTCTGGTTGAAATAACTTCGTCTACGCCATCATCATAAAAAGTTTTTCTGATAATATCTGCCCAGGTAACAAGTTTATCTGCAAATTCCTCGTCTGTTTTACCAAACTTGTCCATATGTTTCCCTACGATTTTCTTTTCAATAGAGACCGATGGGAATTTCTGGTCAATTGCCACTGTAAATCTTTCAAGGAAAGCATCATCAATAATTGTGGCAGCGGTAAATCTGCCGTCTTCTGAACCCTTACCTTTGGTGTTGGCTGTGGCTATAACATTGAAGCCAGCCGCAGGAGAAATTGTTTCACCTGTTTTCTTAACCAGAACAGGTTTCCCTTCAAGTATACCTTGCAAACACATAATTTTATTTGTAGCTCTATCAATTTCATCGAGCAGTAAAATTGCACCGTTCTCCATTGCCTTAAGAACCGGCCCTTTAGAGAATACAGTTTCTCCATTAATAAGTCTGAATCCGCCAAGTAAATCGTCCTCGTCTGTTTCTGGGTTAATCTGAACCCTAATAAATTCTCTGTTTAATTTTGCGGCCGCTTGTTCTACCATGAAGGTTTTACCGTTTCCAGATAGTCCTGAAATATATGTAGGGTAAAACATTTCTGATTTAATAATTTTTACCAAATCGGAATATGAACCCCATGGTACAAACGTTGAATCGACTTTTGCCATAGACTTTTCTTGGTTAACAATCGACTGCATTGACAGAGCCGTATTCTGTTGCGTATTTGATGATTCAGTGATGGAATCCTTAAGTGGGATAATCATTGCACTAAGATCGTATGTACCAATCTTGACTCTATTCTCTTTGTCGCAAAGAGGATACCAATCTGATCCTTTATAGCCAAGAGATTCAGCAGCGGAAACAATCAGGTTCTTCCTGAACTCTGTTTGATCCGGATATTGTTCTGCCAATTTCTTGACGATGTTTTGTGTTGAAATTTTCACGTTATTCATAATATAATTCACTCCTTAATTAATTTATATGTATATTATATCACACTGAGCATATTTGTAAACACGCTTATGTAAAATAATTGCACTTTTTGTACGCTTTTCTTATATTTTGTTGTTATAAGACACATATCCTTTATAACCACAATAATTAAGCTACCGCCTTACCAAATTTAGTCATTAAAACCTTATTTAATTTCTTGCCTTTGGCATGCTTCCTAAACGCAGACCCTATCTGATTTTTCGATGCATCATCTGCAATCTCAAAGTCTTCAGTTTGGGCAGACAAAGCCTTTCCAGATTTAACCATGTAGTAATCATTATATCCGTAGATGTTTTCTATGTGAACACACTTATTGTTTCTGTATTCTTTTGCCCATTCCTTAGAAGCTTCATCCCAGTATTTATTATTAGACCAAGCAATGTCTTTCAGTCTCCACTTCCAATCTGAACCTTCGGCCATGAAGAATCCGATATTATTGGTACCATGTAATTTAGAGATATGAGTTAAGATAGCATCCGTAACTGTTTTAGAGTTTGAAGTCTCAGTTGATACCCACTTACCACCAACATTTATTTTTAAACCCCCACCATAAGGTGTATGCACATCAGCTCTTGGGTCTTGATGAAGATATAATCTGTTTGCATCACCATCTGTAAATGTAACAAAATTCATTTTCTGAACCTGATGTTTTCTTTTAAACTTCTTAATTAGATCTTCTGCAATAATAAGAGCCTGATTAAGTGGAGTCGAACCCCAATCTTCCTCTTTAGCCTTAATTGAGTCTTCGTACCAACCTTCTCCTGGAGCAACTCTCTGATATAACCACTTCAAAGCTTCCATAAATTCAGCCTTCTTTAATTCAGAAGAGATTACGAGAGGCATTGATAATTCGTCCATCTCAATATGGCCAGGCATATTTTTCATCAGTTCCCAATTTAATTTGGGATTAGTTGAAGTAAATCCGTAAACCTCAAATGGAATGTTTACTGCCTTACAAAACATAACTGTGTGAATGACTTGATCCATAACATATTTCATGGAACCAGACATTGAACCAGAGTAATCAATGAGCATCATCATACCGTGAGACTTAGCATCTGCAAGTCTTGTCGCCTTAAGAAAAATATCATCGTTGGTTTTATATGACCATAGTGCATTCACATTAATCTGGCCAGTCTTAGCTGTAGTAGCTCTTTGATATTGGTAAGCAGCTTTTCTTTGTTCAAATTCCTTGACAGCAAAGTTAACAGATTTCTTGACTCCGCTGATGTACTCATTAAAGCCGTAATCGGGCGAACTCCATGTTGCATATTTCTCTGCACTATAAGAACATTCTTCGAGTTTCTGTTGTCTTGCTGCTTTCAGTTCGTTATATGATGAAACAACTTTGGATGCAATTGATTTTTCAATTGGCTTGATTACAGCTTTTTGTTTACCCTTATCATCAATGTCCAACAAAGTAGATTCTTTGGCCCTAAATGCCTCGTCAGTAATAGAGATATCGGCTTCTTGTTGATGATCAGGTTCTGCAGAATAAACAGGTTCCTCTTCAGCAGTGTCTGCATCAACTTCATTGGCCTCGTCAGAAGAAGCTTTAGAATTTTCTTCCTCATTGGATTCTTTTTCTTCCTCTTCCTCTTCATCTTGGTAATCGTCATGACCCTGACTTGTTGGATCAGCATCTTCTTGTTTATCTTTAATTTCTGGCTCATCAATGTTGTCAGTTTTAGGTTCTGGTTTTTGGATTAGTTCATCCTGATTCTCTTGTGTCCAAGAAAGAATGTCTCTAACCAACTGAACAACATCATCAAATGTCTCAGTTTTGTTAGCTCTATCCATGTAAACCCATTCCTCATCTGTAAAGGGAACGTCGATTAGCTGACCTATTTTAGCTTTTAGGTTAATTTTATCAATAAGCTTTACTTGATCCCAGTCAATTTTGTCGATAGGACCGAAGAACTCATTATCATATAATTTTTTGTAACCTCTTTGAAATGATGCAACTAAACCAGGGTAAGTTGATTTTACCATTCTTTCGATTCTTGCATCTTCAACAACATTGATATATGACCTAGGGCAACCCTTCAGTTTTTCTGGACTATCATGCCAGCCTTCATACGGGGTGTTTAGTGCATGACCGACTTCATGACCTATTAATAAGTCATAGACATCTTTACCCATATCTTTCCATAGAGGAAGACCTAGGACTCTGTCTTTGACATCAAACCATGCAGTCTTGTAGTTACCATGTTGAACCGTAATATTCTCTTTTGCGAGTAATTTTGGCAACATTGAATTTGAATAATTAATCATATACACTCCTTATTTATGGTACCATTATATCACACTGAGCATAAATGTAAACACGCTAAGTGAAAATAATTGCACTTTTTGCGTATTTTTTTATATTATTTTGGAATATGTAACATATTTGTCACACATTTTTGGTTATAATGGCTATTCAGCCCAAAATACTTCACGAAGCGTATTATCTGACCTCTTTAAAATAACAGAATCATGCCGATTGAGGTTTTTCATTTTCTTATAGTAAACAACATCACTTTCAGTAATGATAGCATCATCAAACTCTGGTTTAAGTGTCCATACTACAAAATTGTCTGTCTTTTCTTTGTTACTCATTTTACTCTCTTTCTATAATTGGTGCCTGGAGAGGGACTCGAACCCTCAAGCCAATATGGCGCAAGATTTTAAGTCTTGTGTGTATACCTATTCCACCACCCAGGCTTTGGTAATTTGGCGCGCCCGAGAGGATTCGAACCTCTGACCTGCGGTTTAGAAGACCGCTGCTCTATCCAGCTGAGCTACGGGCGCATAAAGTTATAGTAGCTCGGGGAAAAGCTCTCCTTGTTTATCTTTTATTGAAGGCCCTCCAAACTGGCCGGAATGTACCATATATTCAAATATATCCCAGAGCTTATTAAATCTCAATTCTGTAATATATTTTAAGCCAAGAAGTTGATTCTGCAATTCATCACAGTCTTTGGCATTTAGGTTTAATTTATCAGTATTATGGTATATTAAATCAATATCTTCACATGAGGACCATGCTTCCATAATAGCGGATTCTAGATCAAATCGGTCTTTCGTCACGAGTGTGACTCCTTTTTTCATTTAATAAGTGTATTATATCACACTAAGCTCTAATTGTAAACAAATATTTTAGGCAATCTTAGAAAAGTTTTTAGATTTAAAAAACTCAATCTTGCTTCTAAATTTGTTTTCGAGTATATCTCCCTTATGGGAAATAATAAAGACATTGGTTCCATCTTCTAAGGTCTGTAGGATCTTAGTTAAATTCTCAACGCCGTCTACATCTAAACTACTATCAAAAGTTTCATCGAGAATTAGTAGATTGGTCGCTGCACTATTTTTGAGCTTGGCAATTTGTCTCCAAGTAAATAGTAGGGATAGATCAATCCTCTGTTTCTCACCTTCACTAAATGATGCATAATTAAATGTATCCCTATGGCGAGACCTAATAGTTTCATTAAAGTTCTCGTCCAAATGGAATGCAACAAAGAAGTCCAAAATCTGTAGATACTGATTAATCAGTCTATTCATAACCGGCAAGTATTGCTTAATGACTTTAGTTTTAATGCCTGTATCTTTCAACATTTCGCCGATAACTTCATTATATGTGCGTTCTTCCACATACTCTAGCTTCTTCTCGGTAATAGCTTGTTTGGACTTTCTTAATCCAGATAGTTCCTTCTTAGCTTTACCCGTGTCTCCAGTCTGACTGGTAAGATGATTAATCTCTTTTTGGACTTTATCGATTTCTTTTTGTAATACAGAAATCTTGTCATTATTAGAGTTAATCTTCTGCTGCCTTTGCCTTAGAGTATTCAAGTGGTTATGAATCTCTTGTCCTTCTTTCTCTGTTGTGTTCACCTCCTTTGACAAAGATACAAGGTTTTTCTGCACATCAGCAGCAGTTACTTTCAGACCAGATAATTTTTTATCTTTTAACTGGTCGTCAATTGGTTGTTCGCAAGTGGGGCAATTGTCATTGTCCTCATAGAATCTAGCTTCTTTTACAAGAGATTTAATATTGGCTGTTAAACCCTTTTCAACTGATTTAATTTCAGTCATTCTCTCCATAAAGTGTTTATGATTCTTTTCTTCTTCCGAAATAAGAGTAGAAAGATTTTTACCTAATTCTTGTGATTCATTAAAGGTCTCGTCTATTTGTTCTTTATATACCTCAATTGAATCTCTTTTCTTATCAATCTGATCTTGATTAAGTGACTCCAAACTTTTGATATACTTGGACTGTGAATCTATCTTAGTATTAGTTATATCAATGTTATGATTAATATCTGTAAGATTTTCTCTTATTTTAGCGTTGCGTTCTTTTAGTAGTGTGTTCATCTTACTAAAGATATTAATATCAAGCAGGTCTTCGATAACAGCTCGTCTGGACCACGCTGGTAGTTGCATGAACGGAATAAAAGAACTACTCCCTAATACAACTACTTGGTGGAAACTTTTATGATTTAGCTTTAAGATATTTGTTTCTAAATACTTCTGAAAATCTCTAGCATTAGATGCTTGATTAATTTGATTTCCGTTCTGCCAAATTTCAAATTTATTAGGTTTAATACCTCTTACAATTTTAAATTCAGAATTACCTATATCAAATTCTACTTCAACTAGAGCTTTCTTTTGATTAATAGAATTGATTAGCTGATATTTACCAATATCTCTATGTGGTTTACCAAACAAGCCAAAAGATAATGCATCTAGTAATGTTGATTTACCTGCACCATTTTGTCCTACAATTAATGTTGTTGGTGATTTATCTAATCTAATCTCAATTGGGTCACTACCCGTGGACAGAAAATTCTGCCACTTACATGATTTAAAATGTATCATACTACCTCTAAGTTTTGAGCTTCTGTATATAGCTTTCTTAACTCAACCTTAATGTGTTCTTTATCTAGTTCGGTATCTACCGCTTCTACATATGAATCAAGAAGGGTCGTAGTATCTTCTAGGGATATTTTCTCGTCCTCGACGCTTTCTCCCAAATACTCTTCAAAAGATTCTGCAATCTTTAATTCATAAGTCTCAATGCTTTGCAGTCTATCAACAAACTGATCAAACATATAAAGGTCATTTTTATTTATAACAATTAGTTTAATGAACTTTTTCTCAAATTGTTTCACATCTATCTTGCTATAATCCGTGGTTGTATCGTCATATATTACCTTTTTAAACATGGTAATGGGATTACGAACTGGTGTTAATTCTCTAGTTTCTGTATCTAAAATATGAAAGAATTTAGGATCATCTACATCTGCCCAGGTAAACTCCATTTGAGTACCTAGATAGTCCACATTACCTCTACTAGATTTAGTATGGAAATGACCAGATAATACTGACTCAAACCTAGAAAACACATCAGCACTCATGCCGTGTGGGTTTGGTACACCTGCCATCATATCAAATCCTTTTAACTCTAAATGAGCAGCAAGGATAGGAGCATTACAAGACAGTGCAAAGTCCATATATTCTTTATAATTAGCATTATTAATCCAAGGTATTACAGCAACACCAAGTCCATCATAATCAATGACTTTTGGCTCCATGTGGATATTAACATGTTTAGTAAAATATCCGAGCAGCTCTTTGAGGCTACACAGCTCGTTAGTATTTTTGTAAAACACATCATGATTACCAGGGATGATATCCATAGTAATACCATTATCCCGCATAGGTTCAAGAAAATGTTTGCGATTTTGATTAAGAGCTTTAAAATTGACGAATTTTCTATGTTCATAATAATCACCTAGATGCAAAATATGTTTAATATTATGCTCTTTCAAATAAGGGAAAAATATTTCCGTATAAAATCTTTCTTGGTAGTGTAAAAATATATCACTACTGTTACGGACACCACAATGGGTATCATTTAATATTGCTACTTTCAATCTGCATACCTCCCATGATTAATCAGGTGGTGCATTCTATGATTGTGAATAGCCCATAATAATTTAATCAATGATGTTTCTGTATAAACACCTGCTTTACATTCATAAGTCCACATAATTATACCATGAATAATTCTAGTTTTTGTTTCTTGGCCTTTTCTTCTTTGGCAAAGACCTTGATCGCTTCATCTTTAGTTCTTACTTGAGAGATTCTAGTTCTTAGTGTATCGACATATTGTGCAGTTTGAGATGCACCTTCATTATCCATACCCATTTGTACAAAGTCATCAATACCCATTTTCTCAATAAACTTAAATTTAATGTCTTGCTGTTTCTTTTCTTTAGTAATCCTACGAATAAATGCAAAGAAGCATATCTGAGTAAAATAAGAAAATGCATTGGGTTTACCTGTTCGTGTAGCAGTTTCAATATTATAATTATTAATAGCTCTTAAACAGTTTTCAACTCCATCCATAACCATTTCTTCCCGATATGTATACCGAACAAAGTTCGGTCTGTGGGACAGTCCTTCTGAAATTTTCATAAAACAAGTGGCAATATAATCAGTAACCTTAGGAACTTCTGTTCCGGCTTCCCTTGCTTTATTGCATTCTTCTACGTATGCCACAACTGAATGTGAAAATAATTTATTATCTACATAATGTGGTTTTTGTTTAGCTTTAGTTGACATCAGTTTTTTCCTCCATAATGTGTATATTATAACACATTCTCACTCATTTGTAAACCGGTTTATAACATTTATTTTTTTTTAAATTAATTGCAAAAAGGGGTTTACAAGTAGCCATTTTTATGATATAATATATAAGTCATCCGGGGGGATAGAGGTATACCATAGGTTCTTAATGAATAGTAGGGTCATCTTCTTCCTCCGGTTCTGGTAAAGAGTAATAATCATCATCTGTAATACTTTCTCTTATCTCTACTTCATTTTTTATTAATTCAGAGAGAAGCTCTTTATATGTTTGAACTCTGGGCTCATCCTCTGAATTAGTAGCCATTAAATATTTGCAGTATGCATCAGATATATTGGCAAATACGGGTACGTGTTGCATAACCCTAGTTTTATACAGTTTAAATGCTTTTTGAGGGGATAGTGGAAACCACCTAGTGAAATTGTAATTACCCGTCATGTTTTGCACGAGTAGTAATGGTTCCTCAATGATATAATTATCTTCGTTATTATTCACAAGAAATGCAATTATATCATCACCATTAAGTAATTTGAAATGTCTAATTTGTTGTTCCATATTAATATTTATACACCATTTTTATATATTAACATCATATACTTTGTAAGTAAATTTTTCTTTAGCATATATTTTAATTCTTTCAGCAGCATGCTGAAGGGTATAATTCTTTTTAGACTTCCAGTGTAAATCATCTGCAATGTCAAATACTTTTGTAGCCTTACCATTTTCCGACTTTCTTAATCCACGACCTATACTCTGTAACACCCTAATCTGGCTCTTACTTGGACTAGCAAAGATGATATTATGTAAATTCCTAATATTAATACCAGTAGAAAAAGTACCCATGGAAGCAACAATAATCGCATCATTAGACTGTTCTGTAATCTCCCTGACCTTTTCCCTCGTATCCACATCGGTTTCGCCTGATACATAAAACAACCTCCTAGTTTTTCTTGGCAATTTTTCAAATTTTTCCTGCAACAAGCTATGTAGTGGTTTGCCATGTTTATCTACATACTGAAATAATACTAGTGTATTACCGTCTAAATCCATCGCAAGATTAGTAATAAAATTATTTCTGGGCTCATATTTAACAATATAATCCATCTCAGCCTGATAGTCTTTCTTTACTACCTCTCTACAAATTTCATCAGAATATTTAAGAAGTAATACATCAATCTGTAACTCAGATAATGCTTTCTGGTCTATGAGCTTTTTAGTAGATGTTACTCTATGGACAGGCCCGAATAACCCCTCTAGCACTAGCTGATGTGTTTGTGTACCATCAAGTGTTCCAGTAGTACCCATTCTATATTCTGCGTTAACGCACTTCTCTAATATAGCTGTAAGTGATTTAGCCTTAAAATTATGAGCTTCATCTCCTATCACCATACCATAATTTTCAAACCAAGGAGTCTGCATCTTATAAATTGATTGCCAAGTAGTTATAACAATCCTTTGATTTATATTATATTTTTCTTTACCAGAATAAATTTTGTGACAGTTATCTTCTGCACTCCATTCATCTTGACTAGAGTAATCAGAAAAATCTGAATACATTTGTTCTACAAGAGAGGTTGTAGGTACAATTAAAAGAACATTACGATCAGAAGAATCAAGAAAAGCTCTAATTGCCATGTATATAATAAGGGATTTCCCTGAAGCAGTAGGTGAGAGTAAAAGCGATTTCTTATTTGATAAAGCATGTTCAAGTGCCTCCAATTGGTAGTCTCTAGGTTCTATCTTATTGCCTGCAGCAGTAAGTGTTAACCCATCTGTTATATATGATGTATCTATTTTTTGTATGCTATCAGGTCGTCCATAATGAGTACTTTCAACTTCTATTTCATAGTCTCTAGCAGCTGCAAATTCTTCTACATATTTAAATAGACCACAGTATAAAGTTTTCTTACGGCCATCGAATAAACGAATTTTACCATCCCACATTCTATTACGATATGCCGGCATGAATTTATATCCTGGCACAAAGAAGCAGAAATGATCAGATAATTCTCTTTCAATACTGGGTTCGGTATCAATGTGCAAGAACGTTTCGTTCTTCTTAATTATTTTAAGCTTTTCCATTTAACCTTTCCAAGAGCAAGTGTATATTCATATTTATTACTTTTTAAATATATGCCATCAAAGCTTTTAATCTTCTCTTTAGTATTAGTCTCTAGCCATTCTTTTAACTGTGTTAAAGAGTTCCACTTCTTATTGTCTATGTAATTCAATGAATCCATTATACACCACTGGTAAATTTATGCCACTCAATCGCATTCTTAATTGATTGATGTCTCCATTTAATGTTATCCATAATCTCTTTTAGTGTATCTACCATTTCCTTAGTGTATTCTATTTTTAATTGAGCTTCTTGAATAAGTGGGTCTGCATCATACCATTTATCCATATCACTTTTTAGTACAGTGAGGCCATTCATTGGATCATAATCCCAGCCCCTATCATCTATTTCTTCTTTACTCAGCTTACCATTATAGTGTGACCACTTGTCTCTAAGTAGTACTTTAAAGTCTAACTGTTGTTTCTTGAGTTTGAGTTTATTGACTGAGTATAACTCTAGGTATTTACTGTGTAGTTTGGCGGATTCCCTGGAGGCTTCACCGAGATTCATTTCATCAATAACGGCGTCTTTCTTCCACATTTCAATAATATTTTCTAAATTGTTCATAATAATCCTTTGCTAATAATATTTATATTATAACATAAAACCGACTAAATGTAAACCGGTTTATAACACTTCAAAGTTTGTATAAGCAAATGTCACAGTAGCTTGTAAGTATTCAATGGTAGTATTCTGTGTATTAAAGTCTAAACTATCAAGTGAGGTAGGAAATAACCCATTAAACTTAATTCTTTTTGATATATTGTTATGACTGTTTAATATAAGAAGTTCAGCATCCTCTGATACATCTATATTAGAATTAATACAATTATGTAGCCATTCAAAGGTTTCAATGTAGTTTTCCATATCTTCTGTTACATTAAACGTGATGGATAAGTCTGCAAATTCCAGTCTATCACCAGCTAATGCGTAGTTGACCCCCTTATAAGGCAGTGGAGCCTCTGATAAGGTTACAGATGGTAGTGTTACCCCAGTACAAAAGTACTCAATATTGGAGTATTTCTGCCTGTTAATTACAAGCTGAAATCCAACTGGGGATAAGAAATTTTTATTTATTGTAGTCATATTATTATTTATACATCCTAATAAGTTAAACTTAAAAAGCCTTCCATGGCAGACTTACTCCTAAAGCGCAGAATTATTCCGCTTCTGTTTTTTCAATGCCAGTCTTGTCCACAACAGACTTGATTGATCCTGATACTACATCTAAAGTTCCAGTAGTAACTGCAGCAACATCTGATGCCACACCACCAACAATTCCTTTAGTTCCATCAATGACTGAATCTACTGTTGAACACCCAGTTAATACAATAATTGCAAGAGCAGTAAATAACTTATGCATTTTATTCCCCTATAAAGTAATTCCGACTGTGGTTTCCATTACATCCACGACTGCGATACATACCACTTGATATGTAGAACCCTCTTCCATGTATTTATTTATACACAAAAAAAAGGGACTCCGAAGAGTCCCTTTAAGAATCGACTTAACTACCGTTTATAGGTTGTTAATAGCCATGATTCTGAAGTATGGGTTAGCACGGTTAGTACCAACACCATCAGCTGCGACATAAGGATTTGCAACCATACCGTAACGAGTTTTAAACCCGATTCTTGGTTGGAAGTCCTCTTCACCAACTGCTTTAACCATTGATAATGGAACGTATGGGCAGTAGAATAAACCAGCGTCATACGGGTTAGTTCCTCTGTAGCCTACAGTTACATAGTCTCTAGTTGCATATGGATCAACATATACTTTAGTTCTGCCGTTAAGAACACCAGCAAAAGTATTGCCTGTGTCGTCAACATTTAAGTTAGCGGCAAGAGCAGGAGTATAGTCAAGCATACCAGCAGCTGAGATTGCAGAAGCAACATCAGAAGAACAGATGATAAAGTTACCTTTACCTCTTCTTGTTTCTCTTGCGATCACGTTAGCTTCTTTTTCGATTTGCATGATTAAAGACTTGAATCTTTCAACCATCCAACGACCGTCTGCGTCAGCAGATGCAGCCATATCAAAGATACCGTCTGCAGCAAAGCCTAACTTAGCTTTAACGTTGATTGTTCTAATAATTTCTCTGTTGATTTCAGCTAAGATTTCAGCAGAAAGAATATTAGCAAGTTCACCTTCAGCGTCTAAACCGTGGACTGCTTTAAGATCCTGAGCAAGTTCCATAGTGTATTCAGCTTTAAGAGCTCTTGATTTAGCAGTTACAGTTGATTTCTCGATTGAGAAAGCCATCTCACCGAAGTTACCACCAGTGTTACCTAGTGCTTCTGCGTCAGATGTAGCAAGACCAGTACCAACACCGAATACATCTTCAACGCCGTCAGAGCCAGCATCAGCTGATGTTTCACCAGATAATACGTCACCAACTAATGAAGTTGAACCACCACCTTGAGTACCTGTTCCTGAAAAATCAGTATCAGCTTCGTTGAATAGTGCTTCAGTACCACCTTGAGTTGAGTACTTAGATTTCATTGCAAAGATAAGTCCAGTAGGACCATTCATAGGCTGAACACCTGCGATATCATAAGCAATAAGGTTTGGCATTGCTCTTCTTACCAAAGAGATAAGAACAGGATCAAAGCCTTTAATATTAGTAGCCGATGTTGCATTGGCAGCAGTTTCAGTGATGAAGTTTCCATCTCTTTCTGCAGCTTCTTGTCTCATCGCTACTTCTTGGTTTTCTAACAATCTAGCTGTAACAGCTTTCTTGTAATTGTCGGAAATAGCAGGAGCAGATTCGTGATTTAGAACCGGGCTCCACTTTTCCATTAAGTTTGCGTCTGCGTTAAACATTTTTAGTTTCCCCTATATGTTTATATTATTTATTAAATTTGGATATTGCTTGAGTGTATCTGCTCATGGCATCAGATAAGTCAACATCTTGACTGTCCTGACCAATTAAGCTATCAACTTCATCAACTGATTCATTAACTTCTTTTGTAAAGTATGATTCTTTGACAGTTTTTACTTTCATTTCGAAAGTATCAGCGTCGTCAAAATCAATATCTTCAACTAAAGATGAAAGTTTTTCAGCTTCCGTCTCAGCAAGCCCTGAGGATTGTTGCCTTACAATTTCTGATCTTTGATAATCTTGAACAGAACCGTGTAATTTAATGTTATCCTCGGTTGATTTATTAAGGCTTTCTTCAAGTTCAGCAACCTGTGCAGACAAATCGTCTACTAGATCAACTTTACCTTCTGGAACCTCAATGTAATGTTCTGTGAACACTTTTTGAAGTGAAGTCATGAACTCTTCAGCAATTTCGGTTCTTAAACCGTTAGTTACTGCGACTTCATTCTCTTGCATCCAAGTTTCAACTACGTAGTTCATGTAGGAATCTACTTTCTCTACGAGTGAAGTTTGGATTTCAGAAACTTCTTCTTCTAGATTTTGCACATATTCGGCTTCTAATCTGTCAACTTCTTGAGCAAGCTTAGATGTTAACACTGCTTCAAAGATAGAACCAGCCTTTCCTCTGAATTCATCAGAAAGAGTAGCTTCTTCTTTAATTAGTGCATCTAAATCTTCATCAAAGTCAACTGCTTCGACTTTTGCCTTGGCCTTCTTCTTAGAATCATAAGACTCTTCCTTCTCGGAATCATCTTCTTCTTCTTCGTTGTCGTCCATTTCAGTCACTGCAACCATTTTTGCAAAGAGTTTTTGTGCATCTTCTTTACGGGCTTTCTTTAAGATTTCTACTGCAGCCTGGATTACTCCAGCCTTAGTTTTGGGAGTAGTAGGAGCTGATTCAACGGCGACTTCTTCTTCGTCTTCGTCTTCCTCACCTTCTTCTTCTTCTTCCTTAACTTTACCTTCTTCAAGTTCTGAGTCTGCCTCGTCTAAATTCTCATTTTCAACGAGCTCTGCATTCTCTTCTTGAATCGGCTCTTCAGTAGCTACATCTTCGACTGCCATATCATTTTCTAAATTGTCGATTGACATAACGTTCTCCTATAGTTTAGAGTTTAATTTAGAGAGGAAATTTTTAAAAGCTCTTACTTCAACATCAGCAGATGCCATGTTTCGAGCTTCTTTTATCTCAGTCTCAATTGATTCAATTTCTTGTGCAACTAGGACACCATTATTCCAGACCCAATCTACCCCTTCCATAATCCCATTTACAAAGGCTTCTGGAGCGGATGGATCTTGAACAATGTCAACAGTAGATAACATAAAGTCTTTTCCTACATGTTGTGTTCCATTGCGTTGTACAAGGCTTCCCATACCACGACTTGACACACCAAGCTTAACTCCACCTTCAAGCAAACCACTAACGATATTGCCCATAGGGGTATTTAAGATTGATGCTTTTCCTATAACATTACTTCCGTCCCATCGGAGTTCAGTAATCTTATGTGAAACTTTATCGAGATTAATAGTCGGTCCATCAGGGTGATTTAATTCACCAACCGCTCTACCAGTCTCTACTTGTTCTTTTATATATTTATTTACGGCGTTTTCTAGTACATCTCTTGCGTAAACACGACCATTTCTATTCTTCTGGTCTGCTTGCATGAAAACACCTTCAATGGCGAGTGTTTTTTTACCACCAACCTTTTCTTCAATGACCTCTAAATCACTGTCGATATATTCTGCAATTAGCTTCATACTTCTAGTTCCTCGCCCATCAGCTTAATAAAATCATTAGCTGATTTTTCAGCATCTTTTGCTGTCTTAAAGTTATCGTCCAACTTCTCGCCGTCGATATACACAGAGAAAGCTCTACCTTTTTGTACTACTTGTACATCAATCTTCTTTCTCTTACCACCTTTATATGACTTGACTTCCTTCTCTCCGGAACCAAGTTTAGTGGTTTTTTCTCTAAGCTCTACAAAAGAAAGCATTTATTTTTCTTCCTGTTTAGTCTCTGCTTTTCTATTATGCAAATTTGAAGCAATTTCAATCTTCTTTGCGTCTAGAGCAGCACTTAATTTATCTGCCATCATGCTATTAAACTGTTTACCAGCACTAACATTATCGCCTTTTTTCAAATCATTAATTAAGTTTTCTATTGACATAATATTGTCCTCTCGTTATATATTTATACAATCTTGTACTCTAGCTAGTCCCATCTAGGATCATCTGCATCCATAGGTTCGTTTTCGCCAGATTTTTCTTCATCATCGATTTGCGCCTGAATCTCTTTAATATCATCATCGGTAAATCGTAATACTTTCTTTCTTACCCATTCATTAGAGATGTATTTACCTACGTATTCATCTAATGTGGCTAACATTTCAAATCTTTCTCTCCAGATTTCAGCTTCTTTTAATTCTGCAAAGTAGTTATCTTCAATAAAATCAAATGTAATGGATTCTTTCCACGTATCCCAATCTGAAGATACAATAATGCCTTTAAGAATTAATTGAGTTTTTAATGTCTGCATGAATAGATCACTAAAACGCTTTCTTAATCTATCAATAAACTTCTTAAACTTAACTTCGTCCCTAGAAATTTCAGTACTTCTACCAAGAGAAAATTGAGACTCTTGGTCAAGTCTATTAACAGGTACATTTAAACTTCTATATAATTTCTTTTGGAAGTAGATGATGTCGTCAATTTGGCCGAGGTTTTCCCCGCCTGGTAACGTGGTAATTTCTGTACCTCTACCACCTTCTCTACGCGGTAAGAAGAAGTCTTCGAGCATTGACATGTGCTTTTTATCATCTTTAATGTCACCTGTTTTTGCATCATAAACCATTTTATTTCTATATTGGCTCATAATATTTTTTAAGTATTCTTCGGCTTTACCTTTAGGTAAGTTACCAACATCAATATAAAAGATTCTACGCTCTGGTGCTCTACTTATTCTGTAAACAACCAGTGAGTCTTCCATCATTCTTAATTGGTTGACTGGCTTTAATGCCTTTTGTAAATAACTTAAAATTCTTTTTCTACTCGGATCAAGAACACCCGATGTACAATATGCAATAGAATCAGGGTGAATTTTCAACCCTTGATTACTATCTCCCATTTTAGTGTCTTGGAAAATAAAATATTCTTCTTGCTTTGTAATAATTTTTGCCCCAGTTTTAGGGTCTTGTTCTTCTTCGATCTCTTTTACTTTTCTTAACTTAGTAGGATCGATATATCTTAGCTCTCTGATACCTGCTTTAGGTTTATCTTTATCAATGATAATATGATATGGTAATCTACCATCAACATACCATCTTCTAAAAATGTCATGAGCATATGCATTAAAATTTAATAATCCAAGAATATGATTAAACTCTTGGGTTATAACTTCTTTGATTTTATCAGATGTTTCTACTTCATCTAATACAATCCTTACAGGTGTATCATCATGATCACCTACAATTGCTTCATTTATAATATCTTCAACTGCAGCATCGCACTCAGGTTGAGTAGCCACATCTCTATATTTTAAAATTAAATCAATTTCATTCTTTGCTTTATCTCCATCTAAATCAAGATAAGCGCCGAAGTGACCTCCAGCCTGAATTACACCAGAACCATCTTCATCTGTATTTGGAACAAATGACGGCCTGATGGGTGCTTCCCCACCTTTTCTTTTGATCTCGAATCCGAAAAAATCTGCCATATTTTATACCTCAATAATATCAGGAGGGAAATTAATCCCTCCTTCTATTATATTTATACCTCTTTTAGCTAGTGGTATCTGACTCCCAATATTGAACTTGAAGTTCAACTGTGAACTCTTCAATTTGATTCTCGTTATCATAACTTAAATCAATTGCAGAAATATTAGTTGGGAAAGTCCCTCTAATATCATATTTCTTTACAGCTTTACCAGACTTGTCTAATTGTTCTACAATCATATCAGCCATGTAATCTGTTGGGTTAGCCAAACCAGTACCATCAACGTGTTGATTGATACCGTTACTCCATCTTTCAAATGCATTCCTAACTGAGAAATCTACATCATTAATAATCGTTACAGTCCATGGTTCAAATGTTCTGTCACCAGCCATTTGTAATTTTCTGCCGCGGAAATTAACTTCCACTGGATTAAGAATTGATGCAGGTAACTGAGCAGCCTTACATAGGAAAGAAGTCAGTTCAACATCACCTTGTGCATAACTTGGAAAGTTACACGTGACCTTAAACATGTTTGACCTAGCGCCACCTCCAACTAATTTGGATTTAAAATCGTCTACGCCTAAAATTGCCATTGTTTCCTCCTATTAACCGCCGGCGACTTCAGAAAAGTCGACCCCAGTTCTTGTTGCAATGAAGTTTAATGTAATAAAGTTGATTGATCTTGAAGGCTTAATAAAGATATCAGCAACAAATCTATTAGAATCAATTACTTGACCCGTATTATTAGATTCATCACAAACAACTAAAAAGTCTGTCACACCACGTCTTCCTTTTACATCTCGTAAAAATGGTTCCAATAAATTTCTAAATTGGGCCCTTGTAAATTCGTCATTGAATTCAAATAGTTGTGCCTTAGCAGCAGTACTAATTGCTTTCTCCAACACAATAAACAGCCTTCTTACATTGATTCTGTCAAATGCAGACGGTCTGGATAATAGTGTTTTATCTCCAAACAACATTGTACCTTGACCGGGGAATGAAACCAATGGATTCACTCTAGCCTTATACAATTCATCTCTTTGAGCTTTAGTTGGGTTATAAGCAAGTTTAGTAACACCTAATAGCTGTCCTCTATTCACACCAGCAGGTGAGAACCAAGCATCAGCTACATTGTCAGCATTAGCACATAAACCAGCACATAAGCCAGCGGAACCAATCCAACGATATACATCATTGTATTTGTCATAAACATATACTGCACCTGAATCAAGTGAAGCATAAGAAGTTGAATTTAATGTATCTGCATATGCTTTTACATCATCAGCTGGTGTGCTTGAATTTACAGAATCTTCGAGAGGTGGTGATAAGAAAGCCATGCAATCTTTTCTTGCCTCTGCAATACTGATTAAGTCAGCACCAATGGTATTAGAACCATTAGCATCTGGATGTGCAAACAATAAGTTAACATCTACTGTTTCTGAATCGGATAATAAATCAAAACCTGTTGCAATGTTAGCAGCAGTTGGCGCATTACCATCTACACCACCTGTTAAGGTGAATGTCCTTACAGCAGAATGATTACCAAATGCACCTGTTGAAGCTGCAATAGTTGTACCAGCATCAGTTAAACCACTGTCAACTCCTTCGACAGTAACTACATCATGATCACCAAACCAGATATATTTTGATTGATTATTTATTACATTCTTGTAGTAAATTGAAGTTCCTGAACTATCTTTGGCATCAGAACCCTGTGATAAGAAACCAAAAGTTTCTAAAACAGTTCCTGGTGTACCAGAGAATGCTCCATCTTCATCAATTACTGCAATGTGTAATTCGTCTGCTGCAGTAGTTTTCCCTAGGCCCTTTGCAAAATCAGACGTGCCAGGAGCAGCGTCAAACTGTCCTGCATGAGTCCATGCTGCAAATGTGGAACCTAAAGAGCAAACTTCTACTTTAAGACTGTTACCGAGTACGCCTGGATACTTAGCCATCCATGCACCCTGAGTTGTCAGACTAAATGTCTGAGAATCATAAGAGTCCTCGTTTTTAATTAAAAGAGTTGTGTCTCCAGCAGCTGACGCGTTGTTAGCTGTCGAATCTACTACTCTCACCGTTTTAAGTGCGTTACCATACTTTAAAAAAGATGCCGCAGTTAAAAAGTATTTGGCCGTATTGTTGTCTGGTGTGGAAAAAACCGACGCCATGTTGTCTTCTGACGACACGAGTCTAACTTCTTCTACCGGACCCCAATTAAAAGCCCCCGCGAATCCACCAATACTGGTTGATACGGCAGGTACGACGCTAGTCGCGTCTATTTCCTTGACTTGAACGCCAGGAGATACTTGAAATGCCATCGCTTTATCCTCTCAATTTGTGAGTTAGTTAATAAGTTTCCATAATAAGTTTATCTTCACTGATTATATTTATAAATAACTGTACTCTATCAACGCTTCCATTCAGTTTCAAACCAGACATTACCATCTTCTGGCATATCTTTACTTACTGAATTTTCTAAATCACTACCATTATCTATATAGCCGAAAGGTAGCATATCATCTTGAATTTCTGCTAGTCTTTCCCTATAAAGTAAATTTTTCATATCAATATTTGTTAAGTTTTCAAAGACATCTGTAGATGAAAACCAACCAAAAAGAACTAAATTCATCATTAGATCATCATGGTTACCACTCGATGCTTCGTAAGAATTACCTCTTGAAACAAAGGTGGACATTTCTATAATGGTTTCAGCATCATAGATTATTAATTTTTTCTGTTCAATTAAATCTTTTATAGTAGAACAACCAATTCTTTTTACTCTTCGGGTCATAGTAACACCGATAGCATTACTTTTAATTGATGATTCTACAAACAGATTTTCATATTCTAAGTCGTAATATAATCCATTACATACAACAGCACCTTGGTCGTTACTCTCTACTACTACATATGCTTCATTATATGTCTTAGCATATTTGTAAATAATATCAGGAAATAACATAGGTGATAGTGTATTATCCCTAAATGTTGCAACTTGTTCGAATGGTTTTGTAGAACAGTCGATTATATTAAAGGTTGAATAGTCTTGGCCTCTACCCTTAGCAACATCAACTAACATGACATATTGGTGACCAAGTTCCGGTTCTTTAAATAAATTAATATTCTCTTTATAATAGAGAGGATCAGCTGCCTTTTGAGCAAGTAATGTCTCTGCAGAAATAAGTGTGTTACCTCTACCATGAAAAGTATTACCAAATTCTTGATCAAACTGTAGTGCTGATGTATTTGCTATTGTAGATTCTTTCCATGCTTCATCTCTACCTGGCACATCCCACCAATCAACTCTAAATGCTTTAAATTCATTAGTTCCCTGAGTTGCACCTTCCCATATTTTATGATATACATTACCAATACCGTTTGCGGTAGATGTAATAATAATCTTTGTATCTTTACCTGCAGAAACAACTGGATATGTTGATGTATAAAATTGAGCATCGTTTTCAATAAACGCAAACTCATCTAGGAACAACAAGTTGATAGATAAACCACGAATAGAACTACCTGATGTAGCAGCTGCAATAATCTTTGAATTGTTTGAGAACTCGATCGAGCCTTTATTAAGTGCCTTACACCCTGGCTGTAAAAAGAATGGCAAGTTTTCTAACATGAGAGTTACACGAGCCAACATTTCTCTAGCAGTAGCACCCTTGTTAGCAAGGATAGCAATAGTCTTTTCTGGGTGAAAACATGCAAACCATAATAGATATGCTACAGATGAAATAGATTTACCAGACTGTCTACATGCAAGAACTATAGAAAATCTATTATCATTGAAGTGTTTAAACATCTCTTCTTGGTATGGATATAGATCAAAAGGTACTAATCCACTATCAAGTGAAATCACTTTTAAATAAGTACGAGCAAAGTATGCAGGTTCTTGCATACATTTTACATACTCTAATACTTCTTCTTTTGAAAATTGAGTTTCTACTCCGTCTCGTTTGACAGAGGGATTACCTAAGTAACCAAACTCGCTATTCTTGATCCTCTGCATCGATTATTCTATCTCTATCTTGTTTTAATAATCTTTGTAGTTCCGAGGTGGAACCTACAAATACATTATTATTTGTAATCTGTTTTCTTGCCTCTTCCTTTTCTTCATCTTCTTTAGCCAAATCTTTCTTTGACTTTTGAAGCGCCATTAATTTTTCTGTGGTGTCAGCAATGTCTTTTATAGACCTAGATAAAACTTCGAATGCTCTTGGGTGTTCGGATTCACGAGCAAGTTCTGCTAGAGAATCTAGGGAAAGTGTTCCTGTTTTAATCAAGTCACGATAAGTTTCCCTAGAGAATTCATAGTCATCTTTAATATCTTTTTTATCTTTATTAATAGATGGCTCTGCTTTCTTCACGGGCAAGTTTTTTTCGAGGTTACTCCTCATTTTATCTAATTTATCCATATTTAATCTACATCTGGATTATTATCAATAGTTACTGTTACCGTATGATTGCTTTCGGTATCAGTATTACCTACTGTAAAATCCATTTCTTCAAATCTGTTTGAATCGTTATTAGTTCCAAATTTTTCAAAATCAATGTTGATCTCTCTAATAAGACCAACATCACTTGTGGGTCCGTAAAACTTCATTTTCATAGTAAAGTCAAGCTGATATATGAGAACTCTTCTAGTTGCAAGGTCTCCTTCATAATCATCTTGTATAGTTACACCTTCAAGTATTACGGGCACATCTTGTTTAAAATCAAATCCTTCTACTGGCTTTATTGATACAGTATAATCTGGCTGAAAATATGGAATAATTTGTTCCATAATTTGTAAACCATCATCTTGATTCTTTGCCATAATATATAGAGACATACCAATATCATAAGATGTAAAATGTTTGATTGTCTTTTTCTTTGTAATATCACTACCATGTGTTTCTACTATAGTATTGAGCTTACTTAATTTTTGATTAGGGTCTAGTGCTAAGGTAGTTATCTCAAATGCCATTCTAGGCAGTTTAAGAGCAACTGATTGGTCAAATCCTGTTTCTTGATCTAGTCTAGCAAGAAATTTTTGTTTGGGGCCGTATGCAAGTGGAACCTTTACTATGCTAGATGCAGAATTAGTGCCACTCTTTCTTACAATATTTAAATTATTAAAAAGTGTGCCGAAAACAGCAACTGACTTTCGCATTGTAGCATGATAGAAATGATTACCAAACATTATGATGGGTCTCCAAATGGATTTGATTCAGTGAAATCAATAAAATTATCTGCTTCTACTTCAAATGCAACATTTTGTGCACCTGGATCCTCAGGCATAAATGAATCATCACCATCATTTAATCCATAGATTTTAATAATCGTATTAGTATTATTTGATTCAGCACCATATAGTGTTTTAGTAGCAGATACAATAAACTCTTTATAATCATCACTACCCGTAACGCCGATATTTGATAATGATATCTGCCCTGCAATGTTTGATGTTTTTGTTACATCTTGTACTCTACCAAACACCTCAATTACTGTATTACCATCAGCAGATTCTTCAGCAGTTTGTAATACTTGAGTTACTATTTCGCCTTCTTTAAAGTGATTACCAGATGTAGTAGTATAATCCATAACTAGCTGATAAGCTTCATCACCAATTTTACGATCAATTTCATCTATTCCAGTATCAAAGTCCTCATCATTGTATTCAAACAGTGAGCAAGTAAGCTTATATACAGGTAAATTTGATAATTGATAAAATGGTTTATCATCTTCTACGAATGTAATCTCAAAGAAAGAATTTGTCATTGGCAAGAATAACAAGTCACCTTCTCTAGGCTTGGACATAGCTTCATATAAACCTACATTACCATTCCAAACCTTACGAGAAATAACAAAGTTAGCTTCATCTCTGACTTCAATACCAAACTTTTGATATAGGTCTCCAGCACCCTCAAAACCATCAACATTTTCAATGTATGCTTCCATTAAATAAGCATCATCAAAGCTTCCGGCCGGGTCTTCTCCTAAAATATTATCTCGGTTAACAAGAGTACGTGGTATATAATACACGTCTTGACCGAATATTTTAAGTGATTCTATAACTAAGTCTTCGTAAAGGTTTTGTTCCGACCTTACTGCCTGACTAAAATATACATTTCTAGGCATTTAATTACCCCATGTAAAAGTCAACTGGTTGTTCCCAATTCAGCCTAACTTCTTCTTCTAATTTTTGTAACTCTTCATTTGCATCATCAAATAGCTGTCTGCCATTAAATGTAACACCACCAGGCATTACCATTCCTTCGAATTTAATTAAGTTTGCACCCCATTGTTTTTTTAGTAATGCTGTACAATATTTCTTTAAATAGTAATCATTATACACATCTGTATATGTTTCAGGATCCAAAATTCTATAAGCTTCTACTACAATGTAATCATTAACTTTTACTTCTTTTGACCAATCCATGTCAATACGAAGTTGGTCTCTATGTCTATCAAATGAAACAAATTTATCAGAGGAATCAATTAACATATCTAGTGTAGAAAGATACTCTCTAGCCATTGAATATTCTAATAAAGAACCAAGATAACCCAATGAGAACATATCGTTTAAATGCATCTGATATTTAATATCAAACATACCAGAGGAAGTACCTGAAGCTCTAAGAGGCATTAATCTAATAACGTCTGTAACTAATTCTGGAATAGGGATATAACCATTATCTATATCAGCTTGTGTTACTTGATGCTTTAAAAATACCTTTTCAATAGCATCTGCATGATAGTGCTGATAGAATTGCAGACCTTCGTCTATTCTATCTTCTATTTGATCTTCATCAATGTTAATTTCAATGACTGGTGCACCTAAAGATCTTAAACAATAATCTATAAGTGTTTGTCTACTATTTGGTTTTGCCATTTTAATACCTCTATTATAATAGTATTTATACTATTTATAACCTATTCACACCCAGTTTATAATATATCGCCGGGATATCTGCTACTCCACATGGTTAAACTATATTTAGCTCCTTTAGTTAATTCTGTGCTCGTGTGTCCGTGTGTAACAGCACCAGGAAATAAAATCATCTTGCCTGGTGGTATATCTTTATTACTAATGCCTTGCCTAGGAAAATACAATTCACCACCCGTATAATTATCATTTAATTTAACAGACCCAGTAACTAGACTAGCATCGGTATGTAGATTTAAACTTCTTTGAGTATCCATGGTGTATTTCATTACAAAAGCATCTCTCATACCATACATTTCTAATGGGTGCCAATACTTTTCAACAATTGGATAAATAGATTCTTCCCATGTCTTACATAACATATTCCAAAGATTTAACTCTTTTAGCCTAATTTCTTGTGCAGGAAATTTATCATCTTCTAAACTTTTAAATCCACCATTAGCTTCTGCCATTTTAATAAGTGTATCACATTGTTTTTCATCCATAAAATCAACTATGATCATATCTTTTTCTAAAACGTCAAATCTACCATATTGATTAATTCTAAATAATGATGGCATATTCTGATAAGTACTATCTACGTGTTCAGTGAATAATTTATCATAAGTAAACCAATTAGAACTTATATTATTACCATGATAAACACACCCACAAGTATTTGTTATAGGATTCCACATCTGTCCATTTTCTAATTTAGACATAGCAGGCTCATTAGTCTGAAAGATGTAACAATCATAATCAATTGTTTGGTCGTACATTCTCTCTTGTGGACGAGCAAATAGTCTTTGGCAAAATTCTTGATCATCTACAAATGAATTGTGGTCTTTGGCTTTACAAAAATCTCCGGCATTCTTATATTGGGAAAACAATTCTTTTATAATCCATGCCCTTCCAATATAACCACCACTATTTAAAAACAAATAAGGTGAAGTAGGTTTATCAGGCCCTGCGTTCTTCTCTGTCATTCTAAAGTAATTATACTTCTCCCCAAAGGTCTTTGATAAATCTTCATCATCTTCACACGGCCATAAATGGGTTTCTCCAGCCCATACAATATCATAATTAAACTCTAATAATCTATCTACTATTGTTTCACCATCATCAACAAAGAAAGTATCATAGCCATCTGTAAAAAATACAATGTCCATATCATCAACTTCATCTGAGTGAACAAAATCATGCATTATTTTTATTTTAGGGCCACCGCCAAAACTTTCCATTGAATCTGCCCAATCATAATTTTCTCCAATGTTTTTTAATGGCACTCCATATTTTTCAGCACTCTTAAATAAATTTTTAGTTTTATCAGGATCTGTTCCGATGGTACAAAAATGAACATTCGAGTAATCTTTAAATCTTTCGACCTCATAAGTATTAACTTCTATAGAGCTTGGATTTTCTGCCCGAGGAATTTGATTACATGAATCTTCTTTTAATGCCCAAATATTTAAATTCTTTTTTCGATGCATATAAGGTAAATATTCATCTACAACTACAAGTTTTTTTTCAAAGCCATCTATTAGTATTTTAGCACCTTTGGGCGTTAAAACATATCCAGTCATATTATATGGATAGTCAGGTGATACTAATTTATCATCTGTTGGGTGTGGAATAATTCCTTCAGGTCCCAGGTGTAATTGAGCGTCATTGTGTTGTAAATATAAGAAATCACAATCATCTCTTTTAATTACTTCTTGATAATATTTTTCGTCCCATAAATCCCAATTAATAATCACATCATCTTCTAATATAATCATTGGCTTATTAGAAGCAACAACTTCTTTCCAACAATTTAAATGAGAAATTGAACAACCCAGTTCACCTTTCTTCATTCTTTGTACACCTGCTGCGGGCACACTTCTCCACGATTTATGAACATCATACCCCATATCTAAAACATCAGAATAAGAGGTAATATCTCCATAAATTGCTTCTATAAATTTATAATCTTTTAAGAATTTATTGTTCTTTTCAAACAATTCTTTTCGATCGGTACGGTGTGTTAGGTTTATAACTAATTTTTTCATTACGAATTTCGCCTCTGCATTAATAACATATAGTATTATTTATACAGTTATTTTTT
>Ga0213862_10000119_pt1 | contig 32262 bp, 46 predicted proteins | sample PICome_7_FD_160092 | JGI IMG/M metagenome (GOLD analysis project Ga0213862, IMG submission 160092) | Coastal seawater microbial communities near Pivers Island, North Carolina, United States - PICO266 | ecosystem: Environmental > Aquatic > Marine > Coastal | place: USA: North Carolina... | reverse complement strand
AAAGATGGTGCAACCAAGTTCTTGTCTTGTCGTGTTGGTGACTCAACACCACGTACAGATGGATTTAGTAACGATCAAACAACAGACGTTCATATAGATGATGACGTTGAAATACCATTTTAGGAGGTAAAGATGAAGTATAAATTTATTGTTTGGGTAGGTGCTGTAGATAATTACCACACCAAATATCGTGAAGCAATCCAAGAAGCAAATAATTGGATAGCTAAAGGTTATGATGATGTAAAAATTGAAATAATAAATTGGAGTAAATCATGATAGGCAAAGCTAGAAACACAGATCCAAGAACCTCACATGAGGCTGCACAAAGCATGGACACTAACAGACTAGAACGTATCGTACTCAATGCCATCAAAGCACATGGCGAGAATGGTGCTACCCACGACGAGGTATGGGATTATCTGCACCAAAGCAATGATAATCCCAAATACCGAGAAGGTAGCATCACACCAAGATACAAACAACTAGAAATGAAAGGCCTAATCTACACAGATGGCACTACCAGAAAAGGTAGAGCAGGTCGTGGGCAACTAGTTAGGTATTTAAATGTACACAAACCTAAAGATTTAAATCCACAAGATGTCCATGATGCTATAATTTCAGATCAAGATTATGAAGATGGTGTGCAAAATCTAGCTGAAGACGAAGCATGGCAAAGACATGAGCAATATTTAAAAAGTATTGGAAAAAACTCTTGATTTAAGAGCCGTACAGTAGGGGTAACGCACCCCTGCTGTATGATTGTAACCAAATATAAGCTTTATGTCTGTACGTCTTGCATACGTTGAATGAGCCTATGTGCCCTTTTTGGCACTTGTTGACACCACTTTGAGTTAGTCATTTCGTATGCAGCTTCATACCAATTACGTTGATCGACTGCTTTCTTCATGTTTTTAAACTGACTTAGTCTTGGTCTGCCCATATTGAACATCATATTGGCAATGATATGTTGCACCTCTACTGGTAGTACATCAAAATCATCATAAAGTTTTTTACATTCTTCAATAGTTACGTGTATATCCTGCTTCAATAGTTGTTGCACTCGTTCTTCAGATACAGGAGTACCCACAGGCTTTTCATATTCTTCATCCCATTCAGTAATTAAATGACCAACACCTACAGTAGGTAGACCTAAGTGATCAAGATAGACTTCATGCTTTACACCTTCATCTATTGTGATCTCTTTTACAAACTCCTCCATATTCATTTCGTTAACCCCTTTTGTTTTTCATATGTACGTAAGCCACCTAATCCTAACATACCCATTAACACTGTCATCAATGATCCCATGTCAAAAGTAGGTAAATCAGGTATAGCAACTCCTATGTACGCACACAAGAATATTGTTATTGGTGCTAGTACAAAGTGCCAACAGAGTGCAACACCACAAGTCCAACCAATGAAAGGCCTCCATCCTGCAACAAAAATAGACTTGTGTTGTGCCTCTGCTTTGTTTATTTCTAGCTGACCTTTAGCAAGTTCTTGTGCGTGCTTCTCAGCCATAGTCGCTATCTCATGTGCCAGTTTATTCTTGGCATCTTTATCTTCTATAAACTTACCAACTAAATTGGTAACTGGCCCTATCAATGCTGTTAACATTACTTATGCTCCTTATGTTCATGACCCATCCATATACCAAAGACACCTGTCATTACACCCATGACCACAGATACAAATGCTGATTGTGCTGCTGTTGGTGCATCTAAATCCATGAACCATTCAGCACATCTCCATGACATGACTGTACTAGCAAGCATCATACATCTTGGTAGTATCTTCCATTTAAGGAATTGTTCTACTGTAACCATTAGTATACCCTCACTTTCTCAGTATCCACAAAAGGTACGAGCTTACATATACACTCATATGTTTGTGGCTTATCGTCTTTCATAAAAGTTTGTTGATTGAGTTTATCTTTGTAATCTATGCAATGGTTTACGTTTTGAAAGTATATACCACCAGTAACAATACCATTCATTGTACAAGCTAAAAGAAATGCAGTCATTTTTTTCCTTTTTATAGTTTTACTTTCATTTAAATTTATAGTAATATCTTTTGTGTGAAGGGCTTCATTAATTACTAATGATGCTGTAAGGTGCAAAGTGAATTTATTCCTTGCACCTTTTTTTATTTATATAATACCTTTCTTTTTAGCTATGATTGCTAGTACAGTAACTACACCTGACAATAAAGCAGTAATTAATATAGCTAGTATTACCTTTAATACTATTTCTTTAATCTTTTCTTTACGTTTCTCAGCATCAATCTTAGCTTGCCTTCTATTCTTCCTAGCTTCTGCACAGAAAGAAACATAGTCATTGTATAGACCTGCTCTGCCGTATAGCTGCATGAACTCTCGAAGTTGTTCTTGCTTGACTCTGATCTCTTCCAAAGCCATAAACTCTTCTAGGTCATTGTCTGTTTTACCTAGAAAGTTAGTCCAAATACTGTTCTTTTTTTTGTGTAAATCTTGTTTAAGTTGTTCTTCTGCACTTACAAAGTTAGCGATTGCAGCACCTGCCGAAGATAATTCTCTGCCATTTTGTATAGTTTGTTTGATTATTGCAAAGGCAGAGTTGGCAACCACTAGCATTTCAAGCATAGTGTCACCTCAATAGCAAACCTGCCATCATAATTATCATAGTACCTGCTGTACCAATCATAATATGTTCAATACGTTTGATGCGTAAGATGGTTTCTTTCCATCTCTCAGCACAGACAGCTTCATGGGTGTCTAGTTGGGCTTTTACTTCAGTAGTCTTGACCATTAACCAGCCTTTTCCTCTTGCTCCTCGTCATCATTTTTTTCCAATGATGATCTTAATCTTCCTAGATATTGAGTTTGCAAAACTGAAATTTCTTCACTAGTTTCTCGAAGCTCATCTTGTTTTATTGCATATGATTGTAGTTTTTGCACCCATCTAATTTGTTGTGCAGACAAGTCCTCTGGGTTGTAATCTTTGTTATCAATGGTAATTACATTCTCACTCATGCTGTATAACCTTGACCTGCTGTGATTGCAGAGTTAACTGCTGTCATATCTTCATCTGTCCAATAGTCCTTAGCCACCATAATCTCTAAGTGTGCTACGTTCCTATCAACACAGTCTTGCTTGTCTTCAGCTGTATCATCTGCCATTGCTGTACCTGCAATGATAGCATTGATAAGGTCTACTGAGTGACCCATAGCTGTATAGTTTTGTGCTATTTCTTCTGTTGTTAGTTCATCCATTTTAAGCTCCTTCTAGTGTTGTTATTCTTGCTTCTAATTCTTGAATAGTTTTTACAAGTAATGGTATCATCTTGCTCATATCCATAGTTTGATAATCTGGGATTGTGTTCCCATCTTCATCTAACTTATTATCACCAACAGAAACACCATCTGGTAATTCTTCACCATCTTTCCATACTTTTACTGCATCTTTAGCTCTATTAACTGCTTCTGGTACAATAGACTGTACTTCATGTGCTAAAAATCCATCAATAAGTGTATTTGTAGTATCATGTGTCCAACTAAATCTTGCAGGTTTAAGTTGTTTTAGTCTTGTTGTTGCATCAAAAGTATAAGTAACATTATTCTTTAAACGATAATCTGAAGTTGCAGCATAACTAATAGACGTTGCACCAGTATGTGATATCTCACCTGCATTACTTCCATTGTCAGAGGTAAATAAAACAAAATTGCCAGTGTTACCAGAAGCATTACTTCTTAAACTTATACAGGCTCTTGCACCAAGATTTTCTGTTATGTTAAATGTACCATCAGAATTATTTCCATAAGCCTGTGATGTTTGTATTCTTGCAGAACTATCAATTCGCAATCTAGGATTACCATCACCATCCGATAGCACAATCTGATTGCTGTTTGTTCTTATGTCTAAGCCACCTTGGTTGCCGTTGTAGCGACCTATGATTGTGTTTGCATCTCCACTAGTAATTTGATTACCTGCACCTTGACCCATAAAAGTGTTATCGCTAGATGTAGTAAGTAATGAACCTACTGCTTGTCCAACTACAGTATTTCTTACTCCAGTTGTTATGTCGTGACCTGCTTCTTGTCCAACTGCTACGTTGCTACTTGCTGTGGTGTTTTGTCTTAATGCCTCAAACCCTACTGCTACGTTGCCACTTGCTGTAGTACTTGAAACAAGAGCATAATAACCAATTCCAACTGATTTATTTCCTGTAGTGTTATTATATAATGCAGCCCTACCAAAGCTTGAATTTTGGTTACCTGTAGTGTTTAATAGCATAGCTTGACCACCTACAACAGTATTTTCTGTACCAGTGGTTGTAGTTGTAAGTGCATCATAACCAATAGCTACACTATAACTATTTGTAGCAGCAGTTGGGTTAAAAGAATATAAAGCATGTCTACCAATAGCTACATTTCTACTACCAACATCATTAGCATTCATAGCATTAAGACCAACTGCAACGTTAGAATCTGCTGTTGTGTTATTTTGTGAAGCTCCACGACCTACTGCCGTATTACCTGCACCAGTAGTATTTGAGTATAGTGCAGTATCACCAACTGCTGTGTTTTTGTCTGCTGTAGTGTTGGCTCTTAGTGCATCAGAACCATATGCAGTGTTATTAGAACCTGTAGTGTTAGCTTGCATAGCTTCATTACCAGAAGAAGTATTGTCTGCTCCTGTAGTATTGTAGAATAAAGAGTTACGACCCAATGCAGTATTGTCTACACCAGTAGTATTGCTGTAAAGTGCTTTACGACCTATCGCAGTTATAGGTGAGCCAGTAGTATTTGTGTAAGCAGCCTGATATCCAACTGCTGTGTTGTCGGATGCTGTGGTGTTGTTGATAAGTGCTTCAGAACCTATAGCAGTATTAGATGAACCAGTATTATATCTTAATGCTTGTTTACCTATGCCAGTATTATCAGTTCCAGTTGTATTTGCCCTTAAAGCAAAGTAACCCAATGCCGTACTGTTAGTTCCAGTAGTGTTGTCAGCAAGTGCATTGTATCCAACAGCAGTTACAGCAGAGCCAGTCGTGTTATCTGCAAGTGCATTATATCCAATGGCAATGTTTCCACTTGCAGTGGTGTTTGAAACTAAAGCATCACGACCTATTGCCACATTGTTAGAACCAGTTGTATTTACTAGACCTGCTTCTTTTCCCATAAATACATTGTCAGCACCTGTAGTATTAGCTTCACCTGCTCTATGACCTACAGCAGTATTGCCACTTGCTGTGGTGTTTGCCTGTAATGCAGAACGACCCAAAGCAGTATTGTTGCTTCCTGTAGTATTGCTGTCTAAAGTTCCTACACCAACACTTATATTTTCACTACCAGTTGTGTTAGCAAGCATAGAGTTATAGCCTACTGAAACATTGTTTTGACCACTTGTATTTGCAGTTAAAGAAGCAGAACCAATAGCAGTGTTTCTTGCACCACTTAAAGAGCCATCATCTAATGCAGTATTACCTAAAGCTACGTTATCTGTACCAGTTGGATAATTACCATCTAGCTTGATTGTGCCAGTGGTAATCGATATCCCTGTCATGTTAGAGCCATCTTGTCTTGCTAGTGGGAATCCTCCTGCTGTACCACCATCATGTACAACCACTGTATCCTTATCGGTATCTACTGTAACTTCACCTAAAGCACCAGTAAAACTGTTGTTTTGGGCAGTAGTTCCTCGTCTAAATTGTACTTGTGTTGCCATTATTTAAATCTCCTTATAGACTTCCATAATCTGTTGAGCTTGATACTGCATCTGCGACTGATCCATAATCAAAAATACCATCAATAACCCCTGCGTTTATGTTAGATGCAACTAAATTTATATTGGCTAAGTTCGTAACTACTGTTCCAATATCTGAGGCATCACCTGCTACTGCTGTAATATTGGCATCATTATTCGCCACTATTGTAACATTACTATCGTTATTTGCAACTGTTGTTACATTAGCAGCTATTCCTGCCACAGTTTGTATGGCATTAGTAGCATCTGTTCCATCTTCTATATCTGCTAGAGTAGATATGTCAGCAGCTAAAGGTGATAATGTCTGCACATCAGCAGCAGCATTATTAACTGTAGTAATTTCAGAACTAATCCCTGCAACAGTAGTGATCTCAGAATCAATACCTGCTACTGTAGTTACGTTTGCAACTATTGGTGCAACTGTAGAAACATCACTAACTATACCTGCCACAGATGTAACATTAGAAGAAATGCCTGCAACAGATGTGACGTCTGAACTTATTCCTGCCACTGTAGTGACATTGCCACTAATTCCTGCCACTGTTGTTACATTAGCACTTACCCCAGCTACTGTTGTTACGTTAGAGCTTATACCTGCTACTGTATTTACATTAGCTATATTAGTGCCAACAGTATCAACATTACTTATTGAAGTAGCTACTGTGTCAATCTCTGATACTGCTTCATTTAAATCATCTGCAGCAGTTTCTATTTCTGATATCGCCTCATTCAAATCATTTGCAACTGTAATCACATCTGCAATGTTTGTAGCTACTGTGTTAACACTAGATATATTTGTTGCTACTGTACCAATGTCTGCTTCATCTGCTACCACAGAAGCTATGTTAGCTGTAATACCTGCTACTGTAGTTACGTTAGCTGAAATCCCTGCAACTGTAGTTACATTACCAGATATACCTGCTACTGTTTGAATAGCATCTGTTGAATCAGTACCATCCTCAATGTCAGCTAGTGTTGATATATCTGCTGTTATCTGTGCTAGTGAACTTACATCTGCTATTGTAGGCCCTGCTTCTACTGCACCAGTAGTTGCATTGAAACCTATAACCTTACCAAGTCTATCAGCTTTAAGTGGTAACTCCATTGAAACAGCATCATCTGATTCTTGTAATCTTAATGCTCTTGATGCATCATCATTAAAGTCTGATTGTATTGCTGTAAGAGTATCTAGTTCTGTATTTAGTTTAGCTATCTCAAATGCACCTGAACTTGGAAAGTCAGTAGTACGTGCTAGTGGAACTTCTCTAGTTATAACAACAGTACTACCACCTGATGCACCTGTAACAGTAGTTGTTACTGTACCTGTAGATCCACTACCTCCTGATACAGTAAACAAAGTAGTATTAGATGTTGTTGGGCTATATGTTCTTGCAACATTATCTACAAAAACATTTATATCAGTAGATCCATCAAAGAAAACAAAGGGAACAGCAAATGATGTCTGCGTTACACCTTCGGCAACTGCATAACTTATTCGTGGTGTATTGTCACTTAATGCTATAGTCATGTTTCACCTTTACCCTATAAAGTTGAAATTGTCAAAATCTACTTCTTGTTACCTTATCAAAATCAAAATCTGTATCACTCAAATAATAGCCTAATTCATTAACTTTGTCTTTAATAAACCATAACTTCATATATGGGAATGATTTAATAAGCTGTGCTACTCCTTTACCAGTTTCTCCAGTAGTCAATTCTTCTATACCTTCATAATAATCTTGAACTATACCAAATCCTGCACCTCCAACACCACTAATAGCATCAAATGTATTTTCTTCTTGTGGATATTTTGGTTGCAATAACCCTTGTGTAATATCAGGCCCACCTAATGCTAATGATGTTGACATGGCTGTATACATCATATCTGAATATATTGCTGCTAAACCTGAGGCATCAAAAGATCTTGCTAACCGATCTTCTAGTGGTAATTTCTCAAAATAATTATAATTTGTAAGACTACCTTTAATTTGTAACGATAAATAGCCAAGACCTAAAGCAGCTAATGTACCTGCAGTTCTATTACGCAATGCTCCAGTAGCAAACCCTGCTGTAATTTTGTTTGCTGCAGCAAAACTATATGACCAAAACTGAAAAGGTAAACCCAACAAACCAGACTCTAATCTTGAATAGCCTCTATATCTAGTGTCTTCAGCTAATCCAAAAACCTTACCTATTCTACTTGGTATATAAACAATACCATCTGTAATTATAGGTTTATCTGCAGGTGTTCCCATTAAAATAGTGTTCATAATACCACTATTCAAAGAAGTTCTAAATGTGTCTAGTGTATCTAAACTAATGCCATTTTCTACCCATTTTTCTGTATTTGCTAAATACAAACCACCTTCAGTTTTTTCAAATGCTTTTGCATTTATTATTTCTTCAGACATTTCCTTAGATATATTATATCTTCTTAAATACTGAATATCTTTAGCACTAGCTGTTCCTGCTACTTCTCTTGCCATATAATCAATCATTGAGTGTTGTCTTATAATTGCATCAAATCTTTTCATTATATTAGTAAAAGGAGCTAAACCATTAAGAATGTAAAACAATGATCTTGATTTATCTATAAACCCTGACTCAAATGGATTATTTGTTAAGTCTTCAACTAATCTTAAATGAGTATCGCCTTGTAATATCTCTAATATTTCACCTGCAATTCTACCTTCTTTAGCACTTAATCTTACCTTTGAATCATTTAAAATACCAAACAAACCTTTTGCTACAGATTTCATTTCATGTTCCATCATAACTTTTGCAAAATCAGGTATTGCTGAAAAGCCAGATGAGCCTAAATAGCTTGTTTCTGCGGCATATCTAATAAGGTTTACTACTCTTTGATCTAATCTATCAGGTGATGTAAGCACTTTGCCTACAACACGATCATATAAATGGAGTATATCTTTTCTTGTTGCATTAATTTCATTGATATCACTGCCATTTCTAATCATATCATCATCAATGTCATCTAAAACTTCATCAACAGTTCTACCATTGAACTTCTTAGCAAACTCATATTTACCTGCAACACGTAAGGTATACACTCTCATAACCTGTACTGGATTAGTTTCTATAAAATCTGCTACTAATTTATTAGGTATATCTAATGTTCTATGACGAAAATGTTTTGATTTGCCATAACCATAAAATGCCATTCCATCTTCTGTTAATGTACTTCTTTCATTTAAAATATTCTTTATTGTTTCTTCTGCTCTATTTGCTACTTTTTCTGGATTTGTTGCTCTTGCAATCTCATCAGGTGTAAGTGCTTGTGTTTGCTCAAGAGTACCATCTGCTTTCTTAACAACTACAGTTGGATTGTCTGTGTACCAATTAATAAGTATTTGTTTAAATGCATCACGATTTGCTTTAATCTTTGATGTACTCCAATATCTAGGAAAAAAGAAATCTTCATTTTGTGGTAATACTGGTGTTTCTTTTGCTGCTTTTAAATTACTATCTAGCTCTTGTAACTTTGCATTATTTCTTTTTAATCTTCTTATTACTTCTTGTCTGTAAAATCTTTGTGCCTTAAATAAAAAGTTTTTTTGTTTTACCATTTCGTTAATAGAGTTGAGAAAATTAAATTGCTTTTCTGTTAATCCAATATTTTTACTCTCACCTCTAAGCTGTGCATCAAGTTCATTTTTAATATCTAAAAACTTTTGTTCATTGTCTTTAGACTTCTTTGCCATATCATCTAATATTTTTGTATCTTTGATAATTCTTAATCTTGTTTTATTAAATTCTTTTTGTATTGATGCAGAATCACCTATAATACCTTGATCTCTAAGTCTTTTTTCCCATCTCTGCATAAATCCATCTATTTGTGATGCCACCCTTTTTTCTATATCTGTAAGCTCTTCTGTGCCTTTTATTATTTTTGTATAAGTGCTTTCTAACCAATCACCATATGTCTGCTGTTTAGTAACTCTTGATATAGTATCGGATATATCTATATCTAAAGGCTTTAATGTTTTTCCACTAAACTCACCATAGATCTTTCTTAATACATCATGTACTGCTACCCACTCACCTTCTCTTATTTTTGCAAGTTGATAAACAGATGGGCCTCTTGATTGTCCATATTTATGTTGAACAAGGTTCATGCCACTATCACCTGCAATATCATAGCCAACTGCTTTCACACTTGTAGGTGCTTTACTCTGAAGAACTCTTTTAAAAGGTGTTGATATAACTTTGAAAACAAAATTATCTGTGTACCAATTTTTTTCTAAATTTAAAGGATCATCTATATTACCTGCTTTGATTGCCTCTTCATTTGTTCTTCTGGTACTTAGTTCTTGCTCAACCTCTTTTAATATTGTTTTATTATCTTCTAATTGTTTTGATTGATTTTCATACAATCTTTTATTTTCTATTTGTTTTTTTAATTCATTTATTTTTGTTGTATTTGCTTTATCTTTTGCAGCAATTAATTCATCTAAATTCTCTTGCATTTCTTTAGCAGGTGGCAAAAACTCAACACCTTCATTTCTTAATTTCTTCAACGATTCTTCTAAACCAAAAGAATCCAAAGGTATTTGTTTTTCTAATCCTTGTAGTTGTGCATTAGTATCATCTTTAAACTTACCAACCACATTAGCTTTATCATCAGCTATTTGTTGTAAACGTGATTTACCTTGTTCAACCTGATTAATTAAATCTAATTCATCTTGCTGTAACTGTTTAAGTGCATTACTTTTTCTACCTACCACTGCACCAACAGCACCACCTAATACAGCACCACCAGTAAAAGCCATGCCTATATTTACCAATGATTCATTAGCTGTGCCTAACGGATCAAAAGGCAAACGCAATGCTTCTTGACCTACTTGCAAACCTGCAGTTATAGCACCAGTTCTACCTGCAGCCCTCATAGCACCAAATGCAAAACCACCAAAAGGTACAGATATTAAATTAATAGGATCAAATATACCTGCAACTATTTGTGAGCCTATACTACTGTTATATAATATTTGTCTGCGTTTTTTATTTTCATCAATGTCAGCTTTAAGATCTGCCATATGTTCTGCATTTTTTGCATCACTCAGTTGCTCGTAGTACTCTTCATAACCTTCCATATCTATAAATGGTTTATAGTTTGGATCAGACACATTATGGTATTTGTAGGTATTACTTATAGCATTTATGATTGGCATATAAGTATATCCTAATGAAGCATCTAATGTTTCTAAAAAGGGAACATCTACATCAGTCTCAGGAATAAAATTAGCTGTTGCACCTTGTGTAACTCTTCTAAATATATCTTCACTATTTTCTATAGGTGGAGAGTATACACTACCATAGCCATTTATCATTCAATAGGCCTTTCCATGTCCAATACTTTATCAACATCAAAGAATACTAAACCTTGTTCGTTTTGTATTGGTACTAGCTCATTATTTAAAACTTCATATGCTTGATATCTTATATTGGCTGTAGGTGAAATGTAATCACCACCTCTTGCCAAACTAACTGCACCATATTCTATAGGCACTAATACAGCAAACTTGTCTACTTGCTTCTTATCAAACAAACCTGCTCTTGATGCTGCATACAAATCTGGCCTTAAATCTTGTGGAACATCTGCAAATGTTGCAAAGGTTTGTCCTGCATATTTTCTTGATATTTCTGAAGTTATTTCTATGTTTGTTAAATCTTGTACACTTTGTCTATCAGGCTTAAATGACTCATCATACAAAACATAGTTAGAAGGCAGGTTGCCATTAACATGATCCACAAACCTATCTCTATCTGCTTCATTAGGTATAACTCTTAACAATGAATAAATAGATTTTGTTGTGTTTGAACTATACATAGGATCAACAACTTGACCTTGCGTTTCAACAAAAAATTGATTTCTATAATTTTTTACCTTTGTTTCTATACTTTCTAAGTCTTCGCCATTGCTAATCAGTAACTTTGTATAAGAATCAAAAAAGTTTATTTCTTTAGTATTGAATTTAAATGATCTTAAAATATCTCTCTCATCTGATGCATTTGCCTTTAATGCTTTAACTTTAGAATTATATTCTTTTGATGGTTCTTGATATGCAGATTTTACCTTAGTAATAATTTGATTTAATGTTATTTGCCCATTTGGCCCTACACCTTTTATACCTGCAAACTCAGTAAGTCCTACAGCTTGTTGATATAACTCACTAACTGTCTCAAATGTAGCTGCTTCATTCTTTGATAAAACATCACCTAAACCACTAACCATTACTCCATTTCTGGTTTGTTGACTGTATCGTTTATACAAACCTAACATTGTTTGACCTTGAAACTCATTAGCCGTACCTGTAAGTACTTTTTTAAATCCATTAACTAATGACGATGGTATGTGTCCTCTATTTATATATGTTTCTATTGTTTGAAAATTTTCATTAGATTCATTATGACCACCATCAATAAAGTAATTATCTGATAATCCTAAATCTTGATTTATTACTTCAGAACCACTTTGTGAATGTATATATGTACCACTTATAATACGTGAACGTACATTTTGTTGATTTGCTGTTACTTTATTTTGTGTATTATTTTCTTTTAATATTCTTAATTTATTAGATATAGATGATAATGTAGCATCTTTAAAATTTACATCCTCAAATTGAACATTTAAAGTATTATACTCTTCTATAAACTTTTTGCCATTTTCACTCAAAGGCACATCTTTATTAGGAAAGGCAATTTTAGTTTTTATATTACTGTATTCTTTTGATGTAATTTCTACATTATTTCTTTGCAGTGATGATGTAATAAATTTATCAATAACTCTTCCTTTTAATGCCCTTATTTCCTCAGGACTAGATAATACAGGGCCAAAGCCTTCTATATTCTTAACAACACCTGTATCTAAAGTATTATCTATTTCATCAAATAGATCTTTAAGATTATCTGCAGTTGGATCTATTTGCACTGCTTTTGTTTCAATATAATTTTGAAATTTATCACCTGCTGTAAGAGATGCTGCACTTTTCTTAATATCTGTATATATTTGATTGGTTTCTTTTTTAGCAGCATTGTTTAACGTTGCATTAGTAGATTCTATTGCTTTTTGATCACCAACTGAACGACCAATTAACTGTATAACCTGTTTATTTTCGCCAAATTTTTCTTTTATAAAATTAACATAATCAATAGTTTTTTGATCCGATATATTATTTTGCGTTCCTAAATTATATTGACTTTGTATTTGCAACATTTCTTGTGCTGATTTTCCACGCAAAACGTTTTTCATCAAACCAACTGGTATTGCATTACTAGCTTTTTCCGTATAATTTAGTGCAGCAGTAGGATTTAAACCCTCAGATATTTTATCTTGTATATCAGCTTTGGCTAACTCTATAGCTGTTTCTGCAAACTCCATTTCTGCTTGAAAGTCTGGATCATTTATATTTATTGGTACATTAGTTAGCTGACTTTCGGTATCATTAAGGCTTTCACTAATGATTGTCATAGAATTAGTAAGACCTATCTTTCTTTCTGTATTTATTTTATCTAAAGTAAGGTCATTAAAGTTTTGAACTATATATTTTGAAGCACCATCTTGTATTAAAGATGTATATTGAGATCCACCCTGATCTTTTATAGTGTCAATATATTCACCAATAAATCTTTTTGCTTCGTCTTGGAATCCCTGAGGATTCATTTTGCCTTCATATTTTAATCTAATCTTTTGGATATTTTGTTGCATATCCACTGCAAGTGCTTCACCATATTTTTTTCTTAGTAATGGTTCAGCAGTTTGTGTTGCAACTTCACTTAGTCCACTAATTTCTTTAAATTGCAGATTGCCATCTAAATCTCTTACAGGAAGTTTAGCAACATAATCTCTACCTTTATTTTGCTCATTTTTTGTTGCTTCTGCAAAATATGTATTGGCAAGATTTTGTCCTGTTCTAGCCAAAGCCTCACCTGCTTGAATAGCACCTGTATCAACCCTAGCCACTCCAACAGGTTTGTTTATAAAAGATGCTCCTTTAGATTTAATAAAGTTTACCATTATGTAATATTACCCATGTCTAAAGACGAAGATGGCGGCATTAATGTAGATGCTTTATATGCTCCTGACATTAGTGAGCCTAAAGCCTGATATCTATAACCCCTAGCTAAATTGTTTCCTTTTTGTATAGCCATATTTTGTGCAAATGATCTTTGTGCTTGTTCCATTGATAATTGAACTCTAGCCCTATCTACATTAACACTTGTATCTTGTTTCGCCTTTTGTATAAGCCTATTAAGACTTCTATCTGATCCTAAATCCCTGCCCATAGTACCTGCAAGAGCATTATTCATACCTATAAATGCCTGTAAGTTTTTTAATCTTGCATTATGTTCTTGTAGTGCTTGCAGTCTTGCTTGTTTTTTCTGTGTTTCAAGTTGCCTTGCCCTTAAAGCTGCTTCTCTTTTTGCAGCCTTTCCTGCACTCAAAGATCCAAAAACAGATAAAGCTGTTGAAGCTATTGCATACTCTATAGCCATTAAAATGCCACCTCTACTATCATACCATTAATTTGAAGATCCAAAGGAAACGACTGAGATACTGTTACTCTTGGATCACGACTGTAACCTAACATCCTAAACTCTTCCTTACCTGTAACTGCTACCCTATCTAAACTCATATCATCTGTAACATTTCTAATAACAAGATCTCTTGTTGTAGATGAATCCTTTGGCCCTGTAACACTTACAGCAGTTGTTTCAAATAAATCTAATACAACTTTAGGAATCTGTCTAGGTTCTCCTGTTAAAGGGCCACCTTGTATAGCTGCATCTATAGGTAATGTTTTAATTGTAGGAGTAAAAGCATAGCCAATATAGGCTTGTGTTATACCACTCTTTACTGTTGAAGCATCTATCTGTCCACCTGATATAGTAAACTCACCAAGATAGTCATTACCATTTGTGGCTTTAACCACAGCATCATTAGCAAAATGTGATGTAGCTAATCCTGTAAATACACTAGCACTTCCTGTAAAACTATCACAAAAGTCCATAGGCATATCATCTTGGAACTCTTCTAAAAAGTATTTAGTTGTACCTGACCCATCATCTCTAGCTGCAACCACAAACAATCTTTCATGTACAGAACATATACTATGCCATGTACCTTGCGTAGTCCACAAAGCCCAACCTGCTTTTTGATCACCTCTTACAGAATAGAATACTGCTAATGTACCATCACTATTTACTAAGAAAGCATATGACTCACTTCGATTCAAAGCACCTTTAATAGATGTCATCTGAACTGGATCTATAATTAAATGTGGTGCAAGACCTGATACAGCAACAGACGTATAAGCTGCTTCTGCATCTGTGAATAAAAACTCTCTTAACGCACTACCAGTTTTTTGTATAAACAAAGTAGCACCATCAAACACACTTGGTTTTACATAAGAAGCTCCATAAGGTGTTTGTCTACGTATCTGTGCATTAGCAGGAGTAACTGGCTTATCTACTGGTGCTTGAACAAATAACTCTGCACCTGTAGTAAATACCTGTAAATCTCTATTAGATACTAAATGCCTAATAGTAAATATCTCACCTACGTTTGCAGTAAGGTCTAATGCATCATCATCTTCAGCATCACCTATATCAAAGTTGAAAAACTGACCAGACTTACTACCCCATATTCCATCAGGCTGTGCTAATGTTCCACCAAACCATAATCTATTTTGATGGAAAGTAACTGCTGCAGGATATCCTCTTAATGCAGAATAGCTTTGCTCTTGCCATTCAGATGTAGCTGCACCAGTAATTACTCTTGGAGAACCTCCACCTATAGCACTTGATGAAGCAGTATTACCACAGTCATACTCATAAGTATTCTCATCAATAACTGTTATAGTATGGGAACCATTAATATGACTATTTGTAATACCACCTAATGATCCTGCTCTTTCTACAGTTATACTAGCACCTGTTGCTAAACCATGTAGTGCTTGTGTAACTTTAATTATACTTGAATTTTCTATAGTTTCTAAAGAATCAATAGGTAATTGTCTTCTGATAGCTCCATGCAACGTTCCTGTAGCTGTAGTTGCATTTGTTACTGCTGTTATAGTGCATCTTGTTTCTCCTATTAACAAATTTACACCTACATGATTTGCAGTAAAATAATCCTCTGATGTTGTCAATATTGTGCTTGCAACACTTACACCTGTTGAAGAAGAAGATATGGTAGTACCTAATGGCTGAAATGGAAAGTATGGCTGATATATTTCATTTCCATCTCTTGATTCATCAAAGTTAAATGTATCTACTGCAAATGTAGTAAGGGATGTTCTTGTTAGCAATCTAATCATAAAGGTTTGATGTGCTATAAACATCACATCACCTTGTTGAGCAAATGTAATCTCTTCAAGATAAGGTGCAGCAGTTGTATTTACTAACCATGTTTGGCCAGTAATAGATTGTATAGAAGATATATTACCTGTAGTAGGGCTTATCTGGAATATTTCTATTCTTTCATTACTAAAGGCTATTATATATTTTTCATCATCTGAAAATATAAAAGGCTCTATTCTTACTGATTGTCTAAGATCTGATGAATGTGCAGGGTTGCTACCAAAGTTTGCCCATCTTTTTGTGCCAGTTCTTTTCTTTAATCCACCTTCTGATCTAATAAAAAAGTTTCTAACTTGTTCTGCTGCATTAGTATAAACCTTAGTATCGGTTCGAGATGTTAATGCAGGGCTTACCTCTCCAAACTGAAAGTTATTTAATGGCACTCTTACTCTAGCCATTTAACTTCTCCTAGTGGTTATAAACCTTGATGTTGATAGTCTTCTTGTTGTTTGTTGTTGTGAATCAAGATTTCTAGCTTTGGCCATAAGCTCTCTGCCTTTAGCTTCCATTACCTGCATTAAGCCATCATCTCTTGCTATGGCTGTTGCAAATATAGATGCCAATGCGTACTCAACTGCTAAAGAAAAGTAACTAGGCCATGTATTCTCTAATGCTCTAAATGTATAATCTGCAATCAAAGTATCTTGTGTTGTGGAATCTGAAAATACTTTGTCACCATATACAGTATATTCTATTAATCTATCATTTGTGGTAACACCATGTAACACTAAAAGATCACTTGGTAATTGATGTGCAATATCAAACCTGCCAGTAGGTACATCTGTTAATTGATTTAAGACTGCTTGCTCTGTAGCAAATCGCCATCTTGCTGATGAAAGTGTTGCTCTTACTGTATCTTCATACATATTAGATGCAACTAAGGCTTCTGTACTTGCAGTATCAAAAGATGTTATAGGTTCAGATCCAATTAGCACTAATGCTCTTGATGCTATATCTATTGATGAATTTGCTGCAGTACTTGTCATATAAGATAAGGGGGATTTCTCCCCCTCCCTTTATTTAGATTTAGTCACTATCAGTAGCAGTTATTGCAACACCATTGACTATGTCAACTGTGCTACCATCATTCGCATTAACATATGAATGTGATACAACTGGTGTTCCACCTGTTGCTGTAATACAAAGTATTACATCATTTACATTCAACATATTAGCTGCGTTATTGAAATAACCTGCACCATCAATAGTACCTTGAGCTTCTGTTGTTGAATAATACCAAAGGTTTTGACCTGAGCCACCACCGATACGTATTAAATTAGCTGAATCAAATGCCATGATCTATCTCCTTATGAGTTGTTATCAAGGACTTCATAGATACCATTGTCATCTATGACAGTAGCACCCATTGACATCATTGAAGTTGCTAAGTGAGAAACTTTCTCAGGTACATAATTTAACTCAGTAGTTACATCTGCACCGATACCTAGACCCACTGAAGAAGTGTGGTAACCTATGTTCTTACCTGCAGTAACTGCACTTGTTGAGAATACTTTAAATCCTAAGAACTCTTTCATAGACATTCCACCTGCATAAGGTAGATTCTGCTCCCCAACAAAGTCAGATGAAGCAAACTCTGTAATGAGGAATAAATCAGCATATCCTTTTGGATTCATAGCTAAATATCTTCCACCATCCTCAGGAACATCTGCAGCACCCATTGTTTCAAATAATGAAAGCAAGTCTGCTTTTTCTAAAGCTGAACCTGTGTCATGTATTTGTGTTGAGTTTGCACCTGCATCCATTGCAGTGATGAGTAACTCGTCAGTCTTACGACCTAGAGCAGCAGCAGCAGATTGTGCCACAGCTTGTCTTTCGTCTATGTTTGTCTTTAACTCATCCAACTTATCAATGTACTCTGCAGCATAAAAATCTGAAAGAGTCACATCAACTGTGGTGTGAGCTAATTCCATTGGTGTTATCATACCATTTCTGGATTTGGTTGAGGCAGAACCAGTACCAATCTTTTGGAAACGTACTGTACTTCCATTCACATTGCTTACAGTACGGACAGTATTCCTTAATTTACTACCCATTCTTTGATAAGCTAGATGAACTTCGGTTTCAAACTGCCTAATAAAGGCTGTATCAATAGTGTTAGCCATTCTTAGATCTCCTGTTCAAAATTAAAATTACAATTTTCCAGTTATCCGTCTTTAGCTTCGCTTGGTTGTCCGTTAGGGCCATCAGCTTATAACAGGCTGTTCTTTATCCTTTAACAAAATTTTATCGCCTTTGCAACGTATAAATCTTAAAACCTGATATCCGTTAATCATTATTGGCTGTTCTATGATAGTAAAACCTAGAAAAGTAAGCCAATCTATAGTCCTTGTATGGTCTGCAGGTACTACATTTTCTAGCTGATAATATTGTTTTTGAAAGTAATCTACAACTTTTCTGCTCCAAAAAAGAAACTTTGTTGAATGATCCTCAATAGCATATGTGCCTAATGCCCATATTTTACCTACAATATTATCATATACTGGTGTTACACCAAACATCATAGCAGGTTTGTCATCAAGGATAACTGTATATGTTTCAGCATTTTTTTCTTTGAAACCTGCCATTAATGCACGAAAAGGAGTAGCACCATGTATGATGCACTCCCTTACATCTGTATCTCTTAAATTATCTTGCAAATATTTAATATGAGATGTATGTGACTTTATAATGGATTGACCACTATAAAAGCCACTACCCGTAAAGTTTTTGGAAGTCATTATTTACCTGATCTATAAATGCTCTATCTCTTCTAGCAGGATCATAATAACGTGGATCTCTCATTCTTGACTCAATATCTTCTTGAGTAAGACCTGCAGGAACAGTAGCTTGGTTAGAAATAGTCGTACTTTGCATCTGCTTCTGTATAAATTCTACTGCCTTGATGCCTTCTGCAGATGAACCAAGCTGTGCTATTGTGTCTTGTAACTCAGTCGGAAAAAACTTTTGTAAGAATAATTGTGCTGATTCTACTCTTTGATTTGCATTATCACCTAACTCTGCTTTCACTTGATCTAAGTTAGGCTGTTGTGCCTCTTGATATTCAGCAAACTTATTCACCCAATGAGAAAACTCTTCTTGTGAATAACCATTTTCCCAAGCATATTCTGCCCATTCTTTGAGTAATGGATTCGTTGCAGCTTCTTCTTCATTCAAAACCTCAGGTATTTGATAGTCACCTGCACTAGCAGGTCTTTGAGAAAAGGCTTCTTCTTCTAACTTTTCTTGCAAACGTTTCTCTATCTCTTCTTCCTTTTGACCTATCTTAGTAGATAACTCACCATAAGATTTGGCTAAGTCCTCAGGAGTTTGAAACTTCTCAGGTAGCCACTCAGGTCTTGCATTGGTATCTGCTACAGTTTCCGTAGAAGGGGTAGTGGAGGCAGAGGTAGTATCTACAGACGTTTCTGTAGCAGATTCTTGTACAGTATCATTCATTTCTTTATCCTTTGTGCATGATTAATTCGTTTAACAATAAGGGCAATGATATATCGCTGCCCTTCTAAATGTCTTAGCTCTGCATCAGATATGTTTGGGCCTGCCACTGCATCAACAGTGATAGACTTTAAATATTGCATTACACTCATACCTAATGGTGTACTAAATAATGCTAATACATCTTGTGAAAGTTTTTCATCTTGTTCACGAGGTCGTTGGTATCCATCAACCCCCAAGTACTTCGGTTGGGCCACTTGGCATCTCTCCTTGCTGTTGGGCTTGTTGCATTTGCTGTGCCATCTGTACTAACTGCTGACGTTCATCAGCATCCCTAATTAAGTTATCAGGCACACCAAATTTCTTTGCAAGATACAAAGCTGTTTCTTCTGAGGATATAAGTATGTTTAATACCTCAGGGCCAAATGATCCTGCTACTGTCTGTAAAAATCTATTTAGAGAAACAATATCTTGATTAGATTGAGCTTGTGCAAGGGGAGACACACTTCTAATCTTAACTTCTCTTCCATTAACTGTAGGCATATCTATTCGGCCCTGTTGCTTGAGAATGTAAATCACTCTCTGCAATAGTGGCTGTACCATTTCTGCTTGTAGCCTACCAAATGCAGAACCAATCTTTCTTGATAGATCAGCCATACGTTCAGCAACTTCAGTAGCAGATGCAGGTGTCTTATTAGGATCACCTAACATATCATTGTACAATGCTCTCTTAATGTTGTTTCTCATATCATTTAAAATAAGGTTAGCAACATCAAATGATCCTGCTGCTCTTATAGGTTGCAATCCTTGTGTATTAGGTGCTTTTGGAATAACAGTTCCAGGGACTAAGTTTATTGTGTCCACATTAACTACACCATCATCATCTATTTGATAGATGCCTGATATAGCCATCTGTGCATTTTCAAGTATAAGTTCTACTGTAAGATTAGTGGTTTTAATAGCAGACAACGCATTTACTGCAGGGCCTCTACCATAAATCTCGCCACTAGCTTTGCTCCATCTAAATGCAATAAATGGATTAGAGCCTACACCTTTGTATATCTCCTGCATAATCATATCTTTATTAGCCATATCTATAACCATGTAAGAATATTTTTCTTCATTAATATCATCATACAATCTACAAGATACCTCTAGTATCTTACACTGTGACTCTGGATAATTATTAATTCTTTCAAGAATGTTTGGTGATAACACTGCTTTAGGATACGCAACCATAATGTCTGCGTTTTTAATCATACGTTCTCTAAAGACATGATCTACCTTACCATCAGGGCCAGTATCTAAAACAACATGAGGTAATGGAATAGATTGAAATCTTACTGGATTAACTGCATCACCTTCTGTGACCAGTAGTACTGCAGTACCTAATGCAAGATCTATAAAGCACTCATGTATTTCTTGTGCAAAGTTTGATGTTTGTAATATTTCAAACACATAATCTGTAACAGCATCTAACGCATTATTTACATCATCACGTTCTGCTTCTGGCACTTCTGAGCCAGTAACAAAGTCTGCCCATCTAGCGAAGTTAGGTGTAAGGCCTGACTGCAACCTAGAGGCAAACTCTTGTATACCAACTACTGCAGTTTCATCAAAGATCTTGTCATCTCTTCTCTGACCTGCAGAATAATTTTTAAATCCCTGCCTCTGTGGTAAACAATACTCAAAGATTTCATCATAGAGTTCTTCAAACTCTCGCCTTACAGCAAGAGCTTTCTCATATCTTTGAATCATACCATTTGCAGTTTTTTCATGCATTACTGGTTGTACTCGTTATAAAAACCTATACCACCACCTGATCCACGTAACAACGACCTTCTTCCTGATCCCTTACGTCTTCTTGTGATAGTTTCTTCAAGAACATCCTGCCTAGCTTCTTTTCTCTTTGCAGTCTCTTCTTCTTTTTGAGCTTCTCTTTCCATTTCAGCTTCCTTCTCCTCCTTAGTTGGAGGAGGAGGACTTGAGCTTCCACCACCTATACACATAGCAATCTCCTTACATTCTTGCCCATAATCCTTGTCGTCTGGCTTGTTTAGGTCTGCGATTGAAGACATCATATTCGACTCTTGCGTTAAATGCTTCTATTGGTTTACCCATCCCTAACACTTGCCTTCCTTCACCTGCACCCAACATAAGATACTGCATTGCATCGTGTATATGTGAGTACCTGTCTTTGAGAGGTTTATCTTCATATCGTTCACCTGACACTTGCAAACGACGATATTGATAACCCCCCTCAAATCCTTTTACCAATTCTTTGCACCTAAAGTCAATTAAAATTCCTGATAAGCCATCTACCATCCTATTTAGCACAGAAGAAACTGACTCTATTCTTAGCGAAACATCATTGCTATTTGTTGGTCTAGCAGTTAATCCTGCACCCCTTAATATCTGAAAAGGTGTGGATTCATCTGTCTGTGATCTAAAGTCACCTGCAGGATCACCATATATATTTACTTCACAGTTATAATATCTTGTAGCTATCTCTGCTCTTAGTAACTCAGCGAACCTAACAATCCCCATATCAAATGCCACAATCTCCTGTAGTATTAACCATCTACCTCGTACCTTTTGCCCAAAAACAGCAGCAGGTGTAAGGCCAAAGTCTAGACCTATATACACAGGAACTCCATCAGCTACAGGTATTTCTTCTTTTGCAACGTGTGTATCTCTTACAAACATATTATAAACTGGCTTACCATCTTGAATAGAACCCAATCTATTCATTACATATACATCTATCCAACTCTTAGTCTTACCTTGTACCAAGTTAGGATAATATGATTCTAAAATATTTTTTCTATTTTCTGCTTTTTTATTAGGCTTATATCCTGTAACATTACCATCTTCATCTCGTTCTTCATCCATGCCACTAGGCTGTGTGAAGAATATCCAGTTGTCTGGCTTAACAAGCATCCTGCTTTCTTCCTTAGAAATGTGATCAGGTACTGGAACTTCTCCTGCCATGATTGGCCACCAATGATCTTCTTCTGGACTGTTTGTGTCACAGATTACACCTGACCAAGTAGCACCACCCTCCCTCATAGATGGGTATCGACCAACCCTCATAGTAGTAGCATCAATAATTGACTTGGGTATCTCTCTTGCTTCATTCACCCATACTCCTGTCAATTCAAGGGAGAGAAGTTTCTTGACATCTTCTGGCCGATCTAAAGCAAGAAAGATTACTTCCATATCAAGATCAGCCTGTGTAATGTGATGTGTATAGGGCACAGACCATTGGAACTTCCCCCAATCCTCCTCAGGAAACCAATCTAACCATGTCTTGATAGTTGTTGTTCTTAGTTGTGGATTCGTGTTTCTGATAATAGCCCAACGACTTTTGCGTTTACCATTCTCAGATTTCTCCTGCATTAATGCTCGTCTGAATATTTCAATACAACAAGCTACAGACTTTCCACTACCGACTGGCCCTCTGATCCCTCGAAAGAATGTATTATCTTTCATAAATGCTTTAAGTACTTCACCATCAGGTTTGTATTTAAACGTTATCAATGTTCGTATTAACCCCTATTCTTAACAATGTATCTACAGTCTCAGGCCCTATAACAGCAATAACTTTATCTGCCTCTCGATCTGTACAAAATTGTTCAGGGTGATGTTTCAGGTGGACTCTTTTAACCACCTCACGAAGTATTCGTCTTTCTTCTACCTTTAAAGTATGTAAGAAACTCATTCTGTTATCCTATGAATAAGATCTAAATCTTTTCGTTTTTGCAGCAATCTTTTTGGGCTGTTTAGATACTTGTCTACCTGCTCTAACTGCTTTTCGTTTAGCAGCCGAAGAGGCTGCGTATTCACTGGCACTAAGAGCCTTAATTGCTTTCTCAGGTAAATAACGTTCACCAGTTGCTTTTGGCCCTTGTGTACTAGGCTTGCCAGATTTAGTTCGCCATTTCTGTCTAGTCCATGCACGTAACGATCTCTGTGACTTTGCTAGTGCCATTATCTATAACCACCACCTTTTGCCTTATATTGCTTTGCCAACATCTGTGCCTTCCTAGCACTCCATTGACCTGACTTACCACCCTTGTTACTCGCTTTGATCCTATTAAACAAAGCCTTTCTCATGGCAGGTTTGGTGTAGTTTCCTGCAGCATTGACTGCCATTACTTTTTCTTAGCCTTCATAATTTTAGCCTGTAATGATTTAGGCAATGTCTTTTGCTTGGCTGTAAGACCTGCACCCATCTTCTTCTTAGGTGGTCTTCCCTTCTGTGATCCATATGTTCCTTTACCCATTGGCATAGCAGTCTCCTTTTTCAAGTTAAAAAAATTTTTAAGCCTTTTTCTTAGCCTTGTTTCTCTTACTAATTGCTCTAGCCTTTGCACGAGCATCTGCTTTGCTTGAAGCACCCCATGCCCTAAGCGATAACAATAATCTAGTAGGTTTACCTTTAGCATCTCTCTCTGGCCCTCTCATACCTGCCATCCGAGCTAAAAAAGAAGCTCGTCTGGGATTATCACCACTCTTAACTGGTGGCTTCAATGTGCCTCCCTTATAAGAAGCACGACCCTTTGCATTTAACCCACCCTTAGGATTCTTACCCTCCTTGCGTGTCCATGCAGGTGTCTTAGCCATGTCTATCTTCCTCGTCTTCTATCCAAACGTCTACAGTATTCCCCATAGAAGTAGTTACTAATCTTATTGAACAGTTTAAACAATCTAAAATGTATTTCAATCATAACGTACCTTTTTGAACTATAATGTTTGTAGAGGACCACTGTCAATGTAGTAACTACCTTTTTTTGACCCCCTAGTCTAGCTTAGGTCTATACTTACAGAGATATTACCCTGAACTAAATGCATTGCTTTATCTACTGGCTTATACCCTGCCCTATCTAGTATATCCTTACTCGCTTCTAGCTGTACGTACTCAGACTTAGCACTACTCGCTAAGTCCAGTACCTTCCTAGAAGCTATCGTAGCATTTAAACCTATGCTCTCTCTTATTCGCTGTTGCATATACTCTTGGACATGAGGCAATCGCAAAGTCTTACTGGCTGTCACTCTTCCTGATTCACCTTTTGCGTATCCAGACTTTGCACTAGCCTCTTTAACACTACAACCAGTTGCTACAATCGTATCAACTAACGTCATCTGTTTTTTGGTTAACTTAAGCTGTTTTAACAAGAGAATCCCCCTTACCCCCTTTTTATGAAGGGTGTTAAAAGCCCTGTCAAGGGCTTTTTTATTCTCTTGTAAAAACAAGGACTTAAGTTACTTTCACCATACTAAAAGGCAAAGCACAAAGCCAAGTAAGGGCGAACACTGAAGTGTTCGGCTATTAGTTTCTTTGTGCTTGACCTAACAAAAGGTGGCAGATTACTCTGCCTTGTCTTTTGTTATCATACGATAGTTTCTCGGACTGATCTTTGCCTTGCAATATCATTCTGCAGGAAGTACCTGCTTAGTCTTACATCTTCAGTAGAAGATTGTAAGGCTAACCATATTAGTCAGGTACTTCTCTGTAGACTGTCGGCATGGCAAACTATCAGTCAACTCTGCAAAGTCCTATCGTTCATAAGAGATCTTTGGTTCGATATCAATCTTTGCCTAGTAACTTAAGTCAACCATTTCCTTAACCATCAGCAGGAGCAACCTCAACTAATATCTTATCTGGATCAGGCATTTGTAAAGAGTTTCATACTGAACATAATTCTTTGAGAGTAGCCATAGCATCTCTTGCTAGGCCTAGATTGTCGTTTAGTAAAATACACATTATTTATCGCCTACTAAAATTGTGATGCATACTAAAAGGAACAGCGAGTTTTGCATTGAAATAATCCTGCGTTTACAAGGATTATTACTCTTTTTCGTGTTTTTCTAGACCCTTTTAATTGCATGATTCCGGCAATCTGAATCCAAGAATGGTGATACGTTATCACAGCGATCTGTAGAACTGCAGGGCGAATGTGTCGCACTAAGAGGTGCGACGCTTTCTTTTGTTCGCCCTTTGCTGTGATACAGTACAACAAGAATAAGCGTTGTGATCCGTTGCCGAATCTGTGATTCGGACTAAGATCTACAACCTAGATTCTTGTTGTATTCCAGATCGCCATGATCTCGTAACACCATGATTCAGATTCCCTGAATCATTTATTAAAAGGAGAAAAACATGAAAAAGACTAATAATGTAAACACAGGATTATTTCAACTTAAACTAGCTGTTGTAATGCATCACAAAGGCGAACATAATGAGTATTTACGACAATCTATAGCAAGAGATGCTTGTTACTCATCAAATAATTCCATTCAGTACAAAACTCAACAAATGTCAGATCTCAGAGAAGAGATTGTTTCTCTAGCACCTGCAGAAGGTACAGAAATAGTTGACGTTAAGTTGGCAAAGAAGGTTGACATCTTCCAAAGAATGAACGATGAACTTCTTGAATTGACTGAGAGATTTGATACCGACAAAGCAGTCTACAGAGAAGTAACTGGCGAACAGTGGAAGCCTTACAAGAAATCTTCTACTAAAGATGTATCGCAGGTACTTAATGCTGTGAATGATATCTTAGGCAAAGATTTTAAGCCAGTCCAAGAAACCATCTAATCTAACAAAAGGGCAGAGCAATCTGTCCTTTTTTTATGTCAACCACGAGGGCTTTGTGCAATGTACTATCTAAAATATAAATACCACATACTATTTAAATGTAGGTCTTACAATAAAATATTGTACTACAAAAACAAAGTACAAAGACAAATCAATGTAAAACTAAACATTGTAAAAGGTTAAGTAATATTTTTATAATTAATATTATTTGCTTCAAAGTTTTATACAAATAGGAGATTCACATGAAAAAATTTCTTTTAAAATTACATATAGATAATGCCAGTGATACTGGTTACAAATCTAAGTACTACAGGGATATGCTTGTAGAATTAGGTCTGTCATGCACATTGTTTTGTATCTTTGGGTACATACTCTATGCTGTATGGCATATATTTTAACGATTCAATATGGAGGACAATATGAATCACATGACTAAATCAGGACTAGAAAGACTAACTGCAGATCATTGGGAAGACTATGCTTTCCCAATAGAAACTGTACCAATCAAAGCTAATGTAGATGACGATCCATCAGGTGACATACCAATACCTGATCGTGTTGCACTGATACGATCTGATACCAATGAGTATCTAGCAACACACTCATTGCAATATAGACCAGTGTTACATCAAGATGTAGTAAATCCTGTAATAGATATCCTTGATCGTATATCTAAGAACTATCATGTCAATGTACGTATGCACGACAATGGTGCATTGATGGTAGCCAAGTTTACTTGCAAAGATATCTTGATAGAAGATCCATCACTCAATGATTACATTGCTTATCAGATAACATTACGTAACTCATACAATGGTATGTGGTCAGTGATGATCAATGCGTATGGCTTGCGTATGTTCTGCATGAATGAATGTACTACACCTGATAAGATTGCTAACTTCAAACTCAAGCACAATGGTATATTCAACTATAACTTTGAGCATCTGGAACATTCACTTGATGTGTTTCGTAATAGTGAAGCCAAGTACAAAGCATGGCACAAACAAAGTGTAGCAGATACAGTAGCAACAATGTTGTTTGAGAAGCTATGTTACTCAGCAAGACCAACAATAGATGGGAAGTACTACAATGCAACGCAGGTATATAACCTTGAAAGACTATGGTCACAATACAAAAAAGAGATGGGTCGCACAGTATGGAGTCTATACAATACAGTCACACACTGGGCATCACACCCAACAGAAGTATCACGACCAGAGAAGACTAAGGTTGAACGTAACAATGCGTTCACTAAATACTTACAACACAACAACAAAATATTTACTAACACACAGGAGGTAATACAATGAAACAATTTGAAGTAATTACTAATACAGAAATGCTAACAAAGTATATTGTAAAAGCTAAAAACAAAAAAGAAATAACATGGGATTTGTATTGGGTAGATGTACTAAAACAAAAAGTCGTAGGTTATAGAAACGAAGAAATAGAAAGTATAGAGGAGATAACAAATGTCTAATCAATATTACGAACAACTATTAGAACAAACATATGAGAAAGTAGCTGATATGTCTGTTGATAAGTTCATGTCTATGTGCGAAGAATATAAAATAGAAGTAGAAATAATAGATAGTATCGCACAAGAACTAACATACAAACTAGTGGAGGCTAGAAGCGAATGATTACATACACAACAAAAGAACTCAAGTTATGCACTGAGATATCACGCATTGCATCACCAGAAAACTATCGATCAATGTTTCAGCATATGGTTGATGTGGCACAGCCATACGGCAATGATAACTCAGAGGTGTGGGTTAACAAGATGACTGTCAAAACCACAAAGATGTGGGAAACAATATATGCAGATCAGCTTGACGATTCGCAAGAGTTGTGGCTTGATGAACAATTACGTAAACAGTATCAAGCTGTATAGGTATTCACTCTAACAAGCCGAAAGGTCACAGTCTTTAAACGGCCTATGTTTTCATTTGTTAAAGTAAAAACAATTATTACAAGGTAGATATTGTTAGAGAGAAGCTACTTACTAGTGCAATCATTGTGTCCTCCTATGCCTAATGATTGTTTGCCCACTAGTAAGTAGCACTAATTAATAGGGGATAATAGGGAGGGTTATCCCCCTTTTTATGGAGGTCATTGTGACTAAACAAAACAACAAAATTGTAAATTTAAACAAAGAACAAATTAAAGCAATACAAAACATTCATGATATATTAAATGATGTTTTAGATAGTATTTATGAAGATCAAGACATAAGTTTATCTCAAATAAAACAACTGAATGATGCATATTACGGATTAAGACATCAATTTAATTTATATAAGGAGCAATAATATGGAAGAAAGATTTGAAGATGTAGCTATAGAACTATCAGAACAAGATAGGTTTGGTGTTGTAAAGATAAATAGTTATATGGATTTCTTTTTGAATGTAAGATTCATGCCTGACAAAGACGATAACAAACAACCTGCAGGTATGACAGCAAACAATAGAAACTATAGGAACGCATGACACCTGAGCAAAGGTATCAGTACAACAAAATAATAGAAACACTAATAAATAAAAGAAAAGAACAAGGCCTAACCATAGAAAAACTAGCTATGGAAATAGGTACTGATACCAAAACTCTTGGCGATTGGGAGAGAAAAAATAAAGAGCCAAGACTATTTAACTTGCTATGTTGGTGCGAATCATTGCAAGTTTATCTAACTGTAACATTAAATGATGGAGAGTTTTAATGGATTCAATATTTACACGTACTGATTTGATTGCAATAAATGTTGCAATGAAATTTATACAGGAAAGTTTTTACACTAATGAAGAGGATAGACATACTGATACATATAAAACATTAAAATCTATAATGAAGAAGTGTAAAGATGCCCTCGAAGAGTAAGATAAAAGGTAACTACCATGAGAATTGGTTTGTAAAATTATTCAAATCATGGAAATTACCTGTAAAAAAAGTACCACTATCAGGTAGTCTTGGTGGTGAACATACTGGTGACATCAAGCTAGTAATCAATGGCAAAGAATATGTTGTTGAGATTAAGTATAGATCTGTTGATGGCTTTCCTAATCCTTTTAAAGTATTAGAAAATAGAGATCTTGCTATATACAAACGTAAAACTGGTGACCCTAAATGGGTAGCGATCATACCAGATAAAATATTTAAGGAGGTTATAAAATGATATGCGTAATATGTCACAAAAATATTGAGCCTGATCGTGATGATGATGGTAATATATATTGGACTGAAGGTAATAATGCACAGCCAGTAGGTGAGGGTAGATGCTGTAATAAGTGTAACAATGATATTGTTCTACCTATGAGGTATGCAGAATTAGATGTTAAATTATCGGAGATCAAATGAAATACTTAACTGCAGCTTGGCAACCAAGCAGTGATCTACAACAACAAATAAAGGAGGTAAACCACAATGAAGAAACTAAGTACTTTAAATACTTCAACATCCGTAACCAAGTCAGAAGAGATGACTGGGATAATGAGTATAAAAAATGGTGTGCAAGATCAAAGACTCGCAGACTTAGTGCTAACCCAGCAAAAAGAAATAACACCAAGCAGAGCAACAACACTAACAGTTTCTTTGCTAGAGTCCATGCTGAACTGCGTAATAAGTGAATCTGTTACAGCAGAATATGATTTCAAAAGATGGGTGCTACCACGTGGTAACATCTTCAGTGGCACAATCGAAGAACAAAAAGAACAACACAGAAAAACTATTGGCTTGATGAAGAAGCTAATGGTTTGTGCTGATCAAACGACTATAGAGAACTGGATCATGGAGGTCTTGGTTTGTACTACTGCACAAGCAAGACTAACTGAGGCAGACTTAGCTTTGAAGTGCAGAGTGTATGCTTCAAAGCTATCTCATATACCTGCTGATATACTTAAGGCTGCGTGTGACGAGATATGTAGAACCAGTACATTCTTTCCATCATTAGCTGAGTTTATCAAATATACTGACACATCTTATCATAGACGTGTTCAATTAGTAGATAATATACTGAGTAAAATAGAAACTTACTCAGATAAAAATGATCATAATAAATATTTAAATGCTTGTTAAAAATTCAGCTTTAAGTTTTACCTTACTAGTTAATTAAAGCTGATGCAAAAAAGTTGTGGCTTCCTACATTATCAACACAACTTTTTATAGGTAGGTAATTAATTCTCAGGGCGATTACCTACCTTTTTTTTCTTAAATACTTGATAACATTAAATAAAAATGATATGCTGATAGCAACTAACTATATAACGTGGAGGTTAATATGACAGTTAGCACAATCAACCCTACCCAATCGCCACACATTGAAGACTACATTCGTGGCTCTGACATGATAAAAATTATGAATGGTGAATGGAACGAGCTATGGAGAATCAAGAAAGGTTTGCAAGGTAGACCTGACTTATCACATCAATTCAATGTACAACTAGGATTAGCCACAGAAGATTTTAATATTGAATGGGCTGAAAATAATTACTTACTTACATTTAACAAACAAGCTGCAAGACAAATGCAATATGGTTTGATTAAACTTAAAGGTACATTAGATGGCTTTAGTGGTTTCAATACTGAAGGCGAGATAGAATACATTGGTATAGAATGTAAGCATACGTACTCCTACAATACTATGGATAAAATGCTTGAATATTATATGCCACAACTACAATTCTACATATGGATTGCCAAGCTCAACAAGATGATATTCTCAGTTATCTTTGGTAATCAATGGAAGGCAGTAGAAGTATATCCATCGCAAGAATATTTAGAGTTAATGCAAGATAACATAAGAATGTTTTGGGATCACATTGTGCATAACTCAGAGCCTGATGATAATAACTATCACAATGATGTACTTAAACGTAATGCATCTGCATACATTGATAGTGTACCTATCAACAAGATGACTGCACGAGATGCATCACAAAGCAATAGCTTTACAGAATATACACAACAATATTTGCAACATGAAGATGCTGCAAAAACATTTGAGGCTGCAAAGAAAGCCTTGAGAGAAGAGATCAGACCGAATGAAAGAGAGGTATACAATGATCTGATTTCAGTTAAGAGAGATAAACGTGGATCGGTGCGTGTAACAAAGAAAGGGTAAGCCGATCAATACTTACCCTTTCATATCTATAACATTTTGGAGGTCAATATGATAGATACTAAAACTACTAACAAAAAACAAGACTCAAGTAAAGCATATAACTTAAAGACTGCTATGCTTGAATTTCAAAAACTATCCATCAGTGCAAGCAAAGATGGTAAGAACCCACACTTTCATAGTAACTATGCTACTTTGGAAGCTGTAATAGAAGCAGTGAATCAAGGAAATAAATTTGGTTTATACTTTACACAAGAGATTTCATATATACAAGATCTTGAGTATACACCAACACCAGTTGTTCGTACTACTGTGCATCACATAAATGATGACAACTCATATGTATCAGAGTGTCCTATTATATTACAACCTGCTTCACTACAGAACCCACAAAAACTGGGAGCAGCGATAACCTACTTAAAGAGATACACTTTGCAGAGTGTGTACGGATTACCATCAGAAGATGACGATGGTAACTTGGCAAGCAAGCCTTCAATCAAAACTGGGAACAGTAAATCATCACAAGGAGAACATGACGATGGATTATGATAACACAGACAGAGGTAGCCTATTCAAACCACGAGCAGATGAAAGTCTGCTTGTGCAAGGTAAGATGGATAGCAATCGTAATGAGTACAGAGTAGTAATCATTAAGTCTTCATTGCCTGATGGCAAGATTGCTAGAGATGTGTACCAAAAAGTAGGTACTATGTACGAAAATGAAAAGACAAATGAGAAAGCACCTGACTTTTCTGGGCCAGTACAATTCAATGGTGAACAGAAACGTAGGATAGCTGCTTGGAAAACTGTATCCAAAGATGGTGCAACAAAGTTCTTATCTTGTCGTGTTGGTGACTCAACACCACGTACAGATGGATTTAGTAACGATCAAACAACAGACGTTCATATAGATGATGACGTTGAAATACCATTTTAGGAGGTAAAGATGAAATATAAATTTATTGTTT
>Ga0213862_10000118_pt1 | contig 32377 bp, 33 predicted proteins | sample PICome_7_FD_160092 | JGI IMG/M metagenome (GOLD analysis project Ga0213862, IMG submission 160092) | Coastal seawater microbial communities near Pivers Island, North Carolina, United States - PICO266 | ecosystem: Environmental > Aquatic > Marine > Coastal | place: USA: North Carolina... | reverse complement strand
AGTACGATTGAATTGATGCGGCAAATTTAAAGTCTAGACGACAGAATCTCAGCCAATTCAAAAACATTTGGTCAAAAACCTCCGTTAAATAAAAAATTATCGAAAATGAAAGCCACGTACCTAATCTTCGCCCTGTTCCTTTCTGTTTTTGCCTTTGGACAAAGTACCCTTGAAATTCCTGCTGGTGAAAGGGTCCAAATAGCATACAGCATAACCGAATCTAAACCGGTTGCTACCGACGAGAACGAACAGTACGTGAGCTTCACACTGCTCCCTGAAGTGCTCAATTAATCTTGCCCCTTAATCTGCGCTCACCCCGTGTTTGGCACCAGTCAATTGATAGGCCCATTCGCTTTTCGCCAAATGCAGGCAAAAAAAAATTCTCAAGTATTGCGGGGAAATAATGATTGCCGTATTATTGCAGCCCGTTTCGAGAGAAACAAAACATAAATTCCTCCTTAGCTCAGTTGGTTAGAGCATCTGACTGTTAATCAGAGGGTCGCTGGTTCGAGCCCAGCAGGAGGAGCACTCAAAATCAAGCACTTACGTCAACCGATGTAGGTGCTTTTTTCAATTCTAGCACACAATCTAGCACACAAATTCCGTCCAAAACGCCCGCAGCTCAGCCTCAACAGTGGGCAAGTGGGAGGCTGAAGGGTCTCGCTAAATTTTTCATCAGGCGTCATTGTTTACGGTTGTTTCGCGTAAGCGGAAGGCACGGCCCCCTTCATCCTCTGTATGATTTACATGTCTAGACATAGACGCCGAATTCGATTGAGGACGGTCAATTAAATGCGACATAGGATCTACAATAGGGTGATTCCTGTGTCCCGAACCTAAATTCGTAATGCCCTCGAAGACTGACGCGAACTGCTCAGACACACAAAATGGGACACTACCAACCTTGTAAATTATATAGTTGCGGATCATGAATCAAAAATAACAGAAAGCAAGTTTGTTCTACTATTTCTCATTTCTGTGAATAGTAGTACCACGCGAAAGGATTCGCGCGGCAGCGGGGGGACAGAACACTGGATTTCATCCCTTTCAAAATTATTTCGATGTTGATTTTCAATTACTTAAGCTGCCGAATATGCGCCAAGCACTAAATTGATACATCACCCCCATTTTCCCGGTAGCTTATAATGTGTGACGGGTACGAAGTACTCTCCCGTGAAGAATAGAGGTATTCCTAATTGCTTGTGAATTCTAATTCTTTCGATAAAAACTAATATTGATCCATCGGTTCTACCGTCATTTATCCACTTTATTCCATCGGATATAATTATGTTTCCAACATAAGAAGTATCACTTGATGAATAAACTATTAATATGGAATGTGGGAAAACTTCTGCTCCGCCTTGAATCTCGTATTCAATTACTTGCATCTCCCCAACGCTTAAGATGTTGACCGTTTTGTTATAGAGCTTAATAAGCTTACCATAAGGGAAGGCATTGTTGAAAAGGCATGACATAATGCTATCTTCCTTATTGATGAAATTCTCAAATTCAACTTTGTCTATTTTAAATCGTAGCTGTTGCTTATCATTCATCACGTACTCGACCAAAGTATCTATTTCTGGATTGACGCTAAAGGCCTCTACAATACTCGGGATACTATCTTCTTGCAACTCGGATTCCGAGACAAGATATGACTGTACTTTATCAGTAACAGATTTGGATTGGAAGGCTAAACACTCGTATTTGTCTGGAATACTTGGGTTGTGACAACCTACCCAGGAAAGCGTAATAAGTAAAATAAGTGTTCTCATAATCAATCTAATAGTTCTCTTGGGAAGCCCGAACAGAATTGTCTATCATGTCATTAACTGACTGTGAATAACCTGTAGTCCCACCACCATTGTACGACTCAACTGCTTTATCCCAACCTTGAAATTCAAAAGTCCTTACGCCTGTTGTGGAATTATAATCAATGCCTCCTTTAAATCCTTTGGTTGCGAGTACACGTATTCCTGCATTTATAGATAGAGTTGAGTTTGTAGCTCCACCATTACTTAGGCCATATTGAGATTTGAATTCATTCCAGTCACCACTTACATTTACTTGCATAACATCGTCAACACCGCCACTTCCAATTGCTGATTCTTGCATTGCCACTGCCTTCACCAAAGTTGGGTCTAGGTTCGGAATATCTGATAGTGCTGAAGTAGGTATCGAAGCATTACCATCCGTTACGAGTTGAAGTGTACCATCATTTTTTGCTTCATTAAACAAATGAGTTGATGCAGCAATTTGATAATCGAGCTTTTGATATCGTGAAGTTGTAGTTGGACTACCGCCCTTTTCCTGAATGACATTTGGCATTCTTGCTTGTACCCAACCTGCCCTTGATTCATAGTGAGTTTGATCCATGACATGATCATCAGCATTTTTATGCATTACATATGTTTCAAAAGATGTTGATGACTCGATTCTGTGAACTTCTTTCCCTTGTCGATTAAAGAAGACAACATCTCTTCCATCTGGATCAATAAGAATGACCGGATTATTATCCGTAAAATTATACGGCGAACGTGTCATATTATCACCACTCATGGCTTTCGGATCCACACTCATCCATACGCTTAACTTGGGATGGTGGTACCGCGCTCCGTAGTAGTGCATCCCCGTCTCTGAATCCAATTCCTTCGAATTCAACCGATACGGTGAACTCCAGCTGTTGGTGCTGCTGCTAGTCCAGTGGTGGAGACTTTCGCCCCAGGCATTGTATAAGAACAGCTCATAGGCCTCTCCCGACTTATCGGTCACCATATCCACATTGCTCACATAATCCGGATGGTACCAATACATAATGCGAGTGCCTATATACAACGGAGTCTCCGACTCTATCCCTTCCCCTGAATTCACCCCAGCGCTTAAGTCCGGGTAAAAACTCTCAATCGGTGCCAAAGCCTCACTTAGATCCTCAACTCCGATCTCACCGCTTAGGCCCAAAAGCACCCTTTCCAGGTCCTGCTTATAGCCCAAGCTCTGGAAAGGAGTCTGGTCCGTCTCTAACCCTTGGGGGGTTTCTCCCGCCGTCGCCGCATCATCGCCGCCGCGCGCACCCGACAACTGCTCCGGCGAGGGGCTCACCCCATAATCCACACCGATGTCCGTGGCAACCCTCTGAGTGCCCATGTAATAATGCTTCGAGCGCTGGTCCGCATTGCTAAAGGACGTGACCACATAGTACGGATTCACATACAGGGTATAAGGCTCCAACGTCGTAACCGTGTTGATCGTCTCATCATTGAGCTGTACCGTCGTCTGGGTGATCGAAGATTTCATGATGCGCTCGCCCGCGTGGTCGTATACATAGTGGTGGATGCCTTGAGCATTCTCCACACCACACAACCACTGCTCCTGGCCCCAGTAATAGCTCGAATGATCCACACCCATCAGGTCCGTGATCTCGGAAATACTGCCCGAAGCATTGTAGGAAAATGACATCGCGTAAGGCACCCCCTGCGAACTGATCACCTGAGATAACTGGTGCGGCTTAGTGCCACTGTACTGGTACGTCAAATCATAGGTCATTTCCTGTGAAGTCGCAGCAAACACCTGAGCCGACGCGTCAGGACTCGAAACCTTTGACAATAAACCGCCCGCCTTATTATACGACGTCGAAACAGCATATTTATTGCCAACCTTGCCCACAAACTCAATAGATCCCGTCATTAAACGGCCCATGTGATCGTACACATACTCAGAGCTCTGGACATTCTCTCCCACCGCAACAAGACTCGTACTCATATCTCGCGTTAATGTCCCTATCATACCATTACCATCGTAGGTGTAAGTGTGATACAATAAGGTAACGATGCGCGTGCAATACTTCCGCAAAGAGCTTGGTCTGTAGTATTTCGGCACTTTCCGCTCATGAACCCCCTTAAACTACGAAATTCGATGAAGATTGATGAAGATTTCAGGTTGTTTTTGGAAGTTTATCATTGCTTTGCCTTTCTTGCTGAACTAAAGTTAAATAGGCAGGATGGAAGAAATAACAATCGGGTGCATCAAAAACACCATTGAATATGGACTAGAATACGGCGAAGACAAGTCCACTTATTATAAGGATTTAGGCATGGATGTCATGGAAGCAAGTGATCATTTGTCGCTTGAGCTTTCAAAATTGATCATGGACGACCTCACCGAGGATGGCGCTTGTTTTAGCTCAGATTTATTGGACCACATGTATGTGGCGCTGTACGTTGAACTGAGCTATTTGTTTCTCCTTCTGCCGGAGCGATTCCTTGAAGATTGGATGACAAGCATTACCGAGGCCTCCTGGGACTCCCCTTACGTTATATATAATGAAAACTGGTCACGGCAACCCACAGTGAGAAATTCAACGTTGTATGAATTGTACTGCTCCGGCAACCTTTATCATAACCTCTATGCCTACAGTGCCTATCGCGCCGTGAGCTATACTTGGCGGTTCTACGCTGGTGGGGTAAGCTCATGGGAAACACTTTTTGAAGGCGCTATGCTTAGGAAGATTCAGAAATTGGCCTACCCACGGGATATACATCGCGAGCTTGCCGAGCATTTCGCCATCACGGGCAACGAGTTTCAAGAGTATCGCGGTGAAAAGCTCATGTCAGAAACCTATGGTGATTACCCCCTTCACGGTGAGGAGGGCGACGACAGTACCAAGCGGTTTACCATGGTTGAAAGCGTCATCGTAATTTCCGCGCTTTTGAAGCAGGCCAAAATCAACCAAGCGGACAACACTGCCATTGCGCGTTTGATCTCACAAATCACCGGGTACAACGCCGAGAACATCAGAAAGAGACTCAACGACCCTTATCAAGGGGCTGACAAGGTCAGGCAACATCGCATGAGCCGAATAATGCCCTTTATCACGGATTTAAACAATGAGGATATCTCGCTGATAATCAGCCAAGAGAGATAAGTAATGCAACATTTGGGGTGACCCCTGGGGTGACCCCACGGCAAATCAACGGCCAACATTTGTGCAGTTAAACAATTAAAACTGTTCAAATGAAACAAATCATTGTCACCACCCACGAAGAGCTGCGCGAGCTTTTCCATGAATCCATCCAAAAGTTTAAGGAAGGGTTAGAAGCTGAGCCTCAACACCAGGCCCCTTCCGACCCCATTTTTACCATGGACGAGGCCACAGCCTACCTCAAGCTATCCAAGAGCACCCTGTACGGCTATACCTCCAAATCCATCATTCCGCATTTCAAGCAAGGAAAACGGGTGCTGTTTAGAAAGAGCCATTTGGATCATTGGCTCGATCTCAAGCAACGCGGAAATACCACAACACCATGAGAAAGTCCATCGCCCCGAGGCCTTTAAACCCACACCGAGAGAGCCCGCTCTATTTGGCCTTCCGTAAAATACGAGACGAGCATCCCGAGATTAATTCTGTATTGGCCACCTATGTCTTTGATCCTGAAAAACCCAAAGGATGCCCGTACCGCCTGAATCTCAATGAATTATTTAATCAAAAGTGATGGCGTCCTCTATTTTCCAAGTGCGTACGGCCAATGAGTGCATCCGAGATGCCCGCAACATCCCCATCCCCCAGATGCTTTTTGATGAACTGTGGTTTGAAAGGGAGGTGACCATCCTCTTTGCCGACAGCAACATCGGTAAGACCATCCTGTCGTTACAAATTGCGCAGTCCATCGCCTCCGGGAAACCCATTGAAGGCTTCGGCTTGTCGTCGATATCGCAAGGCGTTTTGTACTGCGACTTTGAAATGAGCGACAAGCAATTTCACAAACGCTACTCCGATGACTATCAAGATGAGTTTGAGTTTCATGATCACCTGAAAATCTTGAAGTTTCAACAAAACCTGACCGACATCAACATCAGTGACAAGACGTTCTTTCGTGAAATCAAGAAGGAGGTGATCGCGCACCGATGCAAGGTGCTGATCATCGACAACATCACCTTTTTAAGCCGCGATGCTCTGGAAAGCGCAAAGGAAGCCAATGATCTGATGAAAGTACTCAAACAGCTTAAATCAGAGCTGCACCTTTCCATCTTGATCATCGCCCACACCCCAAAACGTGCACCCTACAAGCCCATCAGCTTAAAGGACATGGCGGGCTCCTCGGGTCTGTCGCGCTTTGCTGATGCCGTCATCTGTATTGGCAAGAGCATTGCAAATCCTAACCAAATCTATATCAAGCAGTTGAAGGTGCGCTCGGCAGAATTTCAATATGGCGAGGACAACGTCATTTTGATGACCATCAAAAAGGTGAACAATTTTCTGGGGGCCTACTTCCAAGGGTACGATCACGAGCGAAATCACTTGAAAAGCGCAGGACCCACTGAATTAGAGCAAGAGATTCTGGACCTGCACAGCGGTAACGAGATGTCACGTCGCGAGATTGCACAGCGTGTTGGGTGCGATAAAATGAAGGTCCAACGAACGCTGCAGAAGTACCAAGACGATGCTGTATCAACTTGATACATGTATCACAGGTGATACAGTGGCCTGTCACAACCGGGAAGATCTTAATCGATTGACAATGTGAGAGATACATTCATTTTACCTCGTTGTACCATCCCCCCTGGACTGTCTCGTATCATGATACGAGACAGCTATAAGACACCATTATTCCCAGTTCATACCATATGAGCAACTAAACAAAATCAAAGAACCTTAATAGAGCAACCATCATGAATCAAACGCCCCAAGACTCCCCAGAGCAGTTAAAATTTAAAGCACAAGACCTAAAAGAAAATGGGCATTCTATCCGCGAAATCGCCCGCATTCTAAATACGAGTAAATCCACAGTAGATCGGTGGATTAAAACCTCAGATAATGCTAGAGATCATATTACAGTTAACAAAACCCCGGTGCCAAATGAAAAACCATCAATAGCATCGCAATCAAGCCCCATTCGAAATGTTGAAAACACCAACGAAAAAGTAGCGCTGAGAAAGCTTGAACTGGAGCATCAACGGAAACTTGAAAAAATGAACCTCGAGCACAAGCAGGCCCTTGCCATTCAGAGGCGGCAGGAGCAGGCGCGCGCCGCCCAGGAACTACACCCCATTGCCGAAGAGATTTACCAATGGGTGGACAAGGAGCTGCGATTGTCCCGCCAGCATCCTTCAGGTGTCCCATGTGTCCCACGGGACATCGAAAACCTATGCTCCCAACTGCGAAAATTTCAAGCCAGGCTTAAAAAACATCAATTCATTCACCCCTCACTAGAGGTATTGGATTACCTCGACCACATAGAAAGCCTATTGGACAAAGCCACCGAGTGGCATCAGCAATCTATGGAATACGGACATAAAAAGTCAAAAGTCTTACTCTCATATCACTGGAGCGGGTTTCATATGGAGTGCCTTTACGCTCTACAAGGCATGTACTAAGCCATGATGAGAGGTTTTTATATGTGGATAAATAGTGGATTTTCTTGAATTACTTTCGAAAAATTGAGTGATTTATATCAATGAATCGCGTTTCAAAAGTTGCGGAAAATATTTTTCCTAACTTAAATGACATTTTAGACGAATAGGCCATGACCTTCTTGCGACATTATCTTAAAACACAACGCTTAATTATATGTGTTTTTATAGGACTTCTACCCATTTTAGCAAGTGGTCAGGTGGTCCCGGCACCCGGTGGAATTAGTGGCGCTAGTCTATGGAGCTCGGATGGGGATTCGGCAGGATTTATTGGCAATTACCACACATTGAATCTCCTGGATTTAGAAGTAAGTGCGGCGGGTAAAATCCCTAAGATGGAGGGCGCGACGACGCTCTTTTTAGTCTTAAAGCCATCTTTCACCTCCTCGACGGGTAAGAAGTTCATGGAGCTGGGTGACATCACGGTCTTCGACAACAAGATTATGCACGGGGCGACATGGACTTCCTTGGATTTCAGTGATGGGAATCCCAAGATACTGACCTTGTCTATGCAGCGCTCTTCTAGATATAAAACATCCTATACCCCTCACCTTGAAATCATTGACTCCAGTCTATTCTCCATAGCAGAGCTTGTTTATTACCCGCGCCTCAGTAGCCGTGAGCAGGTGAAGATGGTCAACACCTATTTGGCGATCAAGTACAGCGTCCCTATAACCGGAGTCTCAGACAAGGATTGGAGGGATTACTTGGCTGCCGACTCATCCAGGTACTGGGATTATACCACGGACAAGATGTATAGCCTCAGGGTGCTAGGTCTTGGTCGGTCGGCCTCTGAGGATCTCTATCAATCCCAAACTCAGGCCTCCCATGGCTCGATGATGCAATTATCGCTCGACACATTAAAGAGCCCGGGGCAGATGCCTAGGGTCCCCATTTCAGATGCTGCAATGCTGCTTCATATTCAGCTGGGAATCGGATACTCGGCCAACTTATGAAGTATGTAGACGAATTAGCATCATTCGAAGGTGCATCCTGGGGTGGCGACCAAGTCTGGTCAAATCAAATTAATAGAAGGGTCTTGGATGTAGCGATACCAAGAGGTGCAACTCCTGCTCAAGTTCAACAGCTAGAGAAGGCAATCGAACTAGCAAAAAATAAGAATGTTGAAATATTAATCCATGTGGTACAATGATATCTAGATACAGTTCCATCTATGTAGGTGCAGAAAAAATGTCAGTTGTGACATTGTATCAACGAGAATTTAGTCATTTTGTTGAAGCAAAGCCTGTTTGGATATTCAAAAAATCGGAAGTTTCAATAGAATTACTGAAGGAAACGATAATTGCGAGTTTGAATGAGAGTCGTGTGATGTCAGAAAAGGAATATCAAATTAATAGTGTTCATTCAGACCTGAGAAAATTATTGAAAGTTCCTAGTTATAAACAATTAAGGACCTACGAGCAATTTATAATTGAGTTGAGTAATGATTTGTTGATTTTAACCCCTTTAGTTTATCAACCTGGTAAAAGATGGCGAACTGAGGACCATGAAAACAAGTGTAGTTTTGCTTTCAATGAGTTTGATTCATTAGTGGATTTGATAGTTTCCCGACCAGGATGAGGAATGTGACCGCTTGGTGAGTGCTTTGTATAGCAAGGGACTGACACAGAATCAGGTCTCTGATGTCTTCGAGCAAGTCTATGGCAAACATTACAGCACTAGCAGCATCAGCCGCATGCTGGATGGCATCCGCGAGGAGGTGACCATGTGGTTGACTCGTCCTTTGGAGTAGCGATAGTTTCCCAAAAAGTGTGTCTGCAAAAAAAGTGTAAACCAGCTTGTGTTAGTTTTAGAGTGTTCCCGCCCCTCAAAGCAACTTCGCCAGATCCTTTCTTTTGGTGTCATCAATGGAGTCCACATAGTTCATGGTCGTCTTCATGGATCCGTGCTTGAACTGGTCCATCACAAATTCTAAGGAGGCGCCGTTGTGAATTAGTGCTGTAGCATGGCTATGGCGCGCCGTGTACGTTGTGATGTTCTTCTCAATACCCAACTCTCGCGCAAGTTGCTTGAGTCCAATGTTAATGGCTTTGGTGAATTCTTGTTGCTTGAGGTATTGCGCTTTGGCAGAATCCCCTTTATCGATTATTCTGAAGATGTAATCCGTTTTATCTTTTGAAGGAATCCCGTATTTTTTGATGACCTCCTCAGCAATTGGGGACAATACCGCCGAGATCTTGACTTGATGACCCTTATTGGCCCGCTCGGTCTTCTTGCGTACAAATCGAATCATGCCATCTCTATAATCCACATTGTCCCATGTGAGATGTGCGATGTCTTTGATGTTGCAACCGTTGATATAATAGGAGAACAACCAAAAATCACGAGCCCGTTCAGCCCTGGAGCCTGGATTTGGACAGGCATCTTTGATTAGCTGAACCTCTCCTTGTGTCAAAGCACGTTTCACATTCACCGAGGATGGTATCTGATATTTCCCTTGGCTGGTCTTTCCAAATGGGTACAAATCATTGTCAATCAACCCGAGTGAGCGGCCTTGATTAACAATGGTGCGTAACGAGCGGAGATAGATGCCGATGGTGTTCTGAGTCTTCCCTTGTTCGATCATTTCCGTCTCATAACCCTCGAGAAACTCGGGATGAAGATCATTCCAGTTGAACGACCGATGAAATCCCAAGAGACTCTTCAAGGCGCACCTGTAGCTAGAGGCTGTGGAAATTCTATTTTGTTGCTCCAATCGGTCAATATGCGCCTTGAACATCTCTTGTAAACTGTCGGTACTTGACACAATGGGGTTTAAAAACCGCTTCTTGAAAACTGGGAAGCTAAACGGCACCAAACTTTCAATGATCGTTTGCGCGAGGGCTTCGATTTCTCGCTTGCCATGAAAAACCTCTCTTTGCGTTACGGTCATCCGCTGCCCCTCCTCTATTTTCTTCCAATCCAACTCGGTTAGGGGAGGTAATTCTGTTTGATAATAGCGACGCTTACGATCGTGGGTGATACGAAGCTTCACGGGGTAGTATGCTTGGTCCTTTCCGTTGGAGGGTCGGAGTAGCTGAACCCTTGTGTCTAAAATAACACGCGCGTGTGTTGCCATAGTGCTGAATTCAAAATCTAGCACACAATCTAGCACACAAAATCGACCCAAACAACAAAAAGCAAGAAAAACCAAAGACAATAAAAATTTGTCTATCTCGTTTTATATCAGTAATTTAGTATGACTATTAAAATCATTGATTTCTATTGTTTGGTTTAAAATTATGACTGTTAATCAGAGGGTCGCTGGTTCGAGCCCAGCAGGAGGAGCACTGAAAATCAAGCACTTACGTCACAAGATGTAAGTGCTTTTTTCATTATTTGCATACAATTTGCATACAAAATCGCTCCATGTCAGAGGATGGGATAGCGATAGAGACCTATTACCCAAAGGCCGCCACAGAATCTGAATCCACCAACAGGATACTCTACTGGTACCACCCGGATTACTTGGGAAGTGTGGATCTGGTCACCGACCGCAACGGCGTTGCCTATGAATTTTTCCTCTACACCCCCTGGGGTGAGGATATGTACCACTACAATGCCGGGCAATCCAGCTTGGACAGATTTGTCTGGCCTTGGGAATACTATTCGTGACCAAATAGATTCAGAGTATGCGAAAGATCTATTTGAAAATTATTGGACTGGAGGAGGTGATCTTGAGATGGATTCAAAGCAATTCGTGGGTATGCTTCTTTATATTAAGAAAAACTCAGGCGAAGACGGATTTTGGATGAGCGGAATGAAGGATGCTACTTTAGTTGGAGGGAGTGGAAGCGAATATAAAGGCGGAGTGCGAGTTGCAAACTTTGATAACAGCGACGATTATAATCTTGCATTAGGAAGAGCAAGCATTCTTTACAATAAGGAGTCACGTATCCTAGGATTTACGGACGATTATGACTTTGATTCTAAACCAATAGGTACACGTACTTATAAAAATGAGGCAATTACAAGAGCTGTTAGATACGCATCGCCTAGTTCAGCAACTCCATTCACTAACTATGCAAATTATAGATTAAAAAAAAATGATTAGGTATATATTTCTACTAATAGCTGGTATCGCTTTGGTATCATGTAATCATGAACAGGTGCTAAGCGAAGGCTACTTCAAAGTATTTCCAATTCAAGACTTAAGATTGGAGCTTCAATGTAAGCCATATGAGATGCAAAAACCGACTGAGTCAAAGGTAGTTTGTGTAGCGAGTTTATCAGAAAGCAGTTTAGTTCAAATCGATAGCATAATGATAAACAGTCAGTTGATCCGCGAAGATTTGGAATCGGATATTTCTTATTTTGATTTTGTTGATACGTCAAGCCCTTCTGGTTTCTATTATCAGACTATATCTGGCAATCAAATATATACACTAATAGTTGAAAGAACTAAAATGCAGATTTATTTAGTTGAGGATAATATCTAGGGGGTAAGGTGGTGTCTCAAAATAGTTGGTATTAGATGACAACATTTTTAATTGCTGGTAGGCAAGATTGAATACCACTCGACTACCTGTATTCCCCCCCTTTCTTAGCTACACTAAGTTAGTCAAATTCTAGTTTTAAATTCTTGGCTGTTAATCCCTTGCACGGCGAGAAGCTTTAAAAAGGCAGCATGACTACGGATCGGAGAGTCTTGAATGGACTTCTCTACAAAATCTTTGGCCTGCAAGCTATATGAAGAAAGGTCAGTACGGTCGCTTTTTTGAACTTTCTCACAAAAAAGCGACTCAAAATCTCCCTACTTAAGTTGTATTTAGTCGAAAAAGCACTAAAAAAGTCAGAAAAACCTCCTTAATGCACCGAAAAACGCCTGAATAACATCCGAAAAACGCGCGAATGTGCCGAATTTCATCTCATTTTCGTCCGAATTTGTTCTGAAAAGGGCCGAAAACCTACTTTTTTACTACTTAAAAAGTCCTTTTAAAGCAGTTTAGCGATGTCTTTTCGCTTCTCATTGTCGATGGAATCGATGTAATTCATGGTAGTTTTCATGGAGCTGTGCTTGAATTGGTCCATAATGACCTCCAATGAGGCGCCTCCCATTAGTAATGCATAGGCATGTGAATGGCGTGCAGTGTATGTGGTTAGGTTTTTAGTCAAATTCAGCTCTTTGGCAATTTGTTTCAGGCCAATGTGGGTCAGGTCTTTTTTCTGGGGAGTAAGCTAATTTAAGCAAAGACTTTCTGGAGTCTGTAGAGGAACAATTTGGTGTTGCTTACGCCTCTGAGGTTGGCTCTGAAGAGTTTGATTTGAGCGTTTAGAGACTCGGCATGTGCATTGGTGCTTCTGTTATTAAAGAATGCTAATATTCCTTCAAAATGATTTAGGACAGCTTCACTGGCGGTATTGAAGTGATCTATCTCAACCTCCTTGGCTTGCCTGATCCAGTCCTGAAACAGTTGGATTGCCTTTTCCTTGGAATACGCGTTGTAAATGCTTCTAAAGTCCCAAGCCAACCGGTATGCCTTTTCTATACTTGGATACAGTTGAAAGAGCAGGCCTACACGATGTAGCTGAGACTGTGTCCATTGTGAGGGCAACTTGTAGAGTAGATACCGTGATCTAGCTAGGAGTTGTTTAGGTGTGTCGCCATTGCTTAGGATCAGCGGCTTGTATCGAGCTCCTTTACTTCTGGCCTGTTGAATGGCTTCATTCTCCTTGTCGATCTCTTTCCAGCGCTGGTCTATGCGTGCGTGTTGCATGGCATCCATAACCAGGCGTACTACATGGAACCGATCGATAACCAATGTTGCATTGGGAAAGGCCATTTCACATGCCTTACGCATGTTGGAGGCCATATCTAAACTCACTTCCACAACCTCTAGACGCTTGGATAAAGCAATGCGGTTCAACACGTTAATAATGTCTTCACTGCGCGTGCCTCGGATCATGGCCACTAACTTCTGTGCGCGTCCTTCTCGATCTCTGGAGCTCACAAAAGTGTAGAGTTCTCCATGCGTGAAGTTGACTTCATCTATAGCTAGATGGGGTGTAACATTCTCTGGAAAGATCAGATACTCTTCACAATGACTCGCTTGCTTCCAGTCCTTGTATCCGTCCTTCTTTTGCTTGTAGCTCTTCCGTGCTGATTTGGCTTTAACCCGGTAGTAGTACGCGATCGTGGAGATGGGGTCTAAGCGGTTATCGACCTCGTTGTTTTAAAAAATCCGCCAACTCTGCGGTAAACTTGGTGCCTTCGGCTAAAAATGTAAAGTCCCTGGTGAGCTCTTCTCCGGTCTCTTTATGGCGCCATCTGCGGCGACGCACCTTTAGGAACACTGCTTTGCCACGCAAAGGAAAGTCCTGAACCCGTTTATCAAAGAATCCTTTACTCTCATAAGCGTCCTTCGAATAGCCTTCTGGCAAGGTGTTCTTCTCTTCAAAAACCACCTCAAGGTAATCCTCTCCTGTGGGCTTATCCGTATGAATACCGCTCTCTACAATATCAAAATAGCGTAATAGCTCCTCTGGAAATACATAGCGCAAAGCACCCTTATCAAACTCTGACATTTTTGTTTTTAAAGGTAACGCAACCTACCTTCTCCCCACAAATAGGACGTGACCCACAACTTGCCTATAGGAAAACTTCCATTCTTCAACGACCCTGTCTTTTAACATAGTGAGGTTCTACATAGGTGGGTCAGTTTAGAGTTGGATAGGTGGGCCACTTTGAGTTCTTTTTCCAGAGCGTTTAAGGATTCTGCAAAGCTGAATAAATAATCTAATCAAAAGAACCTTAGATTATTGTCACTAAAAATACTCCTCCAAATCCAAGAATATCTTCTTTCCATGTGGACACTATTTTTTTTCCCGGATTTACAATTTCCTTCTATACACAGCGTCGTTGTTTGATTCTTAAAAACCCCTTCAATTACCTTAATTTTATAGTACATATTCTCAGAACAATCTTGCAATACTAAATTTTCACAGCTAAATCCAATACAACTTGCAATTAATGAATACTCATACATTCTTTTTGCGTAATTCATTCTGCAGTTTCTAAGAATCAATTTGTCTACATGCAGCGGAAAAAAAACCAAGTTTCCAGGGCTGTTTTGCCAAACAGCAGGCAAATTAACGCTATTTAATATCACAATATTCAACTTGTCTGAGCACAATAGTATATGTGGCAATAAGACGCAAGCTTTACCTGTCAACTCGCACAATTCAAGGTTTTTCAATTTTATTACTTCATAAAAAGGCGATTGTATTTCAGAGCCTTTTAGAATTCTCAGTCTTCTTATATTCTTTGGAAGTATAGTAGCATCAAATTTTTTAGGCAATTTAATATCCACACATAGCACTCCATCAAAGGTTGAATCAATAAATTTGAAATCTTGTACATTATTTACGTACACTGAATCCATCTGATTGAAGGAATAAATATCGTTTGAATAAAACATGCAAATAATACTAACAATAAAAACCGACGTATTTCTTATCATCTTATCTGTTGTCAATTTCTTCTTTCCATTTTCGTTCCCTCTCTTGTGGAAAACGTTCAACTTCACGCAATTCGGAATGAGGTGCTGAATTTAAGAATTCTCTTTCTCTTTCTTTCCATTTACCTGAATCAACAAGTCCATGCGTAGTTTCATGAATTAAGGTGTTTTCCATAGAACGCCAAACAGATTGTCCTAATTCACTATAATTTATATAACCATCTTCTGAACCCGGTCGTATTCCTTTATCCGAGGGGCCTGTAAAGTGATTTAGAAAATCTTGATATCTATTTTTATCAGTATTTTTTGTATCGTTTGGGGCATATAATGCACTTGATACCCACGATCGTCTTTTCATCATTTTTTCAAAAATATCACCACTCCGCTGTTTTGAAGTCATCTCGTTCCATCTTATTTCTGAGGCACGCTCCAATGCTGTGGTAGTTGGAGATGAGTGCCGTGCTGTCTTTGTCGTCGTACCAAAATTGTTGGCCGCGTACTCCACCTGGAGATTGAGAATACACATAGGACGGAACGAGCAAGAGAATGCAAAGTATACGAAGGAGACTTCGTAGTTTCAGAGTAGATTCCATAAACGGTTTTTATTGGCAGCTAGAAGTTATTAAACATTTCCTGGAATTCAAATGAAACCTTCCCACAGCCTAATAAAAACCCCTTCTACAACGCTAAACACATGACTGTTGGTGAAGTTGATGGTCTAAAAATTCAACGATGAGTAGACAAAATCGAGTAAGAACAGAGTCTCAATTAAGACATTTTGGTCCTTTATACTTATCTTGATAAAATAACAAAAAGTCATTTTTTCCCTTATGGAAACGATTCTCTTTCAACCAAGCGTTCAAAAGGAGAGGTCGAACCGATGTCGAATGGGAATATCGGGGTGTTATTTCCCTAAATTGAGCGTAACATAACATGTTATGTTATTCCCTTTTTTTGCCGATCATCATTCTTTGCAATAACGCTAAAACACTGTATTACTGAGTGTTACAAGGTTCTATTTCCTGTAACAACCCTCATAACACCTGTTACGCGTAACAGTGTTATGCCCCTTGGAATGGGTAAAATTGCGCACAGGCTGCCTTGCCGCGTAGTTGGATGTTTACCTGCGTTGTACCTACCAAAGCCCCAAGTTTCTGGTCCGATGCCGCTACTGTTTATTCGTGACTTTATAACGCAACAGGGCCTAACATAACATGTTATGTTAGGCCCTGTTTTACCGTTTCTCACCCCGCTTTTAGAATGTAACTATTTGTATAAAAGCCGGTTACAAAATTTTAGATCTATTCAAAACCGTCATAACACCTGTTACGCGTAACAGTGTTATGTTATGGGTCATGGTATTCAAAGAAGGTCTATTTGTTCTTACCGTACTTTTTAAGGGTACGGCTCACCCGCATGGCATCGCAGCCCAGCTCCCGAGCAATTTCCGCTTGCGTGTATTTGGGTTTATCCCTTCGAAGTTCTAAAATGGCTCCCTCGAGCTCGGAATAATCTTCTACCTTCAGCTGGTGGCGTTCCTCCCCGTAGCCTAAGAAGTGGAGCCCTAAAAAATTGGTGTCCTTTTTGATCTCCAGCTCAATGACGTTGGAAGCGCCGTACTGAAACTCCGCACTGCGCACCTTAAGCTGTTTGAGGTAGCGGCGGTTTTTTTCGGTGGTGCTCGCCCCTAAAGCAAAGAGTGCATCGGCAAAACGAGAGAGTCCTGAAGACCCTGCTAAATCTCCTTTACCCAGGGGCTTGTGTCGAAGCCGCTTGGGGGTATGCGCAAGCAAGAGAATGGACAGCCCTAGGCGCTCTTTCAACACCTTGAGCTCCTTCATCAAAGCATTGGCTTCCTGTGCGTTTTCCAGGGCGTCCTCACTCAAATAGCTCAAGTTGTCCACAATAACAATACGGCAGCCCGTTTTTACCAGGTGTTCTTCTACTTCTGAAAACAGGGCCGATGCTCGTATCTTCATCTGAGACAACCCCGGCGAGAACCCCGCGCGCATCAGGTTTTGGGAGAACGGATAATGATTCTGGTACTCCTCGCTGTAGCGTTTTTCGAACTGCTTATCACTGAGCTCAAAGTCCAGGTACAACACCGGCCGCGGTGGACCCTCCAACCGAAACCCTTCCATGGGCTGGCCTCGGGCAATGGCATCGGCTATTTGAACCGCTAAAATTGACTTGCCCACATTGGTGTCGGCAAAAAATATACAGAGCTCATTTTCAAACCAAAGCTCATCGAAAAGCATTTTGGGTGCCGGTTGCCTGCTGGCCTCTTCAAGACATTGCTCGGCCGTGCGTATGTGCAATAACTTACTCATAGCGCACCGTTGTTTAGCGCCTGGTTTAAATCCACGTACGCTCCCGCAGTCAATGGCTCCTCGGGCCCTACAATGCGGTAAACCCCAATTACATGGGTAATTTGAGCATCGGCGCGGTACAACTCCCGCAAGCTTTGGTTCAGGCCTTTGCAGGCACATCCCTGGCCAGAGGATGAAAGATATGCATGCGCCTTGCTTAGCACCGCCAGATAGCGGTTGATACGCGACAAACGGATCTTAGTGTTCTCATGATTTCTAAGATGCAGTAGTTTGCTTCGTGCCGCTTCCAGCTCCTGCATCATCTCGGACAGCTCCTTATGTAATGGCAAGGAGCCTGTAAAAGTCATTCCTGTCATACGGCCTCGCCCTTATCGTGGGTTCCTCCTTGAGGGCCGCGTTGTTTGCCAGAGAGCCAGAGGTCCAGTTGGCTCTTACGAAACAGCAACCGCTTACCTTGCTTAAAATGCGGCACAATCCCTTGGGAGGTATAGCCGTACAAGGTGTTTTTGGACAACTTCAAATACGCCACAGCCTCCGCCATACTCAAGATGGGGTCCTCTTCAGGCTTGGCCAAAGGCGATGGAGTTGGGGCCAATTCATCTTTGGAATGGCGCAATACCTCCACAAGGATTTCTTCAAGTTCCTCGCGGGTGGTTAGGATGATCGATTTCATAGGACATCTGTTTTTTTATTGTTCTATGCAAATCTTCATCGTTGTTTCACCTAAAGGTGGGTCATTGGAGGGTCACTGGGTAGTCCATAATATCACAATTGTTCCCATTCTTTATTGAAAATCAATCGAATAGACTCGTCCTCCAACGACCACAACAAGGGCTTGATACGCTCCATGCGTCTGCGCTGCGCCTTTTTTTCATACTTAAAGAGGCTGCGGTGCTTTTTGTAAATGTTTTCCAAGCTGCCCCCGGTTAAAGCGTGAATAAAGCGGGCTTTCACCTTCACATCGCATTGATTGATTTGAGCCTTGCGAAACAAAAAGTAAAATATCAAGGAGCGCTCCGCAACAGTGTACGACTCGGGATCAAATATGGTCGTTATTGGCGGCTCAGCGCTCGCCTCTTCGTTGGTTGAGGCAAGTGCGTTTTGGGATTGTTCTTCCTCCTGTTGTTTTAGAAGTTCCTCCCATATAGAATCCAAAAGGAACTTTTGATCCGGACCTAAGGAGAAAAACGTCAAACCCGATGCCATGGAAGGTGGCAGAAGTTTTTCCCAATGGGGGTTCTTGCTCTTAAAGTAGGCCCAGCACAAGCAAAGGCTCTTGTATGCCGCAAAAGCTAAAGCCTGAGTATTGAGCAGTGGCGCACTATATAGCTGGTACAGAAGGTGCCTGTTTAAATCGGGCACCGCATCCAACGCCTCAGGCCATAAGGGGGCCGGCCGCTCATGAATCTTCGCCACCATCACCTCCGCCCAATGCACCAGCAACGAATCGGGCCCCTCTAAAAAGAGCTTCGCAAACCCCAAAAAGGTGGCCGCTACCTCCGTGTCCCCAACGGGGCCTCCATCCAACGCGTTTTCGGACAGCGCATCGCTCAACCACAAAGAGCATATGGCATAGATATTCAATTCCAACACCTCGGGAGTGGCATTCAAGGCCATAGGGTTGGACACTCGTATAAAGCGCGAAGAATACTGACTTTGGAGTGTGGAGGTGATGGACTCCAACAATTCCTCCAGAGATTCCATTTGATAGGTAATGAGCATAGGACTTAAATTTTTAGTTCAAGTAACCGCAAACTACACCCAATTCAAAACCCCATTCCTGCAATGTTACATAATGGTACGAAAAGGGACGGTAAATAACGAAAAGCACCTAAAGCGCCTTTTTTGGTTCGAAGATTTTCGAACCCACCTTCCAGAACGGCCTGAGGGAGGAACCAACCCTTTTAGCTAAAGACATGCGTTATTGGAATAGTGCGTTTCCAACAAAGCCCCTGGCTGACAATACTACCCAAACAACCGATAAATTCAGGCCGCTCAAAAGGGGAATATTCACCGCTATCTAGGGTTGCTTTTGAACGTTTTGGAGCGATTTTGTATGCAAATAATGAAAAAGCACCTACATATTAAGGTGTAAGCACTTGATTTTTCAGCACAACTTTAAGAAGAGTCGATCCTGCGACCACCTGATTATAATATTGTATCCTCCACCTCTGAATACACGACGTATGTGATCTATTGTGAAGATGCTTCATTTGATCCAGTTTATATCTATATATATACCGGAGCTGATGGTAATTGTACCAGTGATTTAGGATATGATTTGCCAGATTTCCTACATAAGGGAGCTTCGTTTTATACGTATCACACAAAAGAGGTTACAAGGGCGGTGGATATTACCGAACGCCAATGGAATTACGCCTTCAATGGTGAGCGTATTGCGGTCATGGCCTATCATGATCCACTTACAGCCGATCATAGAACTAATGTGTTGAAGACACATGAAATATATACGACATCTATTCATCCGTCAAATTTGAAGCGAAGCAGTGAGACGGTGCTATCTGCGAATGAGAAAAGTGTATCAACGTATCGCACACAATTAAATTCAGCCGGGGATTGGGCCGAGGTGGATTGTATTTATGATGCTTACGGTAATGTGACACGGGTTACCTATCCTGAAAACGCTACGGGCCAAAGAGCCTCAAACAAGTACACTTATGATAATACGCAACACCAGTTTGTTGAAGGCATCTCCAATCAGTTCGTAGGGGAATCTATATGCAATTCATATGATTATGCAACAGGATTGTTGTTGAGGCAAGTGGGAATAAACGGACATGCGATGCAATATACCTACGATTCGTTCGATCGACTTGTGGATGTTTGGGCACCGCGAGAGTTGACCACTGCGGGCAGCGCACCCACGGTATCGTATGAATATTTGATTAATGCTGCTGTACCGGTGGCTGTGACGTATCATAATACAGCTTCCAATGAATTGACAATGTACTCTGCAAACCAAGGAGGATGCGGTTCTGAGGATGTCTCTTCACGACCCACTCTTTCTTCAACGGGATATCATGTGAGAACAGCGACATTTGTAGATGGAGTAGGAAAGGCCATTCAGGTTAAGTCCGAAAACTCTGAATACAATTCTGGTTCTCAAAAAAATGAAACTAATGTTCTAGTTTCTCCAATTGAGCAGGTAAATGCGTTTGGGCAGCCCATACAGGTATGGGCGGGCTTCAAGGATAACAATACGGCATTTACGAGCTTGAGTTATTCGCAGTGCGATTTTACAAATGGTGAATGCTTAGTGAGCCGTGCTGCAACGTATGACTACATGCACCGACCCATAGATGTAGAGATGTGGCAAGGAGAAAAGGACAATACTCTAGGTCATTGGACGCTTAATAGAACCCAATATGGTTGGAGCTATGCACCTGCGTCAGTAGGTCAACATTTCGGCGAGAAGGTAACTATATATGGTCAGAACGGAGCACCGAATTTAGAGACGGGTAAATTCCTTGATGATAGAGGACAGACCATTGCTCAGGTGAAATTTGGTACGACCGATGATATAACGTTGTTCACCTATACCCAACTGGGTGAACTTTTGACCGTTGAGGATCCTTTAAACCAAACCACCTCTTACACCTATGATTTGGCGGGACGCTCATTAACCGAGAATCATCCAGACCGAGGGTTGGTGATTAATACCTATGACAAGGCCAGTAACCTCATTTCAATGGAAAGAGGTTCACTTGGTCCTATAGCCTTTACATACAGTTATAACAGACTCACATCTAGAACGATGCCTGGGTCTAGCGGTAATGACCTCTATGACGTTGTCTATACCTATGGCACACCTGGTGACGGTAAAAATGGCGCCGGCCGTATTGTGACCATTGATCAAGGCCAAGGGTTTAAGGTAGATAACTTTACCTATGACGAGTTAGGCCAACGGTCAAGTGAGTTTGCAACCGTGCAAGTGCCTCAGGTGGGAACAAGAACCTATGGAACCCAGTTTGTGTATTCGTCATTTGGCAGAATACTACAAGCTACCTACCCAGGTGGAGATATAGTCGATTACACCTACACCAACAAAGGCGAGTTGTACAGCATTGAATCTACCGCTCCTGGGGACCCGAGTATATACATTGTTCAGGAGACCCAATACAACGGTTTTGGGCAAATTGGAAAGCTGAAGTACGGCAACGGTACCGAAACCACCTACAATTACGCTTCTTCGGCATTCACCGGTTTATCTCTTGATTATCTGAACAAGTCGTCATTGTACGCATCGTCAGTAGACGGCAAGGCCACTCAAGGAGGATCGATGACGACTTTGGTAGACAGAGATTACCAATACTCTAATCTCGGCATGGTCTCATCACTCAGCAAAGAGGTTCACGCTAGCTTGGCGGCGGGTGTAACGGCTTTGGATTACAGCTTTACTTATGATGATAAAGGAAGGTTGTCAGGCTCAACATTAGCTGCTGGTGGGTCTAATATCTATGAGATGACCATGGGCTACAATGCAGCGGGAGGAATCACTTCCAAAGACTCCGATCGTCCGGGAGGACACCCGTTGGTGGATCCGAATTTAGACTACGAGCTTTCCTATACCTACAACCCCAGCAAACCCCATCAATTGTTATCAGTGAGTGATGCAGGACCAAATGGAGGTCTAACGAACTTCACTTACGACGGTGTGGGTAACCTGATCAACATGAGCGGTCCTACTGGAACTGAGGAACTCATTTGGAACGAACTTCAACAGCTCTCGGGCGTGAAGAACGGCAGTGGGATTCATCATTATGTGTATGATCACAGCGGGGAGCGCATCATGAAATCCTCCATCAACCGCTCTAGTGTTCAGGTCAATGACCAGACCATCGATGACATTCAGTACTTGGAGCCTTATACCTTGTATGTAAATCCGTATTTTGTAGTGACTTCGTTTCAGAACGGGGATCGGGCCAGTAAACACTACTACATGAACACTCAACGGGTCGCTACAGACATCTCTATCAATTACCAAGGGCCACCACCTCCGGCGGCTCCAGGCGCTCAGGGAACTCATAACGGCACCCAAGCGGCCCCAATTGGGCTTAGTACGTCTTTGGAGCAGGACATCAACCAAGTGCTGCACCAGTTCGGTGCAGGGGAAATTTCCGGTGCCCTGTCAGAGGATGGGATAGCGATAGAGACCTATTACCCAAAGGCCGCCACAGAATCTGAATCTACCAACAGGATACTCTACTGGTACCACCCGGATTACTTGGGAAGTGTGGACCTGGTCACCGACCGCAACGGCGTCGCCTATGAATTTTTCCTCTACACCCCCTGGGGTGAGGATATGTACCACTACAATGCCGGGCAATCCAGCTTTACCTCACCCTATAGATTCAACGGGAAAGAAAAAGACCCTGAAACCGGCTATCACTACTATGGGGCAAGGTACTACCAAAGTAAATTCAGTGTGTGGATGAGTGTGGATCCGTTGGCGCATGAGACGTTGGAACCTTACGTGTATACGGGGAATAATCCCGTCATGTTGGTGGATCCTGATGGGATGTCTTCAATAAATGGAGGGCCAGGTGGCCCTCCTAAGAAAACAAATCAATCAAACTCTCATATGATGGTGTTAAGCAATGACGCTACGAGTGCGTCAATACAAATTTTAAGGTTTAATAATGAGGGGAAATTGGAAACATCTCAACAGCAATTTGATTTTCAACTTACAAATGAAGACCGACTAGTAGTAAAAAAACAGGTAAATGTTGGATACGGTCAATTAAGTGTAGATGTAGATGCTGATGATGAGATCAATGCAGTCAATATTGGTCCATTGAGTCTTGAACAAAGTCAAAGTAATGGTGGGGTGTCGGTCAAATTAAATATTAATTTTGAACCTTTCATAGTACTAAAAGAAGTTCATAGAACATTCGACGTTCCAGTGACAATCGAGGGCACAAATACTCAGGTAGACAAGACCTATGTTGAGAAGTATTATAAGGTGAAATTCATGGGGTTTGGAACGGAACAAACAGAGATTGTAGACGCTGCAACCCAGCAAAATGTGACGCCTTTATACGAGAGAGATTCATTTGGTATTAAAATAAATGCTACTCCGAGCACAGGACCTTCACCTTTTAATGCGAGTGAAACAGTTGATATAGAAGTAAGAGGAAGATGGACAATCGTAGAAAAAAATTAGCATTAATAGTATTAATAGTTGCCGCCATATCAATAGTGGCGATAAAACAATTGAACGATGGACAAATAAAATCGTTAAGCGAGGCTATAGATGCCTACCACAGAGGAATGTATGAAGAGTCATTGTCATTTGTAGATGAAATGATCGAAATTTTTCCTTCTGATCCAGAGCTTTATTATTGGAAGGCAAAAAATCAAATCGAAATGGGAGACGTTGAAAATGGAGTCTTATCCCTTAATAAAGCGATTTTGTTTCAACCGTCAAATGCTGTGTACTTAAACGAAAGGGCCCTAATTTATATGGATACTGAAGAGTATAGCAAGGCTTACCGCGACTATTCTAAAGCAATACTTGTTAGTCCAAATGTACCTGAATTGTATAGTAATCTTGGCAATTGCGCTTCAATAATGGGTGAAGATTCTATTGCTATTGATGTGTTAAACAAAGGGTTAATAGTAGACAGTGAATTCGGATTATTGTATTATCACAGAGGCATAGCGTATTATAATTTGAGAATGTATAATCAATCAATTGAAGATTTTAAGCAGTCGTATATGCTTGATTCTAATTTAATATCATCGCATTTGTTTATGGGCATGTGTTTCACAAGAATGGGAGATACCATTTCTGGATGCGAAAAATTTAATCTAGCATATAACATGGGTATGACCGATGCTCTTGAATATTTAATTATGTACAACTGTAAAGAGTAATTTTTTTAATTTTTATGTAACACTCCCTTGCATGAGTTTGAAGGCTTCCCCTTAAACAGTAACGGTTAAAAATTAAAAATCGTTAACTTAGAAAAGAAGGAAGCAAAATGAAAAAGAGCAAGTTTACCGAGAGCCAGATAATTGGCTATTTACGCCGGATGGAACAGGGCGAGAAGACGGCAGATCTATGCCGTGAGGCAGGTGTGAGTCAAGGCACCATGTACCAATGGAAGAGCAAGTATTCTGGCATGGAAGTGAGCCAACTGAAGAAGCTCAAAGAGATGGAGAGTGAGCTTTCGCAGTACAAGAAGATTGTTGCGGAGCTGACCCTTCAAAACACGGTCTTAAAGGATGTGATTGAAAAAAAGCTATAGGGCCTGCTGAGAAGCGAGAGCTGGTGGATTATAGCCGTGAGGCTCATGGCATAAGTCTACGGCAGGCCTGTATACTGTTTAGCCTTCATTTTTCGGTGTACTACTACAAGCCCAAGCCCAATGAGGATCATCTGGTTCGTGATGCGTTGTCATCCTTGGCCGAGCAACATACACGTTGGGGATTTTGGATGATGCACCACCGCTTGAGGAACCTGGGACATCTGTGGAACCATAAACGTGTGTACCGCATCTATACTGAGATGGGGTTGAACTTGCGCAGAAAGACCAAGAAACGATTGCCTGCGCGTACCCTAGAGCCGCTTTTACAGCCAATCTATGCGAATGAGACCTGGAGCATGGACTTCATGCATGATGTGCTAAGCAACGGAGTGAAGTTCCGCAGCTTTAACGTGATAGATGACTTTAACAGAGAGTGCTTGAACTTGACGCTCGACACCAGTATCAACAGCAAGCGAGTGATACGAGAGTTGGACAAGCTCATCGCATGGCGCGGCATGCCGAACAGAATACGCGTGGACAATGGCCCAGAATACATCTCTCATGCTATGGGAGAATGGGCAGAAGAAAGAGGTATAGAACTGAAGTTCATCCAACCAGGAAGCCCATATCAAAACGGATATGTAGAACGCTTCAATAAGAGCTACAGAGAGGAAGTCTTAGATGCATTCTCTTTTACACGCATCAAAGAAGCGAATGCTTTATCACAAGCCTGGGCATGGATCTATAACAATGAAAGACCGCATAAGTCACTAGGATACCAACCGCCCATAACCTTTTCGCAGCAGCGACTTCGGAGCTCCGCTCCTTCTTCGCTGCTGCCTGACCAACAATACCAATGGAAATCACTACTTTTAAGTGTTACTAATTAAGGTGAGCCTTCAAAGCCATCCAACAAGCTAGACGTAGAGGAACCCGATACAAGCCGCTGATCCTAAGCAATGGCGATACACCCAAACAACTCTTGGCGAGATCACGGTATCTACTCTACAAGTTGCCCTCACAATGGACACAGTCTCAGCTACATCGTGTAGGGCTACTCTTTCAACTGTATCCAAGTATAGAAAAGGCATACCGGTTGGCCTGGGACTTTAGAAGCATTTACAACGCGCATTCTAAGGAAAAGGCAATCCGGTTGTTCCACGACTGGATCAGGCAAGCCAAGGACGTTGGATTAGATCACTTCAACACCGCCAGTGAAGCTGTCCTAAATCATTTTGAAGGAATACTAGCATTCTTTAATAACAGAAGCACCAATGCACATGCCGAGTCTCTAAATGCTCAAATCAAACTCTTCAGAGCCAACCTCAGAGGCGTCAGCAACACCAAATTATTCCTCTACAGACTTCAAAAAGTCTTTGCTTAAATTAGCTTACTCCCCAGAAAAAAGACCTGACCCAAAAAAAGCGACCCAAAATCTTCATACTTAGGTTGAATTCAGTCGAAAAAGCACTAAAAAAGTCAGAAAAACCTCCTTAATGCACCGAAAAACGACTGAATAACACCCGAAAAACGTCCGAATGTGCCGAATTTCATGTCATTTTCGTCCGAATTTGTTCTAAAAAGGTCTAAAAAACTACTTTTTTACTACTTAAAAAGTGCTTTTAAAGCAGTTTTGCGATGTCTTTTCGCTTCTCATTGTCGATGGAATCGATGTAATTCATGGTAGTTTTCATAGAACTGTGCTTGAATTGATCCATAATGACCTCCATTGAGGCGCCTCCCATTAGTAATGCATAGGCATGTGAATGGCGCGCAGTGTATGTGGTTAGGTTTTTAGTCAAATTCAGCTCTTTGGCAATTTGTTTCAGGCCAATGTTGATGCGCCGAACAAACTCTTGGGTGTGCTTGTGCTGTTCTTCGGCGGTTTGGTTCGCGTCAATGATGGAAAACACATAGTTTTCAGGCTGAGAATCATCCACGCCTCTTCTTTGAATGACTTCGGTGATGTGCGGATGAATCACCGCAGTGATTTGTACTTGATTGGATTTATTGGCACGTTCGGTTTTTTTGCGGACAAATTGAATTACACCTTCCTTCCAATCGATGTCTTTCCATCGTAGGTGCACAATGTCCTTGATGTTGCAGCCGTTGGCATAGTAGGAGAAGAGCCAAAAGTCTCGAGCCAGTTCTTTTCGTGATCCGGGTTTTACTCCTAGCGCTTTAATAGCTTCCACCTCTTTCTTGCTTAACGCCCGCTTTTTGTTTTGTGCGGCAGGAATCTGGTACTTTCCGTGCGACTTACGCCCAAAGGGATAATACTCTTTGGCAAAGAGTCCGTTGGCAATACCGTAGTTGATCACTGCCCGCAGCGAGCGCAAGTAGATGCCGATGGTGTTTTGAGACTTGCCTTCTTCGCGCATGTAGGCTTCATACTCCTCAAGGAACTCAGGGGTGAGGTCGTTCCAGGCTAAGTTTTTGGAAAAGGATGTAAGACTGTTGAAGGCACATTGATAGCTAGAAGTGGTAGAGGCACGGCCTGCTCGCCGAAGGTCTTCAATGTATTCCTTAAAAACCGCCTGAAAGGACTTGCTAGAATGAGTAGGCATTGCTGAGCTCTTCCAGCGCGTATCAAATGCATGAAAACTAAACGGATGCAACGTATCTGTAATTTCAATGGCCCTACCTTCGTATTCACGGATGGCATGAAAAACCTCACGCTGCGATTTAGACATGCGCTGTCCCGACTGAATCTTTTCCCAATCTGCCTTTGACACAGCACTTACATCTAGAGGGTAATAGCGTTGCTTACGAGCAAAAGTCACCCGAAGCTTAATGGGGTAGATAGGATCCTTCGATCCGGCGTTTTTTAGCAAAGCGCGACGCGTATCTAAAACAACCTTAACAGCCAATGTGCTCATAAATCAAAATTTGCATACAATTTGCATACAAATCTAACGCAAATGACCGTAACCAACAAAAGCTAATAATTATATGAAACCTATAACATGCTGTAAATCATGGCAATTAAGTTGTGTATTTTCATTAACACCTGTCATGGGTTGAGCTAATTTTACGACTGTTAATCAGAGGGTCGTTGGTTCGAGCCCAACAGGAGGAGCACTGAAAATGAAGCACTTACGTCACCCGATGTAGGTGCTTTTTTCAATTCTAGCACACAATCTAGCACACAAATTCCGTCCAAAACGCCCGCAGCTCTGCCTCAACAGTGGGTAAGTGGGAGGCTGAAGGGTTTCGTTAAATTTTTCGTTAGGTGCCGTTGTTTGCGGTTGTTACGCATTGGCGAAAGGTACTGCCCCCCTGTGAGAAACTACGGACCGCTTTTAAGCTAGCATTTAATACGCTTTCAAAACTTTGGTAATATCCTTCAGTAATACTTTAAAATCCTTCGTCCTCCCGTGAATCATGCTATTCTGCATTTCCTTATAGTCTAAAACAAAGTCCTCAAAAAATTCCTTAGGAGGCTCGATACATAACGATTCCACTGATAAGCCCTCATAATTAGTATTTGGCATTGGTGTGAGAGCGCTCCTATGTGCTATTATACTTTCGAACAGCTCTTTATCTTCAAGTGCAGAGGCTCCAAATTCCGAGTTAAACAATTGGTCTATATCATAATAATGCCTAGACATCCTGATATATCTGATCTTTTCAGGGTCTTTCTGAAATTCTTCATGGAGTAAAATGAGTTTCTCCAGCAAGGTTTTCTTAGGGTCAGTCGCGGTTACTTCAAAAGCTCCTTCTACAAAAGCACTATCCGAGTATTGTTGATCTATCCATGAGTCTATTTGAACCCGCTGGTGTGGCTCAATTAACGATCTAGCGCTGACTTCAATCTTGATATTGTTTGCCAAATAAGGCACTGTGTCAAAAAGAGAGTTAAAGTTGACTTGCAAAATTTCTGGGTCCTGATCAGAGATTGTCTTATTCTCAACAACCAGATCATACCATTTTGGATCTATACCGTACTCCGTTAGACGTTTCGATAGAACACCCGGCAATTCATCAGCAACATACGAATGGCACGCTCTTCGTAAGCGCCTGATCTCTCCCTTCGACAATTCGCCATCAAAACCCAGGTGAGTTCTGTCAATGCCTAAATCAACATCTTCAGAGAATCGTTGAATAAGATTGTATGCCTTACTCAAAGATGTGCCTCCCTTAAATATGAATCGATCCGCGTGAACAGAAGAAAAGATCACCCTGAGAATAAGTGTTACCCAAACGTCTTTTTCGACCGCTTGTGGCGGCACTCCAAGCTTATTGGAAACATCTTGATAAATGACCTTTCTCTCCTTTTCGGGTATTTGTAAAAATTTGATCATAACGATTTCTGCATGATTTTTCTAATCCATGCCGGTGCCAATGCAACATCATGCTCCAGATCCTTTCTGTCTTCCTTTTTAAGGAGGCCTACAACTTTCATTTCCAACTCGGATGTTAGGCCTTTTTGCCCAACTTCTCTTAATGCCTGAATTACCAGTCGACTAATTTCCCCTTTAGCCATAAGATTTTTAGGTGTAGTTTTCTTAAGCTTTATAGTTCGATTTCCAATTTTAATTTCCCTTGGAGCTCCATCGGTAAGATAGACTAGCTTGAGCGGTATCTGAGTGCTGAGGCCTAATAGGTTCAGTGCATATGACCCTGTCGGCACAATTTTTATCCGATCTCTTTTAGCTATGCTTTGGGCTACCTCCTCAGCAGAGGGCAGCACCTCACCAATATAGTCACTCATGGCAGGACGCACATATATACCCTGAGAAACTCTTCTCAAAACACCTTTGGAAACCAATCTCACCAGCGCTTGGCGGATAGCTTCTGGCGTTCCAAACTCCATAAAGTCTCCCGCAAAAAGAATAGTCCCTCTTGGTCTTGATTTTATCCTGCGCTCAATTTTTCCTTCAACACTAGACATTGTTCCTTGCCTTAACACCTTCTGTCACAAATTTAGCAAATATTTGTGACTACTCGGGCTAAATCAAGAATTCTAAATAAAAATCATAAGTAGCGGAGAATATCAGCATGCCCCCCCTTTCAATGCATGATGGATAAATCCTCCATTAAACCATCCATCACAACTTAATGATGTTTAAAAGCATCATTTCCGAAGAGCCAATGCATCCAGGCCAAAATATCCGCAATTATCCGAATATATACGAACACTTGACACTTTGTGGAAACCTAAGCGTTGTAACGAGCAATCACCAGAACTAATCCCCGAGAAACATTGCCAAACAACACCGATCAATAGGCATCCAATAGAGACAAAACGACCGTTGGCTGTTAATCAGAGGGTCCTTGGTTCGAGCCCAAGAGGAGGAGCAATTAAATGATAAAACCGTTATACTTTTAGGGTGTAACGGTTTTTTTATTTTTGAAGTTCATCAATCGGAAATACATGAAATCCTTATTCAATGTTCTTTTAATCCTATTTTTTACAAGTTGTTCAAGTGATATAAAAACAATGTCTATAGTCCAACTTGAGGGTATCGAAGGACAAGAACAATTTAAATCTACCTCATACATAACAGCTGGAGATCGGGTTTACGCCATCGGGGCCCAAGATGGAACATTTCCTGAAATAGGATGGCATATCAAAAACGAAATGGGTGGTGTATGGAATCACCCCATTAAGTTATTAGATGGATACAATGTACGACTATCAAATGGTAAAGATTCTGAGGAATTGAATAACGCAAAATTCATCAATTATCCTTTCGGCAATAAATTCCTGTACAACCTTAACGAATTAGATTTATCGGTCGAACAATTTCAATTCTCGCCTGATCAACATCAAGGTCTTATTATTGAATATCTAATTATAAATGACTCCGACGAAACTTTTGTTGGTTCATTAGAATTTGAGGCCTCATTCGACCTAAGACCAACATGGCTTGGAGAAAGAACAGGAATGAATGATGGGGATGATTATATCGAATATGATTTGAATAATAATCGGGTGGTCGCAAAGGATAGGGATAATCCATGGTTCTCATCATTGAGCTCAAGTGAACCGATCACATCTTTTGAACATTCTGAAAACTCATACACAGGAAAAGGAGCATCCGGTATTGCAACAATCCAATTGTCCATCGAAAGTAGGGCAATTAAAAGGCTACAATTTTATATTTCTGGCTCCTACAATAGTTTAAATGAAAGCATTAATGAACTGAAAATTATTAAATCTTCAAGTGATCAACTTATCAATGATAAAATTTCAAAATTCAATGAAATAGAATCCTACTCGAAATTGACTACTTCTGATCCTGAATTTGACCAAGTATTTCGTTGGCTAAAGTTTAACTCGGATTGGTTTATTCGTGAGGTACCTGAAATTGGTCGTGGTATTGCCGCTGGTTATCCTGATTATCCATGGTGGTTTGGATGCGATAGCGAGTACGCCCTTAAAGGGTATTTGTCTATCGGATCATTTGACCTGGTAACTTCAAATATTAATTTAATATCATCTCTTTCAAATAAAACTAATGAGAATGGCCGGATTATTCATGAGGCATCCACAAACGGATCTGTTTTTAATCCGGGAAATCTCAATGAAACACCTCAGTTTGCGTCCATTGTATGGGAAGCATATAAATGGACAGGAAATCAATCACTTCTATCAGAAAATTTTAATTTAATTCGTCGAGGACTTAATTGGATTCTTGATGAAAATGATATCGATGGAAATGGATTTCCTGAAGGTGCTGGAATGATGGAAATTCATGGTCTTGAATCAGAAATGATCGATGTAGCAAGCTATACTCAACGAGGCTTTGAAGACGCATCTAAAATAGCAGCAGTGTTAGGAGACTCTATCTTATCTGCGGAATATGAGACCATAGCTCAATCACTTAGGATAAAAATCAATGACTCGTTTTGGGTTGAAGATTTTAATTCCTACGCCGACTTTATTGCTTCCGATGAGCAAACACTTCATTTAATCGATGATGCAATTGTTAGGGCGGATACCTTAAATAAACCATGGGCTGTAGAAGAGTTAAACCAAACCAAACAATATATCATTAAAAATCCTTCCGATTCAATTAGACCGTTTGTACTTCATCATAATTGGGTAGTAAATACGCCAATGGAAATGGGAATCGCTGACTCAGACAAAGCTCAAAAAGCATTAAACACAGCAGAAAAATTTGTTAATCCATATGGTGTATTTGTAACAGGAATAGACCGAGACGATACAGCTGGCCAAGACATTGGATCCTTTCAAGGCAGTAAAGTTTTTTCCTATACCGGGGCAGTAATGACATTACCAACAGGAGTTTCCGCGATTTCAGAAAACAATTATGGTAATCCCGATAAGGCTTTAGATTACTTAAAAAGAATGGGAAGAAGTTTCAGCTTTGCGCTGCCAGGTAGTATTTATGAAGTATCACCTGATTATGGAATGTTTACACAGGCATGGAATCTTTACAGCTATGCCGTGCCCATAGTCCAACAATTTTTTGGAATTAATCCTGATGCAGCAAAAAATCTTGTTACAATTTCTCCTTTAATGCCAAGTTCATGGGAAACTGCAAAACTTGAAAATGTAAAGGTAGGTGACAACAAAATTTCTTTAGAGTATAAAAAATCTTTAAATGGTTATTCTATTGCCATATTATCCGAAAATGAGCATTGGAATATTATTATTGAACCCAAAGAGAGTGAGGTAATAACGTCAATAAAAAGCATCTCTCCTTCACATACAATTTATGAAGTTACCACCAACTTGTAAATTGAATCTATTTCAGTATCTGATCTAAAAATAGATCTACTCGTGCTGTAACTTTGAATAACAGGGGGAGCAACTGATAATGATAAAACCGTTATACTGTTATAGTGTAGCGGTTTTTTTTGTTCCCAAAATTGTTCCCAGATATAACTTACATATTCCAAAACCTCTCTTTTTGAGTCTATAATTAAGGTAAATTTGTGGATA